>Ga0272442_10004663_pt1 | contig 18653 bp, 27 predicted proteins | sample SSMForm2O_FD_200262 | JGI IMG/M metagenome (GOLD analysis project Ga0272442, IMG submission 200262) | Marine sediment archaeal communities from Little Sippewissett salt marsh, Falmouth, MA, United States - SSM-Form-2O | ecosystem: Environmental > Aquatic > Marine > Wetlands > Sediment ... | reverse complement strand
GACAGGTTTAGGGAAAAAAGTAGCGGTGTATACCTTTTTATTTCTGTTCCTTACCGCGGGAACAGCGGCTTTTGCGCAGGACATGGATATTCTATTGCAGAAATTGGTAGAAAAAGGGGTTCTTACTTACGGAGAAGCCCAGCAGATATCTACTGAGACCAGAGAAGAACTGAGGGTCAAGACAGCTAAGGGTGAGAATGATGCTTTGCCTGAATGGATCCAGAATACAAAATTGACAGGCGATCTTCGTATCCGTTATCAGCATGAAGATAAAACAGGAGATGAAGACCGTCATCGCGGACGCTACAGATTCCGTATGGGAGTGGAATCAAAAGTCAATGATTCGATGAAGATCTCAGCCGGTTTGGCTACAGGCGGAGATGATGCCCGTTCCACAAACCAGTCTATGGGTAATGGCGGCGAATCTTTTCAATCTCCTGATATAAGACTGGATTATGCTTTTGCCGAATGGGCTGCTTCTCCCTGGGCTACTGTAAAAGCAGGTAAGATTAAAGGAGTGAAAAGTGTTATTTTCCAGCCTTCTGACCTGTTGTGGGATTCGGATATCAATCCTGAAGGTCTGTCTGTGATGCTGAACAATAAAGTAAGCGATGATCTGGAACTGTTTTTAAATACCGGGTTCTGGGTCCTGGAAGAACAGAAGCAGGCCACTTCTGATCCTTATATGGTGGTTGTTCAGCCCGGGTTCAAGTATAAGCTTAGTGATGCTGTCAGCCTGAAACTGGGTGTAGCCGGATATCTGTTCGATAACGTAAAAGGAGAGGCTTTAAGCAGCGGAGCAGACGGAGATGACAGCGGTGACTACAATACTCTGGAAAACGGAGGCCTTAAATATGATTATAACTGCTTTGTGCCCGGCGTAGAGCTTGCTTTTGCAGATCCTTTAGGAGGGATTGTACCTTATCTTGCTTTTTTCGGGGAGTATGTGAAAAATCCCGATCCTGATGAAGAAGAAACAGGATATCTGGCAGGGATTAAATTCGGGGATACAAAGATCAAAGACTGGGGCCAGTGGCAGATCAAGTACATGTACAGAAGGCTGGAAAAAGATTCCTGGATCGATATATTCGGAGATTCAGACGCTTACGGCGGTCATACTGATGCTAAGGGACATGAGGTCAGCCTGGAATATGGTCTGAGTAAAAATACTTCTTTCGGTATTGACTATTATTATATGGAAAGAATCAAGGGACAGGGAAGACGCACTGTGCTTCAGTTTGACTGGAAACTGAAGTTTTAAAGCAAGACAGTTCCTGTCAGGAAAAAAGGAGGCTTATAAAAATGAAAGAAAAAGTAAAGATTTTGTTGATCGCACTTACAGCTCTTTGTGTGGTCAGTTTTGCGGCTTTTGCCGAGACTCTGGTAGTCAAAGGGTCTACCACAGTTCTGCCCATTGCTCAGGCCTGTGCCGAAGAATTCATGGATGATAACCCTCAGATCAATATTTCAGTCCAGGGCGGAGGCTCAGGCGTAGGTATTGCTTCTCTGATCGACGGAGCCTGTGATATCGCAAATGCTTCACGTCCCATCAAGGACAAAGAGATTGATAAGGCAGTGACCAGAGGAGTTTCCCCTAAAGCTTATGTCGTGGCTATGGACGGGATTGCGGTCATAGTTAATCCGTCCAACAGTGTCCGGGGTTTGAGCAGAAAAGATCTTAAGGCTATTTATACCGGAAAGATCTCTCAGTGGTCTCAGTTAGGAGGAAACAACGGAAAGATAATTGTTATTTCCCGGGACAGTGCCAGCGGAACTTTTGAAGCCTTTGGAAATCTGGCTTTAAATAAAGCTAAAGTAAGAGCAGATGCTCTTCAGCAGGCTTCTAATCAGGCTGTAGCTACAACAGTGGCCAAAACTCCCGGTGCCATAGGTTATGTAGGTCTGGGATATATTTCTCCCGGGGTAAAAGCAGTTACTATCGACGGTGTGGATGCTTCCAAAGAAACTGTGCTTTCTAACCAGTATCCTTTGTCCAGACCTTTGTTCATGTACACTAATGGTAAAGCAGCCGGAGCTGCCGAAAAGTTCATTGATTTTGTTCTCAGCTCGGAAGGACAGTATTTAGCGGAAGACAACGGCTACGTAGGTTTGCAGTGAATATTGTTTAAGAGACCAACCCTTTCTTTCCCGCACAGCAGGCGGTCAGGTATCGCCTGCTGTGCCTGATTTTAAAAGAGAGAAAGGATAAGGACAGCAAATATGAATATTGGTAAGATCAAAGAAAGTGTCTATAAATGGTTTTTTACTGTTCTGGCTTTTGCTTCCTTATTATTCCTGGTCGGGATCACGATCATTCTGTTTAAGGAAGGTCTGCCTGTATTCAAAGAATTAAGTGTTTTTGATTTTATTCTGGGCAGAGAATGGTATCCTACTTATGATCCGCCGGATTTCGGTATCCTGCCTTTGATTACAGCTTCCTTGTGGGTTACAGTGGGAGCTCTTTTTGTCTGTGTGCCCCTGGGCGTAGGCAGTGCTTTGTTTCTGCATGAGCTGGCCGGACCCAGACAGAGAGCCGTACTTAAACCTGTAATCGAAATACTGGCAGGAGTGCCTTCTATTGTTTATGGTTTTTTCGGTATGATAATTGTCGCTCCTTTCCTTCAGAAAGTGCTCGGTCTTCCTGTGGGACAGACTGCTTTTACCGGAAGTCTGATCCTGGGAGTAATGGCTACGCCTACAGTCTGCAGTCTGGCTGAAGATGCTTTAAGTTTTGTGCCGAAAAGTTTTCGTGAAGCATCTTATGCCGTGGGCGCAGACCGCTGGCAGACTTTGACCAGAGTAGTTATACCTGCCGCAGGTTCAGGTATTTCCACGGCTATCATTCTGGGTATGAGCCGGGCAGTGGGAGAGACCATGACCGTACTGATGGTCACCGGAGGAGCAGCAGTAATACCCAGGTCTTTATTCCAGCCGGTCCGGCCTATGACTGCTACCATAGCTGCTGAAATGGGTGAAGCAGTAATGGGTTCTACTCATTATCATGCTTTGTTTGCCATAGGACTGGTCCTTTTTCTGATCACTCTTTTTTTTAATATCATCGCTGAATTGATCAGCCGCAGGTTCAGACTTAAGCTGGGGGCAGGAAGATGAAAACCAGGAATCAGGCAGTTCAGAAAACAGGTTTTTTTATTCTTTTTTTGTGCACTTTAGCTACTTTGTTTTTTCTGGGAACTATAATATATTTTATCGTAGCCCGGGGTTCAGGCATCATCTCCTGGGAATTTCTGACTCAGGTGCCGCGCAAAGCAATGACTGCCGGAGGTATCGCACCTGCGATCCTGGGCACTTTTTATCTTACTCTGGGCGCGATACTGGTCTCTCTTCCCCTGGGCCTGGCCTGTGCTGTATATCTCTGCGAATATACGCCCAGAGGGTTTATTGTTAATATCATCAGGATTAGTATTAATAATCTGGCAGGAGTGCCTTCTGTGGTGTTCGGTCTTTTCGGACTGGCAGTATTCGTTAAATTTTTTAATTTTGGAGTTTCCATACTGTCCGGATCTCTGACCCTGGGCATAATGGTCCTGCCCAGCATTATTTCCGCGGCTCAGGAAGCGCTGATGGCTGTGCCTCAGTCATACCGCGAGGCATCTCTGGCTCTGGGCGCGACCCGCTGGCAGACTATAAAAAAAGTGGTAATACCCACTTCTTTGCCGGGAATTCTGACCGGGGTTATTTTGAGCGTAGGCAGAGTTGCCGGAGAGACAGCTCCCATACTGTTTACAGCCGCGACTTTTTATACCAGAGGGTTTCCCAAATCTGTTTTTTCCGAAGTAATGGCATTGCCTTATCATATTTACGCTTTAATGACTGAAGGCACGCATCCCCAGCAGCAGGCTCAGATCGCATACGGCTGTGCCTTGATCCTGCTTGTTCTGGTTATTCTGATCTCTTCTCTGGCAATTGTGGTGCGTCATAAACAAAGGATAGGACATGGCTGAAAATTTTGTAAAAATGAATCTGAAAGATGTAAACTTTTATTATGGCAGCAAACTTTCTTTGCAGAATATTTCTCTTGATATTTATGAGAAAAAAGTCACTGCCATAATCGGGCCCTCAGGCTGCGGTAAGTCTACTATGCTGCGTCTGCTGAACAGGATGAATGACCTTATACCCGGAACAAGCCTGACCGGAAATATTTTTCTGGAAGGAAAAAATATTTATGACCATAAAGTGGATGTAGTGGAAATGAGACGCAGGGTAGGCATGGTATTTCAAAAACCGAATCCTTTTCCCAAATCTATCTTTGATAATGTAGCTTACGGCCTGCAGGTGAACGGGATCAGGGATAAAAAATATATTGCGGAAAAAGTGGAAAAAAGTCTCAAAAATGCTGCTCTCTGGAAAGAAGTAAAGGACAGGCTGCATACCAATGGTCTGGCCCTTTCCGGCGGACAGCAGCAGAGACTTTGTATTGCCCGGACTCTGGCCGTGGAACCGGAAGTAGTACTTATGGATGAACCTGCTTCTGCTCTGGACCCGATCGCTACGTTAAAAATAGAAGAATTGATCCAGGAATTGAAGAAAAAATATACGATTGTCATTGTAACCCATAACATGCAGCAGGCCGCCCGTATTTCCGATTATACGGTATTTTTGATGATGGGCGAATTGATCGAGCATGATGTGACCAAAAAAATATTCACCAATCCTGCTAAGAAAATAACCGAAGAATATATTACCGGAAGGTTCGGATAAAAAGATGAAAAGAGTATTATTTGTCTGCATTGAAAATTCCTGCCGCAGCCAGATGGCCGAAGGGTTTGCCCGTAAATACGGTAAAGGTGTTATTGAAGCCTGCAGTGCAGGGTCAAACCCTTCCGGTACGGTTAATCCTTATGCAGTGCAAGTGATGAAGGAAGAGGGGGTCGATATTTCAGGCGCGAGGGCCAAGGGGTTTTGTCAGCTTTCTCTGAAAGAGGTTGATTATGCGATCACTTTAGGGTGCAAAGATGTCTGTCCTTTTGTCCCGGCCCGAAACCACAGAGAATGGGACATCGAAGATCCTAAAAACAAGGGTATAGACAGTTTCAGAAAAAGCAGAGATAAGATAAAGGAAAAAATACTGGAATTTATTCGGGAGATCCGTAAGGTTTAAGGAGGGAGAATAATGAAAAGACATTTTGACGAAGAATTGAAAAAACTTAATATGGACCTTTTAAAAATGGCTGCTTTGACCGAAGACGCGATCCGTAAGTCTATTGAAGCTTTGAAGGAAAGAGATAAAGATCTTGCCGGGCAAGTCATATCCGAAGATAAAAAAATAGATGAACTGGAAAATGTCATAGAGGAAAGAGCTATTTTTCTTCTGGCTTTGCGCCAGCCCATGGCTATAGATCTTCGTTTTATTACTACAGGTATGAAAATAAACGCGGAACTGGAACGGATTGCCGACTTGGCAGTGAACATAGCCCAGAGAGCTCTGGATCTGAGCGATCAGCCGCATCTTAAACCTTTGGTCGATATTCCTCAATTGGCAGATGTAGCCAGAAGTATGGTCAAGAATGTGATCGATGCTTTTGTTAACCGGGATGAGGCTTTGGCCAGAAAAGTGATTTTTTCTGATCCGGAAGCTGATAGACTGCGCAATCGGGTTTATGACGAATTGATCAATGAATATATGGTAAAAGACGGTAAAACCGCGCCCAGAGCAGTACCTTTGCTGCTTGTGGCCAGACACCTGGAAAGAATGTGCGATCATGCTTCTTATATTGCTCAGGATGTTATTTATATGATCGAAGCCAGAATAGTAAAACATCATCTGGATGACCTGGATGAAGCAGAAAATTTTGAACCTGAAAAAGAATAGAAATAAACGCGGATTACGCGAGTACCAAAAAACGCTAATTACCGCTAATAAAGGCGACAAGGAGCGATCCCTGCAAAATCAAAAATTTGCTTGGAAGCGCAACCCTGGACCTATCCGCTTGTCCTGAGTAGTTCGACTAACGCTCACTACAAGAATGACGAAGGGCTAAACGCTATGTCCTGTAGTTAAGTTAAAATCAGCTGCGTAACGTCAAATCTTTTTTAACGTCTAAATAAATGGAGGTAGTTTGCGTTTAAAAGCTGATTGTAAGCTTTTTCTCAGTTTTCCTCTAAAAAAGGGATTTAAAATGGTCTGCCTGAAAAAGATTCTGTTTCTGGATTATGATAATGCCTGCCGCAGCCAGATGGCCGAAGCTTATGCCAATAAATTCGGTGCCGGTAAGATCAAAGCCTACAGTGCAGGAGCGTACCCTGCCCGTCAGGTAATGCTAAAAGCAATTCTGGTAATGCGTGAACAAGGTATAGATATATCCTGCGTAAAATCCAAACAGTATGCTTTGATGCTTTTAAAGACTTTTGATTATGTGGTTACTTTCGGCAGAGAATGTATCTGCCCTTTCCTTGATACTGAGGCTCATATAAAGCTGAATGTTCCTGATCCCGGGAAAATGGATATAAATGAGCTCAGGGCAGTACGCGACCTGATCAAAGAACAGGTCCTGAAACTTGTGGAATACATATCCCGCGATAAGATCGACCGCAGAAAACGGGCTCAGGATAAGACCGTTCAGATCAATCTGTTCAGTTAAGACCTCACTTTTTTATTTTTCAAAAAATATGTGAACCCTTAAACCTGCTTTGATATAATAAGATATTAAAATAGGTTAAGGGTATTCTTTTTAAAGGAGGTGGCTTTGTGGAATTTCAAATGTGGTGGGTCTGGGCAGGTTTTGCAGCTGTCTGTATTATAGGCGAGATCTTTACTGCCGGGTTTTTTATTCTCTGGTTCGGTCTGGGAGCGATCGCAGCTGCTGTGTTATCTTTTTTCGGGTTCAGTCCTGTCTGGCAGCTGGGAGTCTTTGCCCTGGTTTCCGGATTTCTTCTGGCTTTGTCCAGAAAATTCGCCAATAAGATCTCAAGTCCTCAGCCTGCAGGTATAGGGTCCGACCGTTTTCTGGGTAAAAAAGGCATTGTTCTGGAAGATATCGATAATATTAATAATACCGGAAAGATCAGGATCGAGAAAGAGGAATGGCGGGCTGAAAGCGAATCAGGAGAAGTTATTTTTAAAGATGCTTTGGTGGAAGTTATCAAAGTGGAAGGAACTCACCTTATCGTTAAAGTTTTTGTCGAAGATGTGCCCGGCCCTGTACCGGAAACTGAAAGTAAAGTGGATTTTGAAGAGAAAGACGGGGAGGCCTGATATGGAAGCGATGTTTATTTTTATTATCGGTATTCTGGTCGTATTATTACCCAACAGTATCAAGATCATCCGGCCCTGGGAAAAAGGATTGATCGAGCGTCTGGGCCGGTATCAGAAAACTGTAAGCAGCGGTCTGCAGCTGATCGTACCTATGGTGGAAAAGATCATTAAAGTTGATATGCGGGAGCAGGTAGTGGATGTTCCGCCTCAGGCTGTGATCACCAAAGATAATGTGGCAGTACAGGTGGATGCTGTGGTCTATTATGAAGTGACTGACCCGGTCAAGGTGACTTATAATGTGGCTGATTTTTATATTGCTGCCACAAAACTGGCCCAGACTAATTTAAGGAATCTTATCGGTGATATGGCCCTGGACGAATCTTTAACTTCGCGTGAGACCATAAATACCAAATTGCGCCAGATCCTGGATGATGCTACAGATAAATGGGGCACAAAAGTGACCCGTGTAGAACTGCAGCGTATCGAGCCGCCCCGTGATGTAACCGACGCTATGCACCGCCAGATGAAAGCTGAACGTGACCGCAGGGCCATGATCCTGGAAGCAGAAGGACAGAAGCAGTCGGCTATCTTAAAAGCAGAAGGTGAAGCAGAAGCAGTACGCAAAGTGGCTGATGCTGAGAAATATAGAAAACTGACTGTAGCCCAGGGTGAGTCGGAAGCTATTCAGACAGTATACGGGGCCATACACCAGGGCAATCCTACCAAAGACCTGATCGCTATAAAATATCTGGAAGCACTACAGAGCATTGCTGAGGGAAAAGCTACTAAAATATTCATGCCTTTGGAAACATCAGGTGTTCTGGGCAGTCTGGCCGGGATCAAAGAATTGTTTAACGAAACAAAAGCAGAATAAAATAAACTGAAAAATTGATTTTTCAAGCGCCTTTTGTTTAAAACAGAAGGCGCTTTTTTATTAATAGTACCTTAAAGGTAAAGTTAACTTGTAAAACAGTTTTGCAGAATATGTGTTTAATATATTTACAAATGTAGGAATAATGAACAAATTATGAAAATAAAGCAAAAACAAATTTAATTGCAGGATATAAATAATTGGATACCAGCGGCTTAAAACTAATGACCAAAATAAGCCTGGCACGGATTATGCTTATTTAAAAACAAAGGTGCAGATTATTTCTGGCTGGGATATCTTTGATTATAAAAAGGCCAGTTTAAGAAAGGAGAGGTCATGGGAGGGATATTTGCTGTAATTATTCTGGTTCTGGATATTATTGCTATGATCGATGCCTGGAAAAGTTCTCTGGAAACAGGTAAAAAAATATTATGGACTGTGCTGATACTGTTATTGCCTGTACTGGGTTTGATCCTTTATTATCTTTTAGGCAGACAAAAATAAGTTATTGACTGTAAAGAAAGGCGGACCATGAAAAAAACAGCTGGTATTGCTGTTTCCTTGTTTATAATTTTGTCTGTACAGCCTGATCTTTATCCCCGGGAAAAAATAAGTCCTGTTGACCGGTATGAAGGAGACTGGCTGGATAAGGAAGACATGACTGCTGCTGAAGATAGACAGAAAATAGCGGAAAAAAAAGATCGAAAAGATGAAGTTTCTGAGATTCCGGTTTTTGATAAGCAGGATGCCGGGATTAAAAAGAAAAAAGAACCCGGGAAAGAACAAAAAAAAGAGATAACAGCAAAAAAGAGAAAAAGAACGGAAAAAGAATCAGACCGGGATAAAGCTTTTTTTTATCAGGAAAAAAATCAGTATCAGGAAATGATCGAGTATAGACAAAAAAAGTCAGGTACAAAAGCGCCTTTGCTATATCCTTATTATGAGCAGGATCAAAAAATAAAAGGAAAATAAAGGGAGGTTTTTATGAACAGGGGTAAATTCCTGGGCTGGTTAATATTTTTTTCATTACTGGCGCAAAACAGTTTATATTCTCAGGAAGCAGGTGAAGAAATTTCTGTGCAGAGTGCGGAAGACACTGTTGCTGATAAAGTAGGTGACTGGTTTGCTGTTTTCGGTAAAGCCAAAGAAGAAAGAACTCAGATCTTGAGAGAGCGTAAAGCTAAACGCCGGGCCCTGCGTCTGGAGCGTAAAACCGGATTTGAGCAGGCAGAGACAAAACAAGAAAAGAAACAGCTCAGGCAGGAATATAAACAGAAAGATAAAACCGCCCGCGAAGAGTTTAAGTCCAGCCGTCAGCAGATGAAGCAGAAAATAGAAAATGAAAAACCAAAGTGGGGCCCTGACCGCAAGTCTCTCAAGTATCAGGGTAAGGGAAAAAGCGGCGGATAAAGTAAAGTGCTTTATCGGTCCAGGGCTTGTCCGGCAGAAACAGCCTGTGATTGATTATTTTAAATAAGAGTCTGTATCTTTTTACTGCTGCGGCAGACAGTACCTGAGCTTCGTTCCGGGCCAGGCCCTTTAATACGCTTCCTTTAAACTTTGTCCTCCGTCGACAAAAATAATCTCTCCGGTAATAAACCTGTTGCTTAAAAGAAAGAGCACAGCTTCTGCGATGTCATCTACTGTGCCGTGGCGTAGAAGCAGATTTCTGCTGCTCTGTTTGTCCAGGTAGGCTTCTCCTTTTCCCGGAGGAGGCAGTATGTTTCCCGGGGCTACTCCGTTAACTCTTATTCTGGGCGCGAATTCGCGGGCCATCATACAGGTCAGATCGGAAAGCATATTTTTGCTCAGCTGGTAAGCAGTGTGTTTTAAGTCATAACCTGAGATCCTGGTATCCAGAATATTTACGATTACCCCGGTGCGGGTCTGAGCAGCAAAGGCCCGGGATATAAGCAGAGGAGCGATGGCATTGACTGTAAGGCTTTTTTCCAGGTCAGGCAGAGAAATATCTTTTATGGTCGAGAAATTAAAGGTTGAGGCACTGTTTATGAGAAAATCCACTTTTTTGACCGCTTTGGGCAGGCGGATAAACAGTTTTTCCGCGTTTTTGGCTTTACTGAAATCAGAGGCAACAGTCCAGGCTTTAACCCCGTATTGAGTACAGCCTTTTTGGGTCTCCAGGGCTCCCTGTTTTTCTTCGTCTATATGATGGATGATCACATTGACTTTGTTTTCAGCCAGGGTAAGAGCTATGGCCCTTCCGATACGGAAAGCCGCGCCTGTGACCAGAGCGGTCTTGCCGGCAAAAAAATCAAAGCTCATGATTATAGCTCTCCTTTATAATATAGCTCGGATAAAGGTTTTCTCTGGTTAGGGAATTCCTGTTTTTTCAGGTCAGAGGGAAGTGCTGCCGGGTCTCCTTTTTTCCCTACTGCTATGGCAGCGATAATATCATAATCCTCTTTTTTTATTTTTGTGACCTGATAGGCTTTGTCTTTTTTAAATCCGGCCATGGCATGAGCAAAAAGGCCCAGTTTGCGGGCCTGCAAAGCCAGGGCCATCCAGGCCGCACCGCAGTCAAAAACAGCATGCCGGTTTTCTTTATTGTTTAAAGAGAATCTGCGTCTGGCGCAGAGGAATAAAAGCAGAGGGGCATGTTTGGCCCAGATCCGGTTTTGTTCCGCTAAAGACGATAAAAATTTTTCTTTTTCTTTTTTGTTTTGCGGTAAAACAAAAAACCAGGGCTGTTCATTGTAACAGGAAGGTGACCAGCGTGCTGCTTCCAGGAGGCTGTCTATCTTTGCCTGAGGTATGGGCTCTGAAGAAAAAGACCGGGGTGACCAGCGCTGCGGGAATAAAGGGTCTACTTCTGCTTCAGGTATGCGCGGTTTGTGCTTATCACCCATGGCAATCCCTTTGTTTGCCCCCCTTTAGCTACCTGATTTCATATTATCACTAATCTTTAATTTTTAAACAAAAATTACTGTCTATAGAAATAGACATGATTTCACGCCCGGTTTATTAGGCTAAGCTTTCTTTTCTGGTATAATAAAAAAAGCAAAGAACGGATTAAAAAGGGGAGAATAAAATATTGTCTTAATTTATCAACGGAGGTGTTTATGGGGTTATTCAGTTTTTTAAAGAAAAAATTTACAGTCAAGCCTGAAACGGATTTAAAAGCAGAATCTGAGACTGCTGCTCCTGCCCGGCCCAGGAGAAAAAAACGGCGCAGAGAAAAAAAACTGGGAGATGTGATCCATACTTATAACAAGATCTCAGTGGCTGTGATCAGGCTGAAAAACGATATCAAGGTGGGGGACAAACTGCATATCAAAGGCCGCTATACTGATTTTGTCATGACTTTAAACTCGATCCAGATAGATCATCGGCAGGTGGAAGCAGGGGCTAAAGGGCAGGAGATAGCCATAAAAGTCTCAGACTGGGTCAGAGGTAATGACAAAGTCTATCTTGCCGCAGAGAAAGGGGCGAAGAAATAATCTGGGTTTAGTATCTGAAAGAAAGGGGGGGCATGTACAGCAGTTATGAATCAGTACCGCTCTGGCTCTATGTTTTGATCGCGGCAGGGGGAATAGTTTTATCTTTTGCCGTGCCAAAACTGAAAAAATACAGAAATAAAAGACTGGAAAAAATTGCGCGTCAGTATAATCTTACCGTAAACACAGACTCAGAGAAAACCGCGCATGAAGAATTTCCCGGAGATTTTTTTCTTCTGGGATCACATTTGGATTATGCTTTGTCCGGAGAATACAATGGGTTTTTTTGTAAACTGGCCGCTTTTTCTTTTTTTGTCGGCAGAGGAAATAGCGGTACGGTATTTTATTGCGGGGTGAAAGTTAAAGGCGAGAATATTCCCTCATTCGGCCTGGTACCGGAAGAGAGCTATCATAAACTTAAAAAAGACGACATAGATTTTATTGATTTACCGCAGTTTTCCAAACGATATTATCTGCACGGCAAAGATGCAGCTGCGGTCAGAAAAGCATTTACCAGAGAAACGATCAATTTTTTTATGCGGCGCTGGGGCAATACCGGAAAAGAGTATGTAAAGGTCCAGTGCGACGGAAACTGGATGATCTTTGAGCCTGTGGGCTGTAATATCACTTTTGAGCTTTATTCTAAATTTTTAAGACAGATAACTTCTTTTGCCCGGATCCTGGCTGATTCTGCCTCAGCTTAAAACGGTCAGACCTTGACCGGGGAAACAGAGCAATACAGCGGTTAAAATCTGTATCTGCTCTGCTTTTTCAGGGGTATAATTAAAGTATGAAGATCGGGTATCCCTGCATCAACCGCACCATAAAATGCCGGGGCGCTAAGACTTTCCGGCTCAAGTCTTATTCAAAACAAAAACTGGAACAGGTCGTTGCCAACAACCTGGACTGTTTGTGCCGGATCCTGGAATATAATCTAAACCATGATATCCTGTTTTTCCGGATCAGTTCTCAAGTTGTGCCTTTTGCTTCTCATCCCATATGTACTTTTTCCTGGCAGAAAAGATTTAAGGCAGAATTGCGGGAGATGGGAAAATTTATCAAAGAACACAGGATGCGTATATCCATGCATCCTGACCAGTTTATTGTTTTGAATTCTCCTAATGAGCAGGTGGTAAAAAGAAGTATTGCTGAGCTGGATTATCATGCCCAGGTCCTTGATCTTATGGGCCTGGACCATACTGCCAAGATACAGCTGCATGCGGGAGGAGTTTACGGAGATAAAGAATTTGCTCTGCAGAGGTTCAGCCGCAATTACAGTCTTTTGAATAAAAGAATAAAAAACAGGCTGGTAGTGGAAAATGACGATAAAAGCTATACTGTCTGCGATTGCCTGAAACTGCACCGGCTTACAGGTCTGCCTGTGCTGCTGGATGTGTTTCATGACCGGGTAAACCCCTGCGGTCTTTCTCTGTCTGCGGTCTTTGCTTCTGCTTCCGCGACCTGGAAAAAAAAGGACGGTCTGCTGATGGTTGATTTCAGCACTCAGGAAAAAGGCAGGCCCAGAGGGGCTCATGCTCAGACTATTGATCTGAAACAATTCCGGGCCTTGCTCAGGCAAAGTGCAAATTTTGATTTCGATCTGATGCTGGAAATAAAGGATAAAGAAAACAGTGCTTTAAAAGCAGTTGCTCTGGCTGCGGATGATCCCCGCTTTAGAAGGCGGGAAAAAATTGTTTCTCTTGAAGAAAAAATAAAGAAGGGTTAAAATTTTTTAAAAGGGCAGATGTATGAGTAAAGATATTATTTTGATCGGAGATAAAATTCTGGTAGAACCGGACATGGGCGAAGCCATGACCGAAGCCGGGCTGTATCTTCCCCAGACAGTCAAGGATAAAGAAAAGGTCTTTACCGGAAAAGTGGTCAAGGTCGGTCCCGGATATCCTGTGCTTGATCCTTCTTCCCTGGAAAAAGAACCCTGGGAAAACAAAACGAAAAAATTAAAATATTTTCCCCTGCAGGCTCAGGAACGGGATTTCTGCATGTTTATCAAAGAACAGGCTGTAGAGATCGAATTCGAAAATAAAAAATTTTTTGTGGTGCCTCATTCTGCAATTCTGCTTTTAGTGCGCAGTAATATCAGCGAAATACCTCCTAAGATCTGATTTTTTATAGAAATAAAACAAGTGATCATGTTGCCCCGGACAGGGTTATCTGTTATAATATGCCAGCTCAGGAATATAGAATTAAAGGATAGAAATTATGTTTTTGAAGGATTTACGTTTAGCATTAAAAGCATTGGGTGAAGATACCAGACTGCGTATAGTCAATATACTGCAGAAAAAGGAACTCACCGTTAAAGAGATCTGTTATGCTCTTCAGGTCAGCCAGCCTTCCTGTTCTAAACATCTGGCCAGATTGAGGCTGCTTGAGATAGTGATAGACAGAAGAGAGGGGAATCTTATATTTTATCGTTTAAATTCGGATTCCGCTCAGAGCCGGATCGTTAGTTTTGTGCTTAAAGAGAATGAAGACCTGCCAGAGTTTAAAAAAGATATTAAAAAATTGAAAGTTTAGACCTGTATCCTTTATGACCAGTTCGGTCATGTAATGTCTTTTAAAATATGCATTTTCCTTCCTGATTTTGTCGGATTCCGTTAGTCCTGTTTCAGGGCAGCCCGGATTTTGAAGGATAAACCCTTTATCCTTTATCAGTTACTGAAAAAAACAGAAAAAAGATTGACACCGGGCAGAGTAATATTACAATTAAATTAAATGAGTATATTCGCATAAAAGAATATAATTTCCGATCATGACAGTCCAGAAATTGCGCCAGATATTTCGGTCCTGTGCCGATGACACCAGATTAAGGATCATAAACCTGCTCAGTGATGAGGTCCTTACTGCCGGTGAAATCAGCTTTTTACTGGATAAATCCAAATTTTTTATAAATAGACATCTTTCTGCTTTGGCTGCGTTTGATCTGGTCGTAGCCGGGAGAATCGGGGACATGGCCTTTTATACTTTGAACAGGAAGAACGACGCTGTGTCAGTAAAAGTTACCGAGTTTATTGTTGTTCAGTTTTGTGATATTCAGCTGTTCCTGGACGATAAGAGGAGGTTGCGCGAAATAAAACAATAATCAAATCGGCCTGGAGTTAAGAACAGCAAAGATGGTACAGACAATCCTGTCAAAAGGAGGAAGATGATGAAGTTAAAAAAGGGTAAATGCCCTATGTGCGGGGAACAGTTTGATCTGGAATATGGTTTGGAAGAGAATGATTATACCAGCTGTCCGGAATGTTACAGCGAATTGAAACTGGTGCGGCTGGAGCCGCCGGTCTTGGAAGCGGTCAGGGAGGAATATACCGATGATTTTTGTATGGATGGTGAGGATGATTCTTTTTGATTTAAAGAAGGAGAATATATGCTGAGAAAAATTATTTCTCTGGGGTTGTTGATGTTGTTTGCCGTTTGCGTCAGTAAAGGATTTTCTCAGGAAAAAACAGCGGTTGAGGGGGTTATTGAACAGATCAGTGATGACAATTCTTTTATTGTGATCGGGGGAGAAAAAATAAACGCAGAACCGGGATTTATAGAAGATTCTTACCTTGAATCCGGAGATTGGGTAAGGATCATTGCTGAGAAAACAGAAGAAGGCCTGAAAGCAGTGGATTACGACTATCTTGAAAGTGAAACTGACCCTTCTCAGGAAGAGTAAAGGAACTGGAGCGTAAAGGTCCTGGTAAATATTATTAATCCAAGGAGGTGTAAAGATGGCTAAAAAGGCAGTAAAAGCAAAAGCAAAACCTGAAGCAAAAGCAAAGCCGAAAGCAAAAGGTAAAAAGAAAAAATAACCCAGCTTAGCAAAAGGAAAAAGGCGGTCCCCCTTGACGGAGACCGTCTTTTTTTTTAACAGGCATTTAGACAGGAAAGAAGAATATCGGAAATTAAAAACTGCAAAAAACAGGATCCTGCATCAGAAAGAGGATGCCGGACAAAGTTACTTTTACGTTTCATTTTTCTTTTTCCTTGATATAATTAAATTCAAGGAGAAACGAGGGGATGAAGATCAGCTTTATTATTTCCGGATTTAATGATTTTTTTGTCTCAGACCCTATGGCCGGGGTCATGGCGGCTATGGCCTGCGCTTCGTCGGTTTTTTTCTTTTATACAGTAAGTTTATTTAAAAACCGGAAAAAGAATGACCGGGAAAAAGGTGTACGGGCCATCGGATTTGATCACGATCTGTTTTCCGTTAAAGAACTTATTTCCGGCTTAAGGTCTTTCTCTTTATTCTTTCCCGAAAAAATCAAGGCCGGGGTCAGTATCTGCAGCGGGAAAAGAAACGGCAGAAAATGGCAGGTATTTGACCTTAACGATAAAGGCTGTGCTGTTTTAACTGATGCCGGGGCTTTGCCTTTTCCCCGTATTCATCTTTTGCCCAGAAACTGCGGCTTAAGACTTTCGGGAGAAATGGTCAGCCTGGAAAGTATGACCTTTGCCGGGCAGGATGTTTTTAACCGCCGCTATCTTTTACTGGGGCTTGACCGTGAGTCTGTGGCTGCGGCTTTTTCTCCGGCTTTGATTAAGTTTTTTGAGCGAAAAGAACAGGACGCGGCAATAGAGATTTCTCAGGGTAAGATCGTTTATTACCGTATCGGCCGCAGGGTTACTGCCCAAGAACTTCCATTTTTTCTGGATGAAGCGGAAATGGTTTATCAGCATTTTTCCCGGGCCTGGGAATACAGCTTTGTCCAAATATGACTTTTTTTGAACAGATCTTTGCCTGGCGCAGTGTAGGACCTAAGCAGTGGCTTATGGTCTTGGCCGGGGTTTTATTTATTTTTTGTGCCTGGAAACGGAGAGCTCTGCGCAGGGGGTATGATCTGTGTGACCGGGGATTTTATTTTATTCCGGAATTGCCAGTAGAAACTGTCCGGTCTCTGCAGCAGGGGCTTTTTTTAAATAAGGCCATACTGGAAGCAGCTTCTCCTGTGATGAAGGGAGAAGACGATGATATTTTTTGGACTATTTTTAATACTGCTTATTCAGCCGGAAGCGGGAAAAAGCAGAAGATCTGCAATCATACTATTGTCTGCGCCCGGATGCAGGGTCAGGCTTTTCCTTCTGTCCAGGTGGTATCCCTTCCCTTTCTTGTTCAAAGCGGCATTTCTTTTTTGCCGAAGAGCAATGTTTTTGCCCGGCAGCCCGGTTTGGCACAAAAATATGCAGTCAGGGCCTTTGATCCTGAGCAGGCAAAAAAGCTGTTCAAGGGCCGGGTCTGTTCCTATCTGAAAAAGAATAAACGCGATTTCTGGTTTTGTCTTTACGGCGATATTTTTGTCTGCTGTTTTTTGACCTTGTCTGAACCGGACCGTTTTTCTCTGCTTCTGGAAGAGGCTGAAGATCTTTTGTTCAGACTTCTGCCTTAGTCTTTTCTCTTTCTTTTTTCCTGTTTTCAGAGTGGTATAATAAAAGTGAGAAACAATTAATCTGCACTTCTTGCGCCCCTTTCATCCGGGGCTTTCCATCCTTGCTAAAAGGGGCGTTTCGCTCTTTCTTTTAGGTTTATAAATTTGAGCTATGAGCCATGAGCTATGAGCCATGAGCTGACTTGAAAGGAGGTGAGAAAGTCATGTTGATCGATGCCCATCAAAGAAAAGAAATTTCGGTGATCGTAGCTAACAGGATCGGGATTCTGGCGGAAATGGCTGATCTTCTGGCAGACCACGGCATAAATATCGAAGCTGTTGCCGGTTATGCCATTGATCAGGAAGAAGCAAAGATCATGCTGGTGGTAGACGATGCTTTGCGTGCAGTAGATGCTTTGCGGAAAAGAGGCTATACTTCGATCAAAGAGCGTGAAGTGCTTCTTCTGGAAGTAGAGAACAAGCCCGGAGCGTTGAAGACTGTAGTAAAAGTTCTGGAGCAGGAAAATATCAATATCAGCCAGCTCTATGGTACTGCCGGAGAAAAAATCTGTCCGGAAAGGATAGTCTTGTCCACCAATGACGATACCAGGGCTCTGGTCTCGTTTAAAAAAGCGTTTAAGCTGAAAGTCTGATCTTAGAATTCATTTTTTAAGCCGGACAAAAAAAGGGGGGGTTTTTTTACCTGCCGTAAATATTGAACCGTTTCTCCATAATGATATAATATATATTTTAAAAGGGTTATAATAATTATATTAAAGGGGAGGTGTTTGTGAAAAATATTTTTCTGGCAGTTTGTTTTTTTCTGAGTTGTGCAGGTATGGTTCAGGCTGAGCAGACCGTTGAGGTTGAGGGCAGATACTGGTTTACTGATCTTGATGCTAAGGCTAAAGTCACTACCAGTGGTCTGTCAGGAACTGATATTAATTTAAAGAGCGATCTTGGTCTGAAAGATGAGGATATGCCTGATTTCCGTCTGACCTGGAATATCAATGAGAATAATTCTTTGCGGTTTGCCTATACCAGTGTCGAATATGACGGGGACAAAAATGTGACTAAGACTATTAATTTTGACGGAAAGACTTATACTGCCGGAGCTCGGGTTATCTCTGCTCTGGACCTGGATTATTACCGTTTGGGCTGGATCTGGGAATTTTTGAATGCTGCTGACGATAAGGTTGACATTGGACTGCTTACAGAGATCAAAGGCTTTTCAGTCAAAGCTAAATTAGACGCTCCCGGTCTTTCTATTTCCGAATCTGAAGATTTTGAGGGGGCTTTGCCTGCTCTTGGTCTGACCTGTGCGGTGGATGTTTATGACAATTTTGAAGTCAATGCCGAGATATCAGGTATGACCGCAGGTTCTTACGGTTATCTTTACGATGCTGAAATAGGAGTAAAATGGGAACCGTATGAAAATTTTGCTATTGAAGGCGGATACAGGGTCCTGGAGATTAAAGGAGAAGATGATTCGGATTTTGCAAAAGTTAGCATAGACGGTCCTTATCTGGGCGCTTTGTTCAGCTTTTAACAGGTTTGATCGATCGGCGCAGCACTGTAATTCAAAGTGCTGCGTTTTTTTTGTCTTTGCGGCCCTAGATAAGACTTGGCAGAGCTTGAAACAGTGATAAAATAATTTTCAGAGAGGCCGCGGTTCATTTATTAATTTTAAAAAAGGATATCCCATGAAAGAGATTTTTGACCGTAGAAGCATACGCAAATAC
>Ga0272442_10004662_pt1 | contig 18657 bp, 14 predicted proteins | sample SSMForm2O_FD_200262 | JGI IMG/M metagenome (GOLD analysis project Ga0272442, IMG submission 200262) | Marine sediment archaeal communities from Little Sippewissett salt marsh, Falmouth, MA, United States - SSM-Form-2O | ecosystem: Environmental > Aquatic > Marine > Wetlands > Sediment ... | reverse complement strand
AATGACTCCGGCTTCCGCTGCACCTGCACCTTCGACCTGTCACCTTCACTGCTGACCGTATCTGGTCGTGCTCAGATTATCTTGTTTTTTGTCGCAGTTGAGATTGATTAAGCCGACAAGGCGGCCGGTGGCCACAACCAAGGAAGACCGGCCGCCAGTGAAAGTGCCAGGTGAAAGTGAAGGTGAGATGTCTGTTCTCCGGTTCTCAAAGACGATTCCGCCTTCCGCTGCACCTGCACCTTTGACCTGCCACCTTCACCGCTGACCGTATCTGGTCGTGCTCAAATTATCTTGTTTTTTGTCGCAGTTGAGATTGATTAAGCCGCTAAATGCCATTGGGGGTTACTCGCGGGGTTGGTGCATCTGGCAGTAGTCAGAGCCCCTCAGCGCGAGAAGCTTGCAGGGCTTGCCGGCTTTCGTGGTGCCCTTGCAGCGTGACGGCTCCTCTTCCTTGGGAGGCTCATCAACCTGCTGTTCTACCACTTCCGGAGGCTTTTCAGCGGTCGGGATCTCGCTGACTGCGGGCGCGGCCTCGTCTTCCGGCTCCGGGATCTCAACCGGCGGCGGTGCCGCCAGGACCGGTTCCGGCCTGGGCCGGTCCCGCCAGGACGGGTGACGGTGAAGGCGGTCCCACGCGGGTCTCAGCCGCTTGATCATGTCCAGCTCACGGTCCCCGATATTCGGGCTGTCCTTGCCCTCGAGCACATCCAGCAGTTCGTGGCGCGCCATCTCCGATTCCATTCCTGCCTGTTCCAGCGCGTAGAGGATCCTTCCGAAGTCGCGCCGGACACGTATCCCCTCGCTGGTCCTGTCGCGGCGGTCGTTGATTATAACGACGAGCGGGGCCCCGCACTCGCAGTCCCGGGCCAGGGCGGTCACCGCCTGGTCCCTGTAGCCCATGATCTGCAACAGATTGCTCGGATACTCGCTCTCGGTGGTTTGAGCGAGGAAGTTATCCACATCCTCGTAACGCTTTCCGCAAGCGCAGCGCTTGGGGAACGATTTCGCCACGAAGGATCTCAGGACCCCACGCAACTCTTCGATGGCAGCTTTCTCGTCGTTCATAATCGGTCCTTGCCCTTCTACCGGAACTCGCCCAGCTGTGCTCCCTTGCCGTCACCCTTCTTCGGAGGCGTCTTCGCAGGCGGAGGGAGGCCCAGACCCTCCGCCGCTTTGTCTCCCTTGTCGGCAGCGGTCCTGCCGCCCTTCGCATCCCCGGCGCTCTTGGCGTTCGACGCGCCTGTTTCCCCGGCCGGCGTCGTTCCAGCGTCCCCGCCTTCCTCGTGGCCGCCTTCCGCACGGGGCGGCGTGGCCGGTGCGGTAGCCGGCCAGGGAACGTTCGGATACGTTCGACGCAACCGATCGAGCAGCCGTCCCTTTGCCCGCTCAATGAAATCCTCGATGTTTCCGCCCAGCAGCTCCGTTTCGAGATAGGTGCGGCCCCAGTCTCCCAGGTCGAGCTGGATGGTCTTCCCGTCGTAATCGTTGTGGTAGGCCGAAGCCGGCCCGTTGAACTTGCCCCTGGCGGCGTCGGCCATGCGCTGCATCCACCTCGTGGCCGAATCGATCATCTGCTGGGGCGTGTCGCCCCGGCCGGCGCAGCGCTGTGCGCCCTGCATGGCCTGCTCGGCATACTCATAGGTGTTGCCGACGATCTTCCCGAAGGTTACCGCAATGCCCTCCTCGAAGACCTCCATGCCTCCCGCCTCGGAGAGTATTATGTTGTGTTCCCTCAGAAACTGTACCCGCGCATTCTGTCCAATAACCCGCGCCGCGTTGTCGGAGGCCGTATGCTCGGCGTGCCACTTCGCGTGGAAACTTTCGTGGAAGGCGTCCTCGATCAACTGAGACCGGGCCGTAACGGGCATCTGCGACGGTATGACCTGTCCTTCGTCGTTGAACGCGTCATCCGTGAACCGAAGCGTCCTGCGCGAAGGCACATACCCCGCGGTCTGGGAGCCGCTGCCGTAGTCGTGCCTCTCGATAGTCACCCTGTCTCCCAGGGCCACGACGTCATCGATCACGTCCGTCCGTATGCCGTGGTTTGCGGCGTCCGCGGCCAGATGGAACAGGGGATGCTCCGAATAGGGCTTTTCATCGCCGCCAACCGCCACCATACCGGCGAACAGGATCACCGGAGCGAATCGAGCAGTGCCGAACACGGGTTTCATGAATGGGTCTCCAGAATGCACGCAGCAGGTTCAATACTAATGATTCTCGGCGGGTAGTGTCAAGCGACAGGTTGCGAAGCCGGGCCGCATGGGGCATACTGAAGCAGTCGGGGTACTTCATGGAACGGACGTTTCTCCACGTTGACATGGACGCTTTCTACGCGTCCGTCGAGCAGCACGACAACCCGAAGCTCAAGGGGCAGCCGGTGGTCGTCGGCGCGTCACCGGACCAGCGGGGCGTCGTGGCCGCCGCCTCCTACGAGGCGCGCCGTTTCGGCGTGCATTCCGCCATGCCGTCATCCGAGGCGGGGCGACGCTGTCCCGACGCGGTGTTCCTGCCCGTGCGCATGGAGCGCTACAAGGAAGTATCGGACATCGTCCTCGACCAGTTCGACGACATAACGCCGATGGTGGAGCCGCTGTCCATCGACGAAGCGTTCCTGGACGTCTCCGGGGCTGTGAGGTTGTTCGGGCCGGGCCCCGCTATCGCGCGCGAGGTGAAGACGCGTATCAAGCACGCTACCGGCCTCACCGCATCGGTCGGCGTCGCGCCCAACAAGTTCCTGGCCAAGCTCGCGAGCGACCTCGAGAAGCCCGACGGCCTGACCGTCGTGCCGTTCTCACGAAGCAAGATAGTCAAGTTCCTCGCCCCACTCCCCATCGCCCGCATCTGGGGTGTCGGCCCTGTTACCGCCGAACAGCTGTACGCCCTGGGAATCGAGCTGATAGGCGACCTGCAGGCATACGACGAGCACGCGCTGGCCGAACATATAGGCCCGAGCCGCGCCGAGCACCTCAAGCAGCTGGCAAACGGGCACGATCCGCGGGATATCGAGCTCGGACACGAAGCCAAGAGCATATCGCGCGAACACACCTTTCCCCGTGACTGCAAGTCCAAACCAACCCTTGAGCGAGTCCTGCTCGATCTCGTGGAGGACGTGGGACGCAGCCTGCGCGAATCGGAGAAACACGCCGGACTCGCCCGCCTCAAGTTGCGCTTCAAGGGATTCCACACGATCACCCGTCAACGCCGGCTGACGCCTCCCTGCTGCGATGACATCACTTTGCGCGAGACGGCACTTGCGATCCTGCACGATGAGCGGGTACGGAAGCCCGTACGCCTCATCGGGTTCGGCGTCTCCGATCTAATCGGCGGCGACGGAGAGGAAGAAGAACAGCTGACGCTGTTCGACATGGAGTCGCCTGAAGCGGCGAAGCGGGAACGGCTGAGCAACGCGGTTGACGACATCCGCGCGAAGTTCGGTGACAGCAGCATCGGCCGGGCGGACCGCTAGCCCCCGCGGCCCCGGCGGCGCTACTTCGCGGCCTCGTCGTAGAGAAGCTTCCGGGCGTCCCTGATGATCTCCCGGACCGGCAGGTTGTTCGGGCAGCGCGTCTCGCACTCACCGCACTCGACACAGTTGTCGAGGCGGAGTCCGGCCTCCCACTGCTTGCAGTTGAAGGCCTCTTTCGCTTCCTTCATGCCCAGGTACTTGTAGGCATTATAGTAGGACAGTGCGGCGCCGACGGTGATGGACTCCGGGCACGGCGAACAGTATCCGCATGCCGTGCAGCGCGGCTCATCGGAGGTCATCATACCGGACACCTTCTTCAGTATCTCGTCGGCGCCCAGTTCCCATGACGGCATCGTGTCCTCTATCCACTTCGCATACGCCACCTCCTCAGGTGAGCTGAACCCTATTAACGGATGCACACCGTCCAGCAACATGAGGTAGCGCAACGCGAGTTCCTTCATGTCGTCACGCGCGGCCAGGAACCCGCCGGCCAGCGGGTTCATGGCAATGACCTCGATGCCGTGCTCGCGACAGTAGTCAACCACGGGCAGGCGCATCGTGTTGATCACGTTCAGGGGAATGGTCACGGTCTCGAACCTGCCGGATTCCAGGAAACGGATCACGGTGTTGGGCTCCGCATGCGTCGTAATGCCGACGTGGTTCCACTGGTCCTTCTTCGACTGCAGCCCGTCGTACCAGCTCCCGGGCTGCATCGCCGCGTTAAACTGTTCGTCGGTGTGCGTGGTCCAGAGGTGGTAGAAATCGAGTTGGTCCAGCCCGAGCCGGCGCAGCGACTGATCGAACACCTGCCGGAACTGCTCCACCCCGCGCACGCCGAACCCGTTCCGGGGCCGGAACTCGCCGAGCCCGAACCCGCCGTCGCCCGGCGCGCATTTCGTGGAAACCATCACCCTCGCACGGTAGTCCGGGTCCGACACCGCATCCCCCACCCAGCTCTCGGAGTTCTCGTTCTCGTCCTTGAAGCAGTAGCAGGGGGACGTATCGATATAGTTGAAGCCCGCGTCGATGGCCGCGCGCAGCGTGGCCACTCCCGATTTCCTGTCCTTCAGGCGCATTGCGCCGGTGATGATCTTGCTGAGCTGCATCCGCCGTACCTCCGTCCATGCGTGTTTCGCGCCAAGCTAGCACAACACTGTCCTCGGGGCCAGCGCGAATCGGCGTGCCTCGTCAGGCACGGTTCTTCAGCTCGATTCGGTTCTGCTTACTGTTGGCGCCGTGGTGGGTGACAACTTTGCACGGGTACAGTTCGCGGTTCCGGGCGGGAACCGTGAATGTGACCTCGACGGTCCGGTAGTCGAACTGTTTTGTCTGGACCTCGGACGAGTAGTCCACGTGTCCGGGCCACCGGCGGCGGAGCTCGAATGTTATCGGCTTGGTGCGGTAGTTCCTGATCCTGTCCACCCAGTCGTTCTCCTCGTCCCAGCCGTTCACGGCGTTATGGTAAAAGCTGAAGTTGTAGCGCCGCGTACCGCGACGGAACGTTTCGTAGACCACGAGGTCGTCAGGACCGAGGTTGATCTCGATCTCGGCCTTGATCGGCACGTACCGGACGAGCTGCTGTCCCAGGAAGCTCAGGCCGTCTTTCCCGTTCTCCCGGAAGATGCGGACCTTACCGTCCGGCAGCGGGCTGTCGCCGAGCTTGTGTTCCTTGTCGTTGAGCCACAGGAAGAACCGTACGGGGCGCGGACCGTACTGGTATTCCCGCATCCTGTACACGATGTCGAACTTCACACCATCCGCCTTCACGGCTTCCATTCGTTTCGACCACCCGTTCTTCACCGTCTCGCAGCCCTGGACCGCGAACATGAAGTACTCGCTGAGGCCTTCCTTCACTATCTGCTTCTTCTTGCCGGGCGGCATAGCCGCTCCCGGCACGGCCGCCTCGGCGGCCTTTGCGAAAGAGCCGCGCGCGACTCGCTTGCGCATCTCCTTGTAGGCGACGGCGTCCAGCTCCGGCCTGGGTGTGGGAACACCCCAACGGCGGGCGAGGTCGGCGATCTTCTCCACCAGGTTGATCCGGCCCACGATCAGGCGGATCGAGGCGTTTTCGTATTCTTCGCCGGAGTTGTTGAAGACACGCACGTAGCCGCGGAACTTCATCGTCTCCTCTTCCGGGTCCGTGACGGCGACGTAGTCCATCTGCCACGTCAGGCCGCTGGTGAAGTAGCACACCTCTACCTTCACCTGGCCCTCGAACCCGGATTCGATGTTCCAGATCAGGTGTTGCGGTTTCTGGCCCGGGAACACCGTGTCGGCGATTTCGATCTGGTCCGCATGCTCGAGCACGCGGAGCTCCACGCTCGTCGGATCGATCAGGGTCCCGGCCCACGAGAACTGGATCTTGTTGCTGCCTTTCTTGACCGTGATGTAGCGGGTCTCTTTGGCGAGCGTGATGTCTTCGGAGTTGTATATGGTCAGCTCGACCGTGTTCCGTTTCGGGAGCGTGACCAGGTCCACGTTCCTGGCGTATGCGGACACTGACATAGTGACCGCCGTAAGTACTGCTGCTGCTGCTACTGTATGTCTCATTGCTTTGCCTCCTTCGGCGAACGACTACGGTCAACGACTAAGGCGCACAATTGTCTCCTCGTCAACCGTGACCGTCGCCGTAATCGTCAACCGGATCCGCGTTTTCATGCTTCTTCTACCAGACGTTCTTCAGCATCACGTGAAAGGTGAAAACCTGTTTCTCGACCTTCTTGTCCTTGTCCTTCGGCCGCGCGGGCAGCTTTACGCTCAGAACGGGTTCCGCCTTGCCGGTCGGGTAGGAGATATCGATGGCGCGCGAAGTCCTGTCGCCGGTTTCCCATTCCGAGTCGCCGTGCGGGTCGCCGGCATACTCTTGGCAGAGCCTGTTGATCTGCTCCACGATGTCGAGACGGCACGCCTTGTCCTTGTAGTTCTCGACCTCGTAGCGGATAACGAGCTCCTGGTGGTGCAGGTTGCCGCGAACCGGGTACCGCTTGTTCTCCTTGATGATCCGCGTGCAGATGATGTCGCGCGATTCGCCGAGGTACAGGCGCATCTTGTCGTCCAACGGCGTCAGCCCTGTGACGTCCTCCACAGCGCACGCCTCCGCCGCGAACACCTCCCACACCAGGGCGTTCTCGCCCGGCGGGCAGGCCACGTTTATTACGTTCACCTCCCCTCGCCCGGCAATGTCCCTGATCGCGCGGAACCTGCCCTTCTCGCGGATCGCGATCGGCCGGAACAGGATAGTGTCCTTGTCGATCCGCGTGTTCGACCAACTGAAGTCCACGCGGTTGTTCCCGTTCTCCCTTGTAGATTTGAGCAGCGGGACAATGCGTTCCTCCTCGACGAGGGTGTAGGTGCCGTTGTCCAGCTGGATTTCCACGCGTTCCCGCACGGGCAACGTCGCCAGCTTGATTCTGGCCTGGGCCGCCCCGGCGAAGAGGACCGTTCCAGCGGCCCATATGCATGCCAGTAACTTGGTTCTCATATCTTTTCCTTTCCTGCCGTTGTCATCATCGTGCTTCTGCCAATGAGACGCCTCCACGCTCCGGATTGTTCCCCGAATCCGCCGTCCCTGAGCCCCTTCCGCCCCCGATAGGCGCGCCGGAGAGTGTGGTCAGGATTCGCGAGGTGGACCCGAACGCGGTTTTTGGGGGATGACAATCGGCATTCCGTGTGCTAGCTTTTCCGCGTGAACGGTTGTTCAAGTTCGTTCGTTGTGGCCGGTCTCTGTTTCTGCGTGGCCGGGGCGCCGCACGTGCATGCGGCCGCGCCGCAGGCGCTGGTGGGCAAGCTGGCCGAGGGCCGCACCGCGGAGCGCGAGGCCGCTTTCGTCGCGCTGGAAGAGATGTCGGGCGCCGCGCTCGCGTCCCAGGCCGCCCGGCTTGCGGCCATTCTTGAGACGGGCGACTGGCCTGCACAGTGCTACGCCGCACGTCTGCTGGAGCTGACCGGCAAAGGGGCAAGGATCGTTGCGCCGCGCGTTCAGAGAGCCGCTACCAAAGCCCTGGCCGACGGCCGCCAGACATCGGTCGTGATGCTGTCCAGGGCGCTGGCCGGCATCGGCCCTGGTAACGCGCCCGCGCTGGTGGCCACGCTCGGCAAGGAACTCTGCGGCAACGACCCGGCCAGGCAGCTCCTCTCCCTGAAGGCGCTCGGAGTGCTTGGCGCCGATGCCGGGGCCGCGATACCGGCGATCGCGCCGATGCTCAAGAACCCCGATGCGGAGATACGCGCACAGGCTGCGCGTGTTCTCTCGAGGCACGGCCCCGCATCAGCCGCCGCCGTACCGCTCCTGGCCGCCAACCTTGCTCACGAGAAACCGTTCGTCGCGCGTGAATCGGCACGAGCGCTTGCCGCCGTCGGCCCGGGCGCGGCGCCGGCCGTTCCCGCCCTGCGCGCGGCAGTCAAGCGGCGGGAACGCGGAGTGCCCGAGGACTCGGTCGCCGCTCTCGGTGCAATCGGTCCCGGCGCGGCGGCGGCCTACGACGACCTGGCGGCGCTGCTGATTTCGGACGACCCCAGGACTATCCGCTCGAACCCGCGCGGAAAGCAGATATCGAACCAGGCCGAGCTCGCCATCGCCAGCATGGGCTCGCACGCCGTCGCTCCGCTCGTCAAGATGATCCCCGATAGCGACAAGGGCCCGATCGCCGCGAAGATCCTCGGGCGGATGGGGCCGACCGCGAAGTCGGCTGTCCCGCTCCTGATCCAGACGCTCGACCGCGTTTCGAGAGACCGGCGCAAGACGAAGATGACGAGCAGCGTCGCCGCGGCGCTGGTGAAGATCGACCCGAGCTCCGCGGACAAGGCCATACCGGTGTTCGCCAAGGTACTGATGAGCGAGGACCTGGTGGCCGCGACCTACGCCGCCAACTTCCTGATCACCTACGGCAAGGCCAGCAAGGATCCGCGTCTCAAGAAGATGGCGATCAGCGTGCTCGTGAAATGCCTGGAGACCGGCGGCAAGAAAAAGAAGAAAAGCGAAGACTTCGGCAAGCTCTGTACGCAGATATGCAAGCGCCTCCCGGAGTTCGGAAAGGAAGCCGATGTCGCCGTGCCGGCGTTGAGGGAAGCGGTCTTCAGCGGCGCGTCGTTTTCTACGATAGCGAAGATCACCTGGCAGAAGCTCCGCCCGAACGAGAAGGTCTCCAAGACACCGTCCCTGGAAGGCCTGCAGAAACAGGAGGACGAGGTAGAAGACGATGACCTGCTCGGTCTCTAGAACAGCGGCATTCATTGCCCTCTGCCTGTTGCTGTCGTCAACGACGGCGCGGGCTAACCGGCTCTGCGGCTACACGCGGAAGTACCGTAACGTGCCCAACCCGGCCGAGCCTGTGGCCACATCCTACTGCGGCGGCCCGGGCACCGAGTACCTTGCCGCGGCAACGTTCCAGCCGGACGGCAGCATCGTCGCCGGCGGCACGGCCTTGAGCGCCCCTCTGATGATCGGGCGCGCGGTACAGGCGGAAGTCATCGGCCGCGACTCGGCCGAGCCGCTCTTCGATACCGAGGCCATATCCAAGCTCTCCGGCCGTTCACAGCGCGGGCATCTCACCTGGACCCATCCAAATGCGACGCCGTTCCTGGTGCGCTTCTCCGCCGATCTGCAGGACGTGCTCTACGCGGTGCGGCTGCCGTGGCGTTCGGGCTGCATAACCGACATGGCCACCGACAAGGCCGGCAACGTCTACATCGCAGGCATGGCCGGCGAAACGATAGGCCGCGCGGGCGCGGTGAAGGACGTGTCGGCCGAGGACCCGTGTGAGACCACCGCGTACATCGCCAAGATATCCCCGGACCTCAAGAAGCTGCTGTGGCTCAGGACCTTTACCGATGCCGGCAAGGGCCCGAAGGTACGCATAAACGACAAAGGCGAAATCGGCGCGGAGGGCGGATGGCTCTACGTCTTCAACGCGCGGGGCGACGTGACTCACGTCACAAAGCTGCAGAAGGTCAACAAATGGGTACGCGCCGTGGACCCGCGCGACCACAGTTACGCGCTGGGCGGCGAGAGGTTCTGGGGCACCGGCCGCGAGCCGTGGCGCGACCCGCGCCTCCAGCTCGGCCTGCCCGAGAAGAACTACCAGATGTACCTGTGGCCCGGCCCGCTGGCGGGATTGAACAGCCTGCGGCTGGTATCCGATTCCTCCGTCCGCAAGCTCCACATCGGCGACGACGGGCTCTTGTACATCATAGGCTGGTCCGACGGCGGCAACAGCTGCTTCCTCCGCGAGCCGTGCGATATCCGGCGCTGGATAGCGCACAAGGGGCTGCAACTTTCCGCGTGGGGTGTTGGTGCCACCAGTTTTTGCCACCTGTTGAAGATAGACCCGGTCGCGGCGCGTGTAAGGGGCTACACGCTCTGGTGCGCGTTCCGCGGAAGCGACGGCGCGCCAAACGGGCTTAACGCCTCGATTATGCGGCCGGCTACCGACGGCTCGATCTGCATCGCCGGGGGATCGGCGTTCGGGCTCCTGCAAACGGGCAACACGCTGCACAAGGGCGATCCGGGCGGATCGTACATAAGCGTGTTCGAGACCGACTTCAGCTGTTTGCGCTTCAGCTCGATTCTGCCCGCGTGCGGCGCAGCCCAGGTGACCCACCGCAACAGCTATGGAATTGCCACGGGCATTGCAAACGGACGTCACCTCGCCGTCTACGTTACCGGCGCGAGACGCGAAGGCAACACCTATTCCACCGGGCCGCACCCGGCCCCCACCCTCAAGCCGTTCCAGCCTGAGTTCGGTGGCGGGATAACGGACGGCTGGATCGGCCTGATAGATCTCGGCGCCGCGATCGGCGCGGAGGCCGACGACGCGGCGGAGGACTGAGGAAGCGGAGCATGAAACGACTTTTCGCGACAATGACCATAGCCGGCATCACGGGGCTGGCCTGCGTTCCCATCTGCGTCGCGCAGCTGGACGAGATGCTGGACGACCTGGACGGAACCAAAGCGGCCAAGGCAGCCGCGGTACCGAAGATGTTCCTCAAGGAGTCCGCCCCTCGCTTCTTCACCTCCAGCATTGAGTTTCATGACCCCGATGAAGAGCTGTGGCCTACGTACCTTCTGGCCCGCGCTGCCGACGAGAACGGCTGGTTCCTGTACGACAATAAGCAGCACAAGGGCGAGTTCACGGTGAAGAGCCATCTTATGGCGCAGGTGGACGGCACGCAGGATCGGCGGCTCGGCGGCAGCCTGGTGAAGATGCGGGAAGTGGAGAACAAGGAAGGCACGAAATACAAGAAGCCTTTCGGACCGGAAGTGGTCGTAACGGTGAAGAAGATCGAACCCATCCAGGTGGACGAGAAGACGATCACCCGGAACACCAACAAGGGCCCCGTGGAGAAGGTGATAAAGACGGTCTGGTCTCCCGTAACGGCCGTAATCGACGTCGAGGGTCTGCAGACCACGGCCAAGGGCCGGCTCTATGCGAGCGTGAAGCAGAAAGAGAACGAAGTAACCAAGAAGATGGAGTACATATCGGCGCCGATCCGCATGGTATTCAGCGTGAAGGGCGCGGCCCTGGGCCTGAAGAAACGTCCCAGCAAGCCCGTGCGTGTCCAGGTCTATACCGAAGCGTTCGCGAAGATGGCCTCCGTGGAAGACATCAAGAAAGAGATGGGCGTGCCGACGGTGAAGGAAGCCGTCGAAAGCGATCCGGACGTGGATCTGGATCTGGATCTTTAGCGGCTTAATCAATCTCAACTGCGACAAAAAACAAGATAATTTGAGCACGACCAGATACGGTCAGCAGTGAAGGTCACAGGTCGAAGGTGCAGGTGCAGCGGAAGCCGGAGTCATTATTGAGAGCGTGAGAATACCTTACCTTCACTTGCGACTTGCACTTTCGACCGGGCCGGGCTCCGATTGGGTTGTGGGCCCGGCCCGCTTTAGAGAGGAGTGTCGGGTGTCAGGTGTCAGGTGTCAGCGTCGGGTATGGAGTAGAACGGGAATATGCCGAGCGGCGCTCGGCTTGGCGCTTGTATGCCTGCCACTGTCCGCTGTTCTGTGGGCGGCACCGAAGAAGGAGAACCTGAAGGTACAGATCCGTGTCTACAACACGCCCGGCAAGCGGCCCGACAGGAGCAAGAAAGCCGAAAAATGGGTCCTGCAAACGGCTCAGGCGCAGTTCATCGAGGGCAAGACGGCCAATCCCATCAGCGGGCTCGAGGTAACGACCGAGTGGATCACGCTCACGCGCGACATGAAGCGCGTGATGGATTCGCCCGAGCACGGCAAGCTGGACGCGCGCGTCCGTCCCGCGCTGGAGCCCGACAAGTTCGAGGTGCTCGCGAAGATACTGAGCGACAAGGCGCGCACCGCGCTGTACGTCCGTGTCCCCATGGAGGCCGGGGCCCGCACCGTCAGCAGGATAGTCAGCGGGTTCGACAGGCCCGACGTCTTTATCGCGGTCCAGGTGAAGCCGTGACCGGGGAGATCTGAACCATGCTGGAGAAGATCGATCTATCGCAGAAGGTCCGCAAGAAGGACTACAAGAAGGAGAAGGACGAGCTCGAGGTCCGTCTCGGCCTGCTGCAGCGCCAGGCCGTGGATCTCGGGATACCCGTCGCGGTCGTCTTCGAGGGATGGGACGCGGCCGGCAAGGGCACCCTCATAAACGAGTTGATACTGCCGTTGGACCCGCGCGGGTTCACGGTCCAGAGCACTTTCGAGCCGACGGAAGAGGAGGCCCTCCGGCCTTTCCTGTGGCGGTTCTGGACCCGCACCCCCGCACGGAGCAAGATTGTTGTCTTCGACCGGAGCTGGTACCGGCGGGTACTCCAGGAACGCGTGGACGGCCACCTGAGCAGGACGCAGGTGGTGCAGGCGTTCGACGACATCCAGGCGTTCGAGCGTCAGCTCGCCGATGACGGTACCGTCATCATCAAGTTCTTCCTCCATATCTCCAAGAAGGAGCAGAAGAAGCGTTTCGAGAAGCTGCGCAAGAGCAGGTCCACCCGCTGGCGGGTCACCAAGGACGACCTTGAGCGGCACAAGCATTACGGCGACTATCTCACGGCGACCGAGGACATGCTGGCGGAGACCGACTCGGAGTACGCGCCGTGGACCGTCGTCGAGGCGCACGACCGGCGATTCGCGACGCTCAAGATATTCAGAACCTTCATAGACACGATCGAGCGTGCGATTGCGTCGGCCGCCCGCAAGAAGGGCAGGAAGTCGGCCCCGGGCAGACAGCCGCGCACGAAGAAGGCGTCGGTCCTCTCCAAGATCGATCTTTCGAAGGCTCTCGAGCGCGCGGAGTACCGCGAGCGGCTGAAGGAACGCCAGGAACAGCTTCGCGAGCTACTCTACGACATCTACAGGAAGCGCCTGCCGGTGGTGATTGTCTACGAGGGTTCCGACGCGGCCGGCAAGGGCGGCAACCTGCGCAGGCTTACTCAGGAGCTCGATCCGCGCGGGTACGAGGTGATCCCCATCGCGGCGCCGAACGACCTGGAAAAGTCGCACCACTACCTGTGGCGGTTCTGGATGCAGATGCCGAAGGCCGGGCACATGGCAATATTCGACAGGTCCTGGTACGGCCGGATCCTCGTGGAGCGCGTCGAGGAGTTCTGCAGCGAGAAGGAATGGCGCCGCGCCTACCGCGAGATCAACGAGATGGAGCAGCACCTGTCGAACTTCGGCACGGTAGTGCTCAAGTTCTGGCTCCAGATCGGGCGGGACGAGCAGCTGCGCCGCTTCAAGGAGCGGGAACGCCTGCCGCACAAGCGCTGGAAAATCACCGAGGAGGACTGGCGCAACAGGAAGAAGTGGAGCCAGTACGAGGCGGCCGTGCACGAGATGCTGCTCAGGACCAGCACGCGCTGGGCACCGTGGACGATCGTCGAGTCGAACTGCAAGTGGTACGCCCGTGTCAAGGTACTCGACACCGTCGTCGAAGCCATCTCCGCCCGGTTGTAGTAAAGAAACCGGTGATCACCGGTCACTTCCCCAGTCGCCGGAGGGCGGAGGGCTGGATGAGCCATTCCAGCGTGCCCTGTGCCTGCCGCGCCTTCCCGGGGAACGAGATCCTGCAAAGCGAGGCTTTCTTCAGCATGATATCCAGGTCCGGCCCATCCGATATCATCAGCGACGCAAGTTCGGCCAGGCTGGGCAGGTGGCCCACGAGCATGACGCTCTCGTACGAGAGGCCGCGGAGCCAGGCCATCGTGGCGTCAAGGTCCAGCTCCGGCGCCAGCTCCTCCACAATCCTGATCCCCGACATGTCCAACTCGTGGGCAACGATTTCCGCCGTCTCCCGTGCCCGGATCAACGGACTCGAGAATATGCGTTCCGGCGCGCAGTCACACGCCGCGGCCCCGCGCGCGGCGCTCGCCGTCTTCTTCCGCCCTTCCGCCGACAGCATCCTGTCCGCGTCGCACTTGACGCCCTCTTCCCCCACGTCCACGGCCGTGCCGTGCCTGAAGATGTAGATAATCATTTCGGTCCCTCCTTGTGCCGTGAGTCCTTCAGCTTCCGTAAGAGCTTCTTCCTGAAACCGGCCTCTCGCAGGTGCTTCCACGCTTTCCAGGACTCCCTGACCGCCGCGGATCTCCGGCGCTCGATGCTGGCGGCCAGCCCAACGGGCAGGCCCCCCCGCTCCGCACCTATTCGTTCAAGGTAGACATCCATATCATGAGCATCGCCGAGCGAGGTGGTAAGCGCCTTAAGCCTCTTGGCAAGCGTCGGCAGCGGCGCGCCGATCGCGGGCGCGGCGAACTCAGTCCAGTACCTCAGTCGCCTGATCCTTTTCCGGATCTCGTGGATTTCCTCGGGGCCTGCGTGCTTGCGGCCGAGCTTGGTTTTCAGAAGGCGCCTGTATCCTCGGCGCACCTTCCCGGCTGCATAGCAGGCGAAATAGCCTCCGGGCGACTTGCCGATCAGCCTCGCCAGGTCCTTCCCGAGGAACGACTCGATCCGGTACTTGAGCTGTTCGTACTCGTCGCCGGCCAGCAGGCGCATCGCACCGGTCCGCAGCCGCCGGCACTGCTTCCTCTGGGCGGCGACATAACCCATCCACACGGGATCACGCGAACGCTTCTTCTTCTCGGACAGGTCGGACAGGAAACCGATCCACACTTCCCAGTCGCGCGCGGTACCCAGCTTGCGGCGGAAACGGGACAGGAGCGCGTTCAGCTCCCCGCGGCGGATGTCCGACAGGAACGGGCGGAACAGGCGCAGGGCGGATCTCAGCCTGCTGCTTGACACGCGCATGTCGTGGAGGGCCTCCGCGTCCGCGTCCGCGAGCATGTCGTCCCTGGCACTCGCGAAGATGAGGTACTGGCGCTGAAAAATCCGCTCCGCGGCTTCCAGTACGGAGTCGCTGGGCCGTACGCCGCTGGGTCGCTTCCGTTTCATCGTTTGGATCCGGCGCGGTCGGGTGGCCGGAGCGGTTCGAAAACCTGGCGGCGCGCCGACTTGCCTTGCCGGCCCGCCTCGACTGCCATCCTGCACAGAGCTTCCTGGCTTCGAACTGTCCGGGCCCTGCTGGTCCTTCGTTTCTTGTGGTATGTTCCGTCCGAACGCAGAACGCGTCCCTTGACGGTGTCCGAGAAATGCGTGTCCAGGATCGTCCTGACCCTTTCCCTGGCGGCCGGGTCCACGATCGGCACCATGAGCTCCACGCGCCTGTCGAGGTTGCGCGGCATCCAGTCGGCGCTGGAGATGAACATCTTGTAGTCCCCGCCGTGCCGGAACACGAAGACCCGGCTGTGTTCGAGGAAGCGGTCCACGATGCTCACGACCTTGATGTTCTCGCTCAGTCCCTTGACGCCCGGACGCAGGCAGCATATGCCACGAATGTTCAGCTCGATCTTGACGCCCGCCTGGGACGCGGCGTACAGCGCCCTGATAATCTTCGGGCAGACGAGCGAATTCATCTTGGCGCGGATGGCGGCCCTCTGTCCCTGTCGCCTGCGCTGGGTCTCGCTATCTATCAGCTCCAGCAGCTCTTCACGCAGTATCATCGGCGCCGGCACCAGCCGGGAGAGGGCCTGCGGCTCGGAATAGCCCGTAACCGAGTTGAGGAACAGCGAGGCGTCCGCACCGAACTCGGCGTCGGACGTCATGTAGCTGATATCGCTGTATAGCCGCGCGGTCCGTTCGTTGTAGTTGCCGGTGCCGAAGTGGACATATCTCACCACTCCTCTCGTCTCGCGGCGAACAACGATGCACAGCTTGGCGTGGGTCTTCAGTCCCTTGACCCCGTAGATCACCTGCGCGCCCGCCTGTTCGAGCTCGCGTGCCCACTCGATGTTCCGTGCCTCGTCGAACCGGGCCTTGAGCTCAACGATCACGGTAACGTACTTGCCTCGCTCGGCAGCCGTTCGCAGCGCCTCAACCACCGGACTGTTCCTGCTGACCCGGTACAGTATCTGCTTAACGGCCAGCACGTCCGGGTCCTCCGCGGCCTCCTGCACGAGGCGCAGCACGGGATCGAAGCTGTCGTATGGATGGTAGAGCAGGATATCCTTCTGGCTAAGCTCCTCGAAGATGCTCTTCCTCGGATCGAGCTCGGGCGAGGGCTGCGGCTTCCACGGATCGTAACGCAGGTGCTCGAACCCCTCCAGCGCCGCAATTGCACTGAAAGCCGAGAGGTCCATGGGACCGGGAACGAGGTAGACGTTGCGCTGCTTCACCTTCAGGGCGCGGACCAGAAACGAAAGGAGTGTCTTCGAGCAGATGCTCTTGATTTCCAGGCGGACGCAGTCGCCGCGCTTCCGCTGGTCCAGAACATTCTCCATCTCGGCAAGGAAGTCACCCGCCTGGTCCTCGCGAGCACTCATGTCGGCGTTCCGGGTGATGCGAAACGGCACCGCCTCCAGCACGTCCTCGCCGGGAAACAGGTGGTCCACGAACATCCTGACCACGTCCTCGATGGTCATATAGGTGAAGCCCGTGCCCGACGGCACATTGACAAACCTTTCCATGTTCGCGCCGATTGGAATCACCGCGTACCGCTGCGTCGTCTTCCCGCCTCGTTTCGCCGGCTTCAGCCGCACCATCACGTGGAGCCCGAGGTTGGCCAGCCCGGGGAAGTCGGCACCCCTGCCAACGGCCATCGGGGAAACCACCGGGAAGACCTCCTCCTCAAAGTACCGTTCCAGGTGCGTGGTCTGGTTCGGCAACAGGTTCTCGGCCCGTATACGTCTTATGCCCTGCTCCTCCAGCCTGGCTTCAAGGTTCTCACGGTAGCAGTTGTACTGGGCTTCGACCATCAGGCGCGCCCTGACGGCAATCCGTTCCAGCTGCTTCGCGGGCGTCCACCCGCACGGATCGCGCTTGGTGATGCCCCGGTCGGTCAACATCTCCAGGCCGCCGACGCGGACCATGAAAAACTCGTCGAGATTCGACGCGGTTATGGAGAGGAAGTTGAGCTGCTCCAGGAGAGGAACGTCGGCATCGAGCGCCTCGTCCAGCACGCGCTGGTTAAATTCCAGCCAGCTAAGTTCACGGTTTATGAACCTGGATCTACGTCGCGGCACGTCTTCGCCTCCTCACTCCGCGCAGGACGATTCTCATGCCGTACGTCCGTTCGAAGAGCTCGCCTTTCTGCCGGAGCGCGTACTGTTCCACGGCCAGGCTGCCGGTTGATTCGATGGCGATGGTAACCGTCCCCTGTTCCACCTTGATCTGCATCTTTCTCGGCTGGCTGGTGCCGCGCGCTATCGCGTCGGCTACCCTGACAATTGCCGCCATCTTCATGACCGCAACGCGATCCTCGCGGGAAAGCGTTGCGTAGACTTCATGCGATACCTTGGGCATAGCACGACGGTGGTAGCGAGCGACCAGCGCCACCAGTGCCAAGTCCTCCGAGCCCAGCCCGAACACGTCGGAATTGAGAATGAGGTACATCGAGTGCTTGTGGTGCGCGCGGTTGCTAACGAAGCTGCCGATTTCGTGCAGGATCGCCGCGGCCACGAGCAGAAGCTCATGCCGGTTGTCCAGCCTGTGCTCGTCGCGCAGTGCTTCGAACAGCTGCCGGCATATGGCCGCCACCTGCTCCGCGTGGCTTCTGTCGAAATCGTATCTCGCCCCCGTCTCCAGGGCGGAGTTGATCACCTGCTGCCTGAAGTCCTCGGCGAGGGTGCCGTGTGCCGCAACCTCGGCCAGAACCCCGTCGCGGAGAGTAACCTTTGCCGCGTGGATCGAGCTAAGTCCCAAAGCGCCCGCGAGCCGAACGTAGACCTGCAGGGCCGGGCCAAGCGTTTCGGCCTCTGGATAGGAGATGTGGAAATCTTTCACAACGTCATCCACCGACTGGCGGATCACCTGGTTGGCCAGCTTCGACAGGGCCGCGACGCTCACCTTCGCGAGGTCCTTCTCCTCCCATTTGTCAATGAGCCTGTCGCACGCGAGCCTCATGTCGCCGCCCAGCGCCACGACCTTGACGTCCGTGTGTGAGCCGGCGGCCAGGACCACCTGTTTCATGGCGCGATCGATCTGGTCGCGCATGATCTGCCGCATGCGTTGGTCCGAGAGGCTGCTGGTTCCAAGCGCGTTCCTGAGACGCAGCGACCCCAGCCGGTAGGTGAGCGAATTGGCGACATGCCCGAACGCGAACTGGAGCACCTCCGTGCTTCCGCCGCCGACCTCCACTATCAGCGTATCGGACTCTTTAAGGAACCCGTATTTCGCGAAGAGCGGGTGGACAGCCGCGTAGGTGTACCGGTTCACCTCCGCGCCGTCGATGCTCCTGACATTGATCCCGGTTGCTATGTACAGCCTGTCCAGGAACGCGTCGCGGTTCGACGCCTCTCGAACGGCACTGGTGGCAACCGCTCTCACCTCTTCCACGGGAACACCGTACTCCTGGAGAACGTGACGGAAGCTCCGAAGTGCCTTCACGCACTCTTCTATCGTTTCGTTGTCGATCAGTCCGTCGGTAAACGTGTCCCTGGCGAGCGATACGGCCTGGTGCAGTGATTCAATGACATGGATGGCTTCGCCCGGTCCAATCTGCGCGATTGCCATCCGGATCGAGGTGGTCCCGAGCTCTATCACGGCCACCGACCTCGCGGCGACTACGCCGGCATCCTGCTTCTGATTGTCTGTCGTCGAATCCATACCAAAGCGGGCCGGGCCCACAACCCAATCGGAGCCCGGCCCGGTCGAAAGTGCAAGTCGCAAGTGAAGGTAAGATACTCTCACGCTCTCAATAATGACTCCGGCTTCCGCTGCACCTGCACCTTCG
>Ga0272442_10004661_pt1 | contig 18659 bp, 17 predicted proteins | sample SSMForm2O_FD_200262 | JGI IMG/M metagenome (GOLD analysis project Ga0272442, IMG submission 200262) | Marine sediment archaeal communities from Little Sippewissett salt marsh, Falmouth, MA, United States - SSM-Form-2O | ecosystem: Environmental > Aquatic > Marine > Wetlands > Sediment ... | reverse complement strand
ACAGTACGCGAAGTATAAATAAAGGAGAATTTCTCATGGCCCAACAGCATTTTCATTTAAAGATTTTCATAAGTTGCCTGTTCATCTTTTATTCAGGGATTTCATCCCTTGCCGCCCCCCTTCCCCCCGATATCGAGTGGGAAACCAATTTGACAGATCCCCCCATCGGGAGCCCGAAGGCTGTTCGCGGGGGCGACCTCCATTCCTTTATCGTGGATTATCCCCTGACGTTCCGACTCATGGGTCCCAACTCGAACGATGCGTTCGCCTCCTGGAACCGCGCCTATACCATGGATTTCCCCCTCGTCCAACGCCATCCCGCGACCGATCGGTTCATCCCCTGGATGGCCACACACTGGGCCGTGGCAAAAGATCAGAAAACCGTGTATTACAAGCTCGATCCCGACGCCCGCTGGAGCGACGGCAAACCGGTCACGGCGGACGATTACGTGTTTTGCTGGAACATGATGCTGAGCAAGTACATCGTGGATCCATACTATACCAATTACGCAAAACGATACTTCGAGTCCGTGGAAAAAATCGACAAGCACACCATGAAAATCGTCGGCACGAAACCCAGCTGGCGGCCCCTCTCCGATTACAACCTCTGGCCCATGCCCGCCCATGCCGTCAAGCTCGGTCCCGACTGGGTAAAGGAGGCAAACAACACCTTCCAATTGACCATCGGCCCCTACGTCATCACGGAGGCCGTGCCCGGCAAGAGGGTGATCTTTTCCCGCGTTAAAAAATGGTGGGGAGACGGGAAACGTTATTTCCAGGGTATGTACAACGTGGATAAAATCGTTCTGAGGGTCCTTCCCCTCGAACGGAACCTGGATTATTTCAAAAAGAAGGAACTGAGCTTCATCCATATCACCACCTCCAGGATCTGGGAGGAAGAGATGGATTTCGAGGCCCTCCGAAAGGGATGGGCCCACCGGAAACGCGTGTTCGTGAAATTTCCAGCCGGGCTTTACGGGCTCCACATGAACCTCGAGGCCCCCATCTTTCGAAACAAAGACTTTCGAAAAGCCATGCAGTATCTCTTCCCCTTCGAAACCATCAATGAAAAACTCATGTACGGCAGCTACTACAGGCTGGTTTCGGTATTCCAGGGAAGCGAGTATGAAAACAGGGAGCTGAAACCGTACGGGTTCGATCCGAAAAAGGCCCGGGAACACCTCGCAAAGGCCGGGTACAAAAGGCGCGGAAAAGACGGCATCCTGATGAATCAAAAGGGCGGGAGGGCGAGTTTCACCCTCATTTATGGCTCGAAGGGGGTGGAACGCCACCTGACTGTTGTCCAGCAGGTTTACAAAAAGGCAGGCGTCGAGATCCGGCTCAAACTCCTCGAGGGGGCAACGGCATTCAACCGCGGGCTCGAGAGGAAATACGAAATGATCCTGACCAGCCGCACCTCCGGGCTCTATCCCAGCCCCTACCAGTACTTCCACAGCAAGTTCAAACAGTCCACCAACAATAACAACATCTGGGGGTTCGGCGCCCCTGAAACAGATCAGCTCATCGATACCTACATGTTCGATCTCGACAAGGAAAAACGCATGAAGGCCATCCACAAGCTCGAGGAAATCGTGCATGACGAGGCGTTTTACATCCCCTTCTGGGATGCCCCCTATATCCGCATCCTCTACTGGGACGAAGTTTGCTGGCCCGAGTTCTTCCTCCCCAAACGAACCCAGCAGATCACCGACTGGCAGGTGTTCTGGATCGATCCCGGAAAAAAGACCCGGCTCGAAAAGGCCATGGAAAAGGGTACGAACCTCGGGGAGGATAAAATTGTCGATGTGGATGCATGGGGAGTCAAAAAATCCCTGGAAAAGCCTGATGAATAAAAAAATCCTGGATGTCCGCAATCTCAAGGTGATCTTTCGAACGGAAGAGGGCATCGTCCCCGCCGTGGACGGCGTCTCTTTTGCCGCCTTCAGTGGAAAAACCCTCGGGCTGGTGGGAGAATCCGGATGCGGCAAAAGCGTCTCCGCACTCTCCGTGATCCGCCTTATCCCCGATCCCCCCGGCAAAATCACGGATGGGGAAATCATTTGGAAGGGCACCGATCTTTTGAAAATGCCGGATCGGAAATGGACCGATATCAGGGGACGCCGGATCGCCATGATCTTCCAGGAACCCATGACCTCCCTGAATCCCGTGTTTACAGTGGGGAGACAGCTGGGAGAGGTTCTCTCCCTCCGATTCGGACTCAAGGGGGAAAAGGCCGAAAAACGCATTATCGAAATGCTCGATTTCGTCGGAATATCCGATCCCTCTTCCCGCATCCAGGCCTTTCCCCACGAACTCAGCGGCGGCATGATGCAGAGGATCATGATCGCCATGGCCCTTCTCACGGAACCGGATCTCCTGATCGCCGACGAACCCACCACCGCACTCGACGTCACCATCCAGGCCCAGATCCTCAGGCTGATTAAGAATATCCAGAAAAAAAACGGCATGGCAGTCATCCTCATCACCCATGACATGGGGGTGGTTGCGGAAACGTGCGATCACGTCTCCGTGATGTATGCTGGAAGGATTGTGGAAACAGGCGGAGTCCGGGATATCTTCGAGAGACCTCTCCATCCCTACACCTCCGGCCTTCTCCGGAGCATCCCGCAGAAAGGCTCGTCCAGGGAGAAACCCCTGCCCACCATCGAGGGAACCGTCCCCTCGATGCTGGATCTTCCCGGGGGATGCCGTTTCTCACCCCGTTGCTTTCGCAGGAAGGAAATGGGGGAAAAGGATCGGGATCAATGCACGACCCACGATCCCGGTTTGAGATCCATCGGGGAGGATCGCGGGGTGGCATGTCATTTCCCCCTGGAGGGATCGTTTCATTCATGAAAGTCAAACCTGACACATCCCCTGGCGGTCTTCTTCTCGAGGTCAGTCATCTTGTCAAACACTACCCTCTTCGAGGAGGCGTTTTTTCCAAAAAGATCGGATTCGTTCGAGCCGTGGAGGATGTTTCCTTCCAGCTCGAGGCGGGTAAGACCCTCGGGCTTGTGGGGGAGAGCGGTTGCGGCAAATCCACCCTTGCCAGGGTGACGGTCCGGCTCGAGGATCCTACATCCGGTTCCGTAATTTTCAAGGGAAGGGATTTGTCCTCCCTTCACAAAAGGGAATTGAAATCGGTTCGCCGCGAGATCGCCATGATTTTTCAGGATCCCTATTCCAGCCTCAATCCCCGCATGACCGTCGGAGAAATCGTCCGCGACCCCCTCATTGTTCATAAAACCGGTTCCAGGGAGGAGCAGAGAAAAAGGGTTCGCCGGCTCCTGGATCGCGTGGGGCTCTCGCCCGATATGGCGGATCGGTATCCTCATGAATTCTCCGGGGGACAGAGACAGAGGATCGGGGTGGCCCGGGCCCTCGCCCTTGATCCCGAACTCATGATCGCGGACGAACCGGTCTCCTCCCTCGATGTCTCCGTTCAATCCCAGGTGATCAACCTCATGGTCTCGCTTCAAAGGGAACTCGGACTCTCGTATCTTTTCATATCCCACGACCTTTCCGTTGTGGAATACATCAGCGACCGGGTCGCGGTTATGTACCTTGGCCGGATCGTGGAACAGGGGGGCACGGAAGAGATTTTTTCCCATCCGGTTCATCCCTATACACGGGCCCTTATGGAGGCGGTGCCAGTGCCGGATCCAAAGAGGGGGGAAAGAAAGATCATACTGAAGGGCGAGATCCCGAGTGCGGTGAATCCCCCCCCGGGGTGCGCCTTTCATCCCAGGTGCCCTTTTGCGAAAGAGGCCTGCCGCTCCCTCGTGCCGACCCTGGAACCGCTGGATAAAGACGCCTCTCCCGATCACATGGCGGCCTGCATCAGGAAAGGGGAGATCTGATTTCGCCGCTTGACTTTACCGGGTAAAATTCCCACCATTGTTTTATGTTTTGGGAAAGGAAACGATTACGATCAAAACAGAGTTGCACATGATTTATTGGAAGGGTAAACAATTCTGGCTTGGGAAGCTTGTCGAACATCCTGAAATAATGACACAGGGAAAAATCCTCGAGGAATTGGAGGAAAATATAGAGGACGCCTGTCAGTTGATGGTTTTAGATGAGGTCCCCAAGGATCATGAAATCAAAAAAGTAGCAATATGAAGCAGATTCCCCGCCATACTGAAATCGATGATAAATCAGGGAGGCACATCCGGAAATACTTAGGGATGATAAAGAAAGATCTTTCATGAAAAAGGGAGCGGGTATTGCAAAAAAAAGCGTGATCGACTATTTCGCGCAGAATGCGGCCCTGGCGGTTACGTTCGTCGCCGGAATCCTCGCCACCCGGTTCCTCGGCAAGGAGGGCTACGGCATTTACAGCCTAGTGCTCCTGGCCAATATGCTCCTCGTCCTTTTTGCCAACATGGGTGTGGAGATCTCCACACGGGTGTTTGCGGGCAAGGATGAAAAAAAAGCCGCCCAGGTTCACACGGCCGGGGTTCTCCTGATTCTCGCGGTATCGGTTTTCGGGGCTGTAATCCTCTTTTTCACCCATGACCTCATCCGGGCGACCTATTTCCGGGGCGTGCCCCCCCGCTTCCTTCTTTTAGCCGCCCTCCTGGCGCCCTTTTCCCTCTACCAGCTCGTGTGGCAGGGGGTGATGGTGGGGCTGGGGGAGATCGCCACATATGCCCGGTTCTTCATGTGGAACCGGATCGCCCAGGGAGGCGCCATCATCATCCTGATCGCCTTTTTTTATCCCTCCCTGGAACTCCTGATTTACGTATGGATTGTGATCCAGCTGGTGACGATCATCTTTTGCATCCTGGTGATGGCGGGAAGGCATCGCCTCTTTTCCCCTGTTTCCCTCTCCCTGGTGAATCGCATACTCGGGTTCGGTTGGATCGTGTATCTCGGGAACCTGGCAGCCACCCTGATCAATAAGTACAGCTTCCTGATCATATCGAGCCTGTCGGGACCGGGGGAGGTGGGGCTTTACAATCGCGCTGCCACCTTTTCCGACAAGATCACGCTCATCTCCGGTTCCCTCGAACGGGCCACGTACCAGCCGGCCGCAAAGGCGGACAGGGATTTCGCCCCCCACCTCATCCAGAAGGTGTTCCGGTACAATCTCTACGTGAATATCCTCGGGGCCGCGGCCATGTATATCTTCGGCAGCCTATGCATCCGCCTGCTATTGCAGGAGGAGTTCCTGGCGAGCCTCTTTCCCCTCAAGTTCCTGCTTGTTTCCGTGATCTTCATGAGTTGCAGCCGAATCCTGGCGGTGTATTTCACGGCCCACCTTGGAAAGCCGTCCATTCCGGGAATCATCAACTGGATCATCCTCCCGGTAAGTTTGACCCTTTATTATGTTTTGACGAAAACCTGGGGGATCCGGGGAGCCTCAGTGGCAACCGCGGCTGTTTATTTCCTCCATGCCTGCCTTTTCTTCATTTTCTTTCTCATCAGGAACAGGAGTTTGAAGATCGGCGATTTCTTCCTCTTCCACTCAGACGATCTGGAAAACATCAAAAAGATCCTGTTCAAAAACCGGGCGCCGGAATGAAGATCCGGGTGATGGAAGAGATTCAATGGGAAAGCAGTTGGGATAAAACGCTCGCTGATTCTCAAGATCTTCTTGATCAATTGGCCCGAAATTCCTTGAAGGAACACGAAAACGTCAAGACAGAAGAGATGGGATTCGACGAATTGTGAAATCTTATCTCACACCAGATTTTATAATCTGCTTTCGTAAGCTACCGGAACGTGTACGTCGAATTGCCAGAAAAAACTACAAATTGTGGAAGGGAAATCCTTCACATCCCATTGAAGATAACACTAACTCTTATTCTAAACCGGATTGGCTGATTCCTGATTTAACTTTCATGGATCTGAATTATTCCACCTCGAACACCGAGATCTCCACCGGTACGGTTCCAGGATCGGCCGCAACTCCGAATATGGAAAATCCCGACACCTGTCCTGTCACGCTGTTTTCCCCGCTCCAGTTGCAAACCGAACCCGGAACGATATCCCAGCTCGAGCCGTTCCAACGGGCCAGCCGCATCTGCTCCCAGGTGTATCCACCCATCCGGTCGTCCGGTACCGTGAATTCCACGGTTAAAGTCGCGTTGCTCGTAAGGGTGGATCCCGGGGAAAGGATGATCTCCACCGCGTTGTTCAAACCGTGACGATCCGATGGCGGAACCATCCGGACCGTTCCCGCCTGGGTGAGCCCCGGGATGATCAGACGATGTTTCTTGTAACGGTTGTTATCCACCTCCACAAGGGACACGGTCCCGCCACCAGTTCCGATCGCCTGTTCATACACCCCGCCGAAATAGGACCAGGGAAAGTAATTGACATTCGAGGAAACCAGCACGCCACTGCCCGTACCGGCTCCGGACGGCCCGCTCGAGTGTCCCCAGTAATTGTTCGTTCCATCCAAGACCGTGGTCATCGCGTTACTGATCCCCGTGGTCGATGGGGCGCCGAGAAACTGGTTCAGCCGGGCCTTCACATCTCCGGCTCCGAAATTTACGTTACTCGTAACCGTGATATCGGTGGATCCGGTGTTCGTGAACTTATTGCCCGTGATCTCGACGTTGGACAAGCTGAGGCTGTACATGGAAGTGCCGATGAAATAGATGCTGTTGCCGTTATTATCGAACGTGCAACCTTCCACCTTGAAATCGTCCACGATCACCCCTGGAAACACGATAATGCCATAGGAGGCATTGCTGTGGATGGTTGCGTTTTTCACCATCACGTTCGTGACGTTATACCCGACACCCCTGATATCCAGTCCGTAGGGTCCGTTCGAGAGCGATCCCCCCTCGATTGTGAACCCGTTGATACCACACCCGTCGAATTTCACCGGGGGATTGGCCCCTCCGCCGATCGTCGAATCCTGGATCGAGAGATCCGTGAAACTGCATCCCCCGAAAAAGTATATCCCCTGAGCGCTGTTTCCGGTTATCGTGCAACCCGTGATGCTCCAGTTTTCCAGGAGAGAACCGCCGCTCCCCGCGATTCCGTTCGAATTGTTCTGAAAAGTGCAGCCCTGGATCGTGCAGGTCGTCACCTGGGCGCCGTTGATCACGGAGAAACCCTCCCACGTGCTCCCGTCGAATATGCAATCCTTTATGTTCAGGTTCTGAACCACAAGATCGCCCGGAACCATTCCCTCATCGATGGAAAGGCCGCTGGCTCCGGTGATTGTAAATCCGTCAAGTATGACCCCGTCAACGGTTCCGGAGGGAGGCTGTATCCGGACCGCGTTTCCAGATGACGGGGCGATGGTGGGGTTGGCCGTGGAAACCAGGGCCACCGGGTTGGTGATCGCGATGCTTTCAATGTATGTCCCCCCTGCCACGTGAACCGTGCCTCCGGCATCAACGATATTGACCCCCGTCTGTATGGTTTTTACAGGAGAGGTTGGAGTGTCTCCGGGCCAGGCATTGTTTCCCAGAATGCCGTCCACGTATATGTCGCTCGCGGCGAATCCCTGACCCACCACAATCAGTACACACACAACTGCGACAAAAAAACGTTTCTTCATCTCTCCTTCTCCTTTCACCGTTAAGATAACAGTTTTTCAATACCCTTTAACAGGTCTATTACCTTCAGTTTATCCTGAAGGCGTGTTCATTTTGTCAACATTAATGTTCAGTTATTATTTTGAAATTTCAGGGGGAAGGCTCGATCCGCTCCCAGTCGTCCGTTCGGAAGGGCGAGGCGGGCAGGCCCTCCCGGTTATACAGGCTGCAATCGGGATTCATCGCCCACCCGTAACGAACCGCCGCCGGTTTCGACACCTTATCACTCCACACCAGTACGGTTTTTCCCTCGATCCCGTAAGGACAGTGTTTAGCCTCTATTTTTAGCTATGTTTATCTCGAGTATATATTCGGGATGAAAACTCTCGTATCCGGCTAAATCTTTCCTGTGGTCGTCTGGCCCTGAACACCCTGAACAACTCCTGTTTATGTGTTACTATCTGGCAGGAGTTTAACCCCAATTACGAATCTTTTAACTTCAAAGATTGACAACGGCAGGAGATTATCCTTATAAAAAATTTGTATGTGAAATTGATCGGAGGGAAAGAACAATGGGAAGTCAGCGTATAGTATTGGAAACAGATTCACAGGGGCGGCCGAAAAACTTGCCAAAGCTTCCTCCTGAATCCTGTATCGAGGCCATATTCATGTTACCTGACGACTCCCCGGATAAAAATGTTCGCACTCCAGCACCTGAATTGGCTTCCATCACGACAATATGCGGGGATATTCTCAAGCCGGCAATTGATGAGACAGATTGGGAGGCTCTTGGATGATTCTACTGGATACTCATGTGTGGGTCTGGTGGGTTTGTCGACAATCAGAAAAAATTCCTTCAGCTATTGAGCGTAAAATTCGTACATCTCATGAACATGTGTCGGTATCCAGTGTATCGTGTCTTGAAATAGCTCTTCTGGTTAGAAAAGGAAGATTGAGTATTAATGGTGATCTGAATAATTGGTTTCACCTGGCTCTGGAAGAATCTGGTATTCAATTGTTGCCACTCACACCTCAAATTGCAACTCGTCTAAATACTCTTCCGGAACTTCATAAAGACCCCATAGATCGCGTCATTATTGCTTCAGCTATTGAGCATCAAGCCCTTTTAATTACAAAAGACGCTACTATTCAGAAATACCCTCAATTAGAATGGGAATGGTAATGCTTTTTTGCAATTTTTATGCCTTTTGACATTTTGTTACATTAATAATACTTAAATACTTTCCATAAAAAGCATTTACAACGCCACGAACCGGTCGTAAGGAACTGTGAATTCCACGGTTCCGACGGCGTTGACGGTCCCCGCTAGTTCTTTCCGAATGAGGGCTCGATCCGCTCCCAGTCGTCCGTTCGGAAGGGCGAGGCGGGCAGGCCCTCCCGGTTATACAGGCTGCAATCGGGATTCATCGCCCACCCGTAACGAACCGCCGCTGGTTTCGACACCTTATCACTCCACACCAGTACGGTTTTTCCCTCGATCCTGGCTTTGGCCGGTATGAACTTCCGGCATTCCCCGGAAATGGTGAATCCCTTCAGATCTCCCCCTCTGGCTGTCAGGCCGGAACCGGTGTGATCGAAAAGGAGCCGGGCCTTTCCGTTTTCCAGATCCATCGATCCCTTTCGATAAATCGGACCGGAATACACGATCTTCTCTCCATAGGCCACGGCGCGGGCGGCCAGGGCGAGGCGCCTTCCCACTTCCTGCTTGTTTTTGGGATGTATGTCCCCTGATTCCCCGATGTCGATCGCCACCGCCATTCCCGTATGAGGAATCGATAACGTCAACAGCTGGGCCTCCCGGAGCTCCGCCCAGTCGTCCTCTCCCGGCTCGTTTTTCAAAGGACCGAAATTCGCCAGTTGAACGAACAGAAATGGAAAATCCCCCCGGCCCCAACCCTCTCTCCAATCACGGATCATGGCCGGGAACTGTTTCCTGTAAGCTCGAGCCCGGGATGCGTTGCTCTCTCCCTGGTACCAGATGACCCCACGAATCCCGTACGGCTCGAGGGGGGCGATCATGCCGTTATACAGCACCCCGGGGAGATGATGGTAATCCTTCGGCTCGATGGGTCGGGGTGGCATTTCAGATATATCGTAAGAAATGCGATAATTCCATTTTCCCGCAAGAGGGACCGACTTCTTCCCCTGAGGGGTGTCAAACAGCACCCTCATATCCCCCGGATTTCCGGAAAAACCGCCCGGGCCGCCCGTGTCAAGCACCCTGACGGCAATTATATTCTCACCGGCGTTGAGCGTTCCTTTCGGAACATTATAATCCCTCTGTTCGTACCAGATTTCCTTTCCTCCCAGCTTCTTTCCATTCAGCCAGGTAATATCCTGGTCGTCCACGGCACCCAGATGAACCGTTGCCTCTTGTGAGGCCCACTCCTTCGGAATGGAAAACGTCCTCCTGACCCAGAGCGACCCGTCAAAAGGCCCCAGCTCGCTTTGTTCCCAGAGTTGGGGGAGCTCGATGGTTTTCCAATCCTTGCCCGGAAGATTTGGATCATACCAGGCCGGTTCGGCCCTGATCCCCCGATCCATTTCCACGATCGCCTTTTTCCACCCGGCGAGATCCTGCTGGTAGTTCTTCTTTCGTTCTTCCAGGTTATTCAGGGTATCTTCAGTGAAAGCGACCCATTCCCTGATTTCGGGGATTTCTTTGAGGGAGGAAAGGGTGGTCCAGGATTCGATCGGGGTTCCGCTCCAGCAGCTTTGAACGAGACCCACGGGCGACTTTTTTTTCAAATGAATGGCCCGTCCGAAAAAATAGCCCGTGGCGGAAAAGCTTCTCACGCTTTCAGGGGTGCAGGCATGCCAGCTTTTATGTACCCTGATATCCTCCAATGGTTTCCCGCTGATCGTGTGTTCGGTTTGAAGGAACCGGATTTCCGGATAATTTGCCTTTGCCGCCTCTTTTTCATGATTCAAAACCCGGCCCCACTTCGTATCCACGGTCATTTCCATGTTGGATTGTCCCGAGCAAACCCAGACCTCGCCAAGGAGCACATTCTTCAGGGTAATGGTTTTCTTGCTCCCGGAGATTTTCATTTCATGAGGTCCGCCCGGGGGAAAAGGCCCCAGCTTCAGGATCCATTTTCCATGTCTATCAGCATACGCGTTATTCTTCTTCCCCAGGAATTCCACGGAGACCTTTTCTCCAGCTTCTCCCCATCCCCAAACCGGAAATTCCTCTTCCGACTGGAGAACCATGTTGTTCGAGAACAGGGAATGAAGTCTCAGGCCGTTCGAGTCGGATGAATCGGATGTTTTACTTTCAGCTTGCAGGGGGGATACAACGAGAATCGTGAAAATCAGGATCATCCATAGCAAACGGGGAATACTAGTGCATCGGGGGATTTTTGTACGGTAGGTCATCTTTCTTCCTCCACAAATCGTGGAGGGAAGATAAAACCGGCTCCTGCCTCATGCAACAAAAATACAAGGCGGCATTTTAGAACACATGAACCCTGGTGGAATGAATTGGCCTCACACCCGGAATCGCGATTCTATCTTGCGGCGGGAAGAACCTCCCCTTTGTGGGAAGCGGTATATTTGAGAACCAGAAGAGTGACATCGTCGTTTTGTTCGGCGCCCCTTGTGAAATCACGAACTTTGCCGACCAGGCGATCCACCAGCATCCTGGGGGAAGAACCGTTCCCGGGAGATAGGCTTTCCATCACCCTTTTCATCCCAAACATCTTCTGATTACGATCCATGGCCTCGGTGAGTCCGTCCGTATAAAGCAGAAGCGAATCGCCGGGTTCCACAAAGGCCTTGCCGATGTTGTATTCCACATCCTTCACCACCCCCAGAACCATGCCTGGAATCCACGGCAGCTGCCTCACTTTTCCCTTTTCCCGGATGATCAACGGGGGATTGTGTCCCCCGTTGCTGTAAAGGAATTCCCCTGTTTCGGTATTCAGAACGCCGAAAAAGATTGAAACGAACATATTGGGAGAGGTGGACTCGCAAAGGAGGCGGTTCGCCCGGGCCAGACATTGATCTGGGGAGACATCCTGCAGGGCCGCCGCCCTCATGGTGGTATGGGCCGCAGCCATGAGAATCGCGGCGGGAATGCCCTTTCCGGACACATCCCCGATCACCATTCCCAGTCGATTCGGTGAAATCGGAAAGAAATCGTAAAAATCGCCTCCCACTTCCCTTGCCGGTATCATCTCTGCAAAAAGCTCGATGCCCTCAAGTCCCTCGATCGTTTTCGAGATATCGGGCAATATGGAGTATTGGATCTTTCTTGCTACTTTCAGCTCCTGCTCCATGGCCATCAGGCGTTCCCTGATTTCCATGGCGCGTTTTCGATCCGTGATATCCCTGATGAACGCGATCATGATCTCCTCGCGATCCAAGCTGGCCCTGGTGATGTGAATCTCTACGGGGAAAATCTGACCGTTCCGTCGATGGGCCGTGATTTCCATCCTGCCCGAACAGGAGGCCAGAATATCCGGCTCCATCCTCTTTCCCTCGTCATCCGTTCCGATCAGGAAACCGAATTCCTTTCCCATGATCTCGTCAATGGTGAATCCGAAGATACGTTCCGCCTCCCTGTTCCAACCCGTGATGCGGCCCCGGTTGTCTATGGTCACAACCGCCTGCATGGCGTTTTCAAGGATGGTTCGATTCCTTTTCTCGCTTTCCGCCAGGGCCTCCATGGCGCGTTTCCTCTCCAGCATCTCTTTCTCCAGGGCGATGTTCTTTGAAGACAGCTGGGCGGTTTTGGCCCGAACCTGGGACCGGAGCAGGAAGCTGAGAAATACGAAAAGGAACAGGAGCCCCCCGGACGAACCCAGCACGATCTTGAGCCAACCGGGGAACCACCCCGCTTGAGCCCCCCCCAGCCACCTCGAGAGGGAGCGATTCAGAGTGGAATTCTGATCCTTTTTCTGACGGGTGAGATGACGGTCGATCGCCTCCCTGAGATCCCCGTTTTTCCCCTTCGGAAAGGCGATGTGTATCCTGATCGGATTCAGGACAATCGGGCTCCTTTCCACGTTATATCGGCTCTCCTGAACAAGTCCCGCGATTCGGCTCAAAAGGCATGCATCCGCCTTTTTTTCGGACACCCTCTCCAGAATCGCAAAATAGTCCCCGTATGTTTCAAACTTGCAATTGATGCCGAAATCCTCCAGGAGACGCCTCAGGGGCGGAACGTGAATATCCTCACGCAAAACCGCGATCGTCTTTCCCTCGAGGTCCGGAATCGAACGGATCGGGGAATCCTTCTGAACATATATCCGCGCCCACGTGGCGAACACGTTCTCCCGGGTGAAATCGAATCGCTTCGTGCGTTCCTCCGAGTAACCGATGTCCAGGAGGACATCGATTTCCCCCGATTCCAACCGGTTGAGGTTCTCCTCCCAGCTCCCGTACACATACTCCAGCCGCCAGCCCTCCCTGCGGGCGATATCGGTCATGATCTCCACGTAAACCCCGCGGGGCCGGCCGTGTTCGTCCTGGAATACCATGGGCCGGTTTTCATAGTAGCCCACCCGGATCGGCCCCTTGCGGGGAGTCGGAAGGGCGGGATATCTCGACGGCATCAGGAGCACTGCAAACAGCACCAATGCAAAAATCATGATAAATGTGCCGGGCTGTTTCTTCATTCGAGGCGTTCCCTTCCTCTTTTCAGTTCCGTCCTGCTTTTATTATATATCGTATTGCGGGGATTATCACGATAGATTTTCACTTCGATTTACGAACAAGGATCAACGATGTTCGTTTTTCGAAGTTTTTTGATTTTTCGTTCACACATCAAAAATCGTTAATCCTTGCTCTTAGGTCAATCCTGTCTAAAACTCCGCTTCCGGGTTCCAGTAATTAACCAGCTGGACGTGGCGTCTCATTTCCCGGAAACTGGCGCCCCTCGAGGACGCTTCCTTAACCTCTTCACCATCTATGATCTGTGCACCGCAGAGCAGGGAGACTCCACAGTGGAAAAGAACAGGGGAAAGCGGTGTGGATGGCCCGATCAGGGCCACGAACGAACCTGGCCGGATATGTTTCATCAATGAACCGAACGTCCCGTTCAAAAGCGTTGTACTGGAAAGACCGATCACTTCGGAACGGGCAAGTATTTCCGGAGAACGCTCCGATGGCAGATCACCGGCTGTGGGATGAAGTTCCAGGATGTGACATTCCCCGGCAGCCTTTTTCAACCGTTCCATCCCGGGGAAATGACCCACAACGGCAACAGACCGCCCCGGTGAAATCCGCTCCAGTATGTCGAAGGCGTTTTCCTCCGTGACCACTCCGGCGGGGGAGGGGAGAGCGGCATTCAAAACGGCCATGCCTGTCGGTCTCTCCGGTGTATGTTCCGATTTCAGAAGACGGAGAGCATGGATGGCCGGCCCCCCAACATATTCTTCACACGATGGGGGTTCGCTCTCGAGGGGTTGTCTGCAAAAGTCCAAAGTGGAACTCACTCCATAGCGTTTTCCGAGCCTCGAGACGATCCAGTGACGTCCCCTGACCATAGAATCGATCCGGCTCGCGCCGTCCACGCTTCCGATGAGCTCCTCCAGGATATCATTCATATTATTTGGGATCATGCAAATGCCCTGTAAAGCCGGCCTGAGCTCAGTCCATGCTCATATTGGCGATCTTCCAGATTTCCCCTTCCTTCAAAAGCTGCATGGGAATCATATTTCCCCGGAAGGTGACCATGACGCCCCGATAGGGCGGCTTGGCGCTCATGTTTTTATAGGTGATTCCGAGCCGGTCGGGATTGATGGCTTTGATCCGCTCCATCACGCGATCCGCATCCGATAAGGCGCTCTGATTGCAGAATCCCTTCGCCCTGTCGATATCATCCTTTAACACGGCATTGACAAACGCCTCCGCCGTGGCCGTGGGCGTTCCGGGAGCCGATTGCTTCCCGATAAAGAGATAGTAAACCAGAGTTCCGGCCACGATCAGAACCACAATCATGTATATCCATTTCATTTCAAAAGCCCTCCTTGGCTTTACATTCAGCAAATAATCCTGTCGCCACGAAGATATTCAGACAAGCCTGAAAGATTTCCCTTAAACCTCGCCTCCCCCGGGAGCGGTTCGATCGTTTCCCTTGCATGGTTTCTGCTCCTTCTTTTCAGCGTATTTCTCAACCTCCACGAGAAGAAAATAGTTCAGCAGGGTTCGAATCGCAATGATGGAGGCCAGTTGCCCGATGTCGGTCCAGGAAGGGGCAACCGTCGTTTTCAGAATGCTCGCTGCAATGAGAAAACCAAGCCCGAGTGAGAGTGAATGCCCCAGTTCGTATCGGCTCTCCTGGATCGCCTTTGTTCTGTGTATCCAGAACAGGGAATCTTTTGCAAAGATGAAGAGCGATTTCACAATCCCGATTGTGATGACAATCACCGCGAGAATCTGGCACAGGTGCATAACAATTTCGCACATGATTTCGATAAGGTGTTTCATCTGAACCGATCCTTCTATTGGTTGGATTTGCTTTTCTTTCGCAATGACAGGTACTCGTGGAGCTTTTGTGTAAAGGACCCGATGCGCGGTTCCACTTTTTCACTCCGAAGGGCCGTCAGGATGCAGATGATGTATTTCACATCTCCATCCTCCACCAGGGCCACATCCGAAGTGAAGGTGTTCCATGTCCCGGTTTTATGATAGACCGTCGCGCTTTCCGGTACTCCGGCGGTAATCCTCCTTTTCCCGGTGGCGGTGAAACTCATGTATCCCTTGATCAATCCACGCCCTCGCCCCCCTCCGATCGCACCCGTTTCCACGGCCCACAGAAATGTCGCGAAATGAAGGGCGGAGGAAGTTGTCCCCGGAACTGTGCTGTACCCGTCGTCCTCGAGGGTTCTCGAGAGGAATTTCCGCGTGATGTCGGATCCGCGGCACCCCATGGCCCGGAGCAGGCCGCTGGCCCGGCGCCTGTCCACCACGTCGATCGCCTCGTTCGCCGCGGTGTTATCCGAGTACATCATCATGAGTCGCAATACTTCCGAGAGGGTCGTCGCCTGCCCCGGGGAAAGCCTTGAATGGCTTCGCACGTTATGCTCCTTCACCACGACCGGATCCTCCAGGCTCCGCTCTCCCTCTGTTACCTGTCTGATGGCCTCTCCCAGCACGTACAGCTTGTAGGCACTGGCGGGATAGACGAAATTTTTCTCCTCCCATCCCCCCACACGGGGATTTTCTTTGTTGGAGAGATCCACCACGCAGATGGAAGACCACTCCTCGTGTTCATCGGGATTTTGCTCCGGAGGGGTTCGTTCATCCAGGCCGGATTCCCTGACAAATCGGGCTATGATCTCTGAAAATCCCGTGTCGGATTCGGGCAGGGGCTGGAAGTCTTTTAACCTGGGAATGTTCGTTTCCGGCCCCAGTACGAGTCCCCCGGAAGTTTCCACCATGGTAAAAAAAACCATGGCCGGGAAAAGGAGAGAAAGCATATCATCGCCCTTTCGATAAATATATCCCATTTAATCCAGATGGGGAGGGCTTTCAATGGAAATATTTTTCCCTCATACCGCATTTATCGTTTTCTCCTTGAGATGGGGGGGGAACTGAGGTAAAAACCATTTAAAAATCATTCGGGGGTGAATATTTTGAAAATCGGAGAAAACATGAAAAAACTCATGCTCGTGGGGATCGGAGCAGCTGCCCTTACCGAGGAAAAACTGGAAAACGTCATCCACGATCTGACACGAAAAGGCGAGTTCACGGAGGAAGAAGGGAAAAAAGCCTTCGAGGAACTCAGAGGCAAATTGAAGGAAAGTAAAGGCGATCTTCGTAAAATGGTCGAAAATGTCACGGAAAAAGTCATCTCAGGGATGAACCTCGTTCGTCGCGAGGAACTCGAGGCCCTCGAAAAACGCATCGCAGCACTCGAAGCATCGGATATCGACTCCCGGAAGGAAGACTGACACATGCCCGTCATCCATGTCGGTGGACTCACCCCCCGCGATATTACACGGCTTGCCAGGATCCTCACCATCCTGGGAAGGCACGGGTTCGGCGAAGTGGTCCAGCGACTTCGCCTTCATGAAAGCCTCCCCATGCGCGTTCTCAAGGGACTCCGCCTCATCTCGAATCAGGAGGTGGTTTCCCTCTCACTCGGGATCAGGCTTCGAAACGCACTGACGGAACTCGGCCCGACCTTTGTCAAACTCGGACAAATCCTCAGCACCCGCCCCGATATCCTTCCCGCGGAAATCTGCATGGACCTTTCCGACCTCCAGGACAAAGTCGATCCCTTTCCCATCGAACAGGTGAGAACCATTTTCCTCGAAGAACTGGGGAGGCTTCCGGAAGACGTCTTCCAGAGATTCGACGACCAACCCGCTGCCGCCGCATCCCTCAGCCAGGTCCATAAGGCCCTCCTCCACGATAGCCGAACCGTGGCAGTCAAGATCCAGAGACCCGGCGCCCGCGCCAAAATCGAGGCCGACCTCGGGCTCCTGCGATTTGCCGCACAATGGATCCATGATCATGCCTCACTCGATACCTGGATCGACCCCATCGCACTCGTCTCTGAATTCCAACGCTCCATCAGAAGAGAACTCAATTTCCAGAACGAACTCAGGCATATCCAGTGTTTCCGGAAAAACTTCGATCGGGTTCCCACGGTTCATGTGCCCGATGTTTTCAAGGAATTCTCCTCCCAGAGGATTCTGACCATGGAATGGATCGACGGTACCTCGGTGGACGAGCTCGCGGAACTGAAAAGGATGGGCATGGATCTTCCCCGGATCGCATTGAACGGGGCCAGGGCCGTTTTGAAACAGATCTTTCAGGATGGCTTTTTTCATGCCGATCCGCATCCCGGCAATATCTTCATCCTGCCCGGTGAACTCGTCTGTTTCCTCGATTACGGCATGGCCGCCAGCCTCGATCCCGCAGATGCAGACGCCATCGCAGATATTATCGCCGCGCTCTTCTCAAAAAACGCCTCACGAATCGCCAAGGTCATCCTCCGGGTAACGGAATCTCAAATGAAACTCGACCGGGCCGCCCTCGAACGGGATATCAGGGAATACCTCTTCCTCGAAGCCGATGAAGTCATCAAGGGGATGCGATTCGGACAGGGTCTCAGGCAGGTTACGGATTTGATGCATCAACACAGCCTTCAGTTCCCTCCCCGCTTTACCCTGCTCCTGAAAAGCCTCGCAACCATCGAGAGGGTGGGACATGAACTCGATCCGGACTTCGACATGGTTCCTGTCACCCGACCCTACGTTACCAGGTTGATCAAAAAAAGATATTCCCTGAAACGCATCCTCACGGATCTCAGGGAAACCCTAGCCGAGGCTTTCCTTCTGGGAAAGAACCTCCCGGGGGAGGTGCGTGAGATCTTCACACTCCTCAGGCAGGGCGATCTCAGGGTGGCGTTTCAACACAGGGGCCTCGAGGAACTCATTCACGTGATGGACCGGGCCAGTAACCGCATCGCCTTCAGTGTGATCATCGGGGCCCTGATCGTGGGCTCCTCTCTCGTGATGCACGCCAGCCGGGGGCCCACCATATGGGGCGCTCCGGCCCTCGGTCTCATCGGTTATTTTGTCGCCGCCCTCTTCGGCATCTGGCTTGTGATCTCCATCATTCGTTCGAGAAAACTTTAATACCCGGCCCTTTTTGAAACGTTTGTATATTATCCCTCGACAATACGCGCGAAATCAGTATCCAATGTTTCTCGTTGTTTCGAAATAATGGATCAGGAGACGAAAAAATGAAGCCTTTTTTCACACCCCTTGTTTTGTGCATCATCCTGCTTTTCAACATCGCGGCCGCCTCGGAGGGACAATCCGCCCTCAAGGAACAAGTGGGCGATATGAGCTTCCAATACACACCCGGCGGCGGCGTCGATCTCTCCCTTTTCGATGTCCCCATTATCTCGGGAAGCACCCTGGTCCTGGTCCCTCCCGGTTGGGGGGAGTATTACTATTTCCCGGCTCACTATCCCCAGATGCTCGAAAAGGCCTCCGTGACTCCCTTCAAACAGGGAAAAAAAATCGTGATCAGGCACGGCCTCGACTCGAAGGATCCCTTTCTCAAGGGAACCGAAACCTATACCCTCCTCCCCGATCACACCATACTCATCGATCTCCAGTTCGAAATCCTGAAAGAAAAACCCGCCATATTCGAATGGAAGGTGGGGGGCAT
>Ga0272442_10004660_pt1 | contig 18660 bp, 10 predicted proteins | sample SSMForm2O_FD_200262 | JGI IMG/M metagenome (GOLD analysis project Ga0272442, IMG submission 200262) | Marine sediment archaeal communities from Little Sippewissett salt marsh, Falmouth, MA, United States - SSM-Form-2O | ecosystem: Environmental > Aquatic > Marine > Wetlands > Sediment ... | reverse complement strand
ATTGATATTGGAAATGAGGACAATCGGGATTCGATCTCCCCGGTTAATTCAATAAAATCACCCTGAGGCGTTCAGGGACAGGCTGGAAAGGCTGTCTTTCCCTTTCATCAAGATTCATTTATTCTCTGGTTTACAGCAAATTCAATAAAGATGTAGATGAAATACGAAAAGTATCTCTTAACGGATATCTATCAAGGTGGGTCTAACATGAATAAAAAGACGCTCGATGGAATAATAATGCTTACTATTATGTTCCCTGTTGCATTCTTTTTTACTTCAATCTTTCTTCCCGAAAAAGATCATGATGCAGGCGGCCGTCCATAAAAGGGGCTGGAGGGGAATCCGGTATCGGTCGTACGGGGGAATGATCAGAACCGTGCCGGCGAGGTGGGTGTAATAGATTCCGAGGATTAGTACCAGGGGAATAAAAACTTCCCGCTCCCTCCTTTTCAGAATGATAAAAAACACCCCGAAAAGGGGCAGGATGCCATACAGGAAAAAGGCCGCCACGGTGAGTCCCTCCTTTATTGGAAACGGCAGAAATTCTCTTCCGGTGATGCGTTTCCATCCGATCCGGGTGGTCTCCGTGGAAAGGATGAAACGCCCCACGTGACGGAAAACGTGTGTCGCATATCGACCCGGATATTTCCGGATCACCAATTTCATCCGCGATGTATCCCAGGCGTCCTTTCGAACCGGATCCCAGCTTTCGAATTCCGGGGGCCTCTTTACCATTTCCGGGTCGATCTTCTGACCGATGAGCTGGAGCGAGAAACCGCTCAGGGGCGAGAGCTGGAAGCTTTCCCAGTGGTAGTAATTCCTCATCATCCAGGGGAACACGGCCAGGAAGAATCCCGCCAGGGCGATGACAAGGGGACGCCAGGTTTTTTTCAGCTCCCCGGAAAGGAGAAACCACGGAATCAGAAGGACACAGAGGATCTGTCCGATGGGACGGCAAAGGGCGGCCAGACCGCAGAGGATCCCACCCCCAAGGGCCTTTCCGAAAACACGACCCGGGGGATTTTCAAGGATTGAATCGATTGCAAGAAACGCGAGAACGAGCAGGAATTCGTAAAGGGTTTCCGTTAACAGGGAACAGGCCATGGTTGCCATTCCAAGCGACAGGGCGGAAAGGGCGAAAAAAAACCTCCCGCTTTTGGGACGCCTTTTTTCCAGCCACAGGTAAAGAAGCGATGCGGAAAGCGCGGATATCACCAGCTGCAAAAAAGCAACGAACGGATAGACCCGGTCCACGTCGCCCCTGCCCGATAGGGCGGCGACAATCGCGAGGAACAGGGGGTAAAGAGGGGTTCGCACACTCACGGATTCCAGGCCCGGGGAATCCCCGGAAGAAAGCCCGGCCATCCGGAGCATCTGCCGGGCGTTGGCTAGGTAGTAAAAGGAGTCGTCTTCCCTGATCGGCCCTGAAACCGCGAGAAAAATGAGGCGGATGAAAAGAAGCGCGAGAAACACTCCGATCGCGGAACGAAAGGGACGATTTTTTTCTGCTTGTTCCAATCTTTTCTCTCACCGGTGTTTGAAAAAGTCGTGGACATTGCAACGCAGGTTGAGAAGGCGGTTCATTTCTTCCGCCATCCCGAGATCCAGGGGTGCTGTTGTCACATCCTCCTGGTGCCCGAGTTCGAGAACCGCCTCTCCCGCCGGATCGATCACGGCGGAAAATCCGTACAGCATTTTTTCGCCTCGACGGCTGGCGATATTGCAGGCAATGATGAAGCAGTTATCCTCGACTGCCCTGGCCCGCACGAGGGTTCTCCAGTGGCGAATCCGCGGATAGGGCCATTGTGAGGGGAGGAATATCATCTTCACACCCTCGAGAAAGTAATGACGAAACAGCTCGGGAAAACGGAGGTCATAACAGAGGGAGAGTCCGGCCTTCCCCCAGGGGGTCTCGAAAACCGCGGGCCTTTCGCCCCTTTGAAACACGTGATTTTCCCCCAGGGCGGGAAACAGGTGCATCTTGTCATATATGGTAATGGGATTGCCTGTTTTATCGAATACCACGGATCGATTGACGAGCTTGCCCTTTTCGTTTTTCAGGATCATGGAACCGGCGATGCACATGATGCGGTTTTTTTTACAGAATGCCCCCATCTCTTCGAGGATGTCCCTGTTCCGTCGCGCCTGGGATGCCGCCTTTTCCAGCCGGTATCCTGTGGTCCACAGCTCGGGTAGAATCGCGATATCCGCCCCCTGATGAACCGCCCTCTGGAGGGCGTCGAAACCCCTTTTGCAATTTGCCTTGAACGCGCCCTCTTTTACCAGGATCTGGGCGATTGCCGCCCTCGGCTTTTTTTTATTCGACACCAGATGGTCCCCCATCGACTTTTGGGGAGGAAAATTACCAGAATAGAAGGAGGAGCGTCAAGAACGTTAAAAAATCCTTGCAATCGAAGAACCGATCCAGTGCTGTTTCTATGATGTTTTCAGGGAGATGATTTCATTCATGAAAAAGAAAACATGGGATTGGGAGCTCGCGGAAAACCAGGAAGGGATCTCCCTCCAGGGGGAATGGTTCCGGCTCGAATGCGGGGGAGGGGAGCGTTTTTCCCTGCTCTCCCTCGAAGGCAAGGGCGAAAAGGAATGGCTCGGTGAATTCCGGGAGATCGATACCGTGTGGAAGATCTCCTTTCGGGGGCCGGATGGGACATCGCCGGTTTATTCCGCCCATCGGGCCGAATACCTGGGAGCATCGATCCCTGGCTCGGGAAAACACGGGAAAGAGGCGGTCTTTTCCTGGAAACTCAAACTTTCCGAAAGGGGGGAAACCCTTGTCAGGGTACGGGTGAGCGTTGAATCCGGACACCCCCTGTCGTTCTGGGAGATCGAGGTTCAAACCCCTCCCGGATGGATCGTGGACAATCTCGAGTTCCCGGTGATTCCCAACATTCGACCCGGCAATGGACTCGAGCTCCTGGCCCCGGCCGGATGGGGAACCATACAGGAGATTACGCCCGGTTTCCTATGGGAGGCGCGTTATCCCTCATGGCAGTCCGTGATGCAGATGATCGCGATGTTGCGAAACGGGCAGGGATTGTACCTTGCCTCTCTCGATCCAGGGGGCAATCTCAAGGATTTTACGGTCAGGGCGGGAGAAAAGGCCGTCGAGGCGGCTGCCGGGCATCTTTTCCCCCGGGAACCGGCGCCCGGAGGGATCTTCAAGCTGCCCTACAGGATCGCCCTCGGATTGTTTCCTGGCGACTACATTGAAGCGGCAAACATCTACAGGGAGTTCTCCTATGAAACCCCGTGGGGGGGAAAGGGATCCGTCACTGAACGGAACATCCCTTCCCGGCTCCTGGAAAACGACCTCTGGCTCCGTCCCGACGGCGACCCCGGGAAAAACCGGGAAATCACGGATGAGGCCCTCCGGTTCTTCGGCGTTCCCACGGCCCTCCACTGGTACCGATGGCACCAGATCCCCTACGATACGCATTATCCGGAATATTTCCCCCCTCTGCCGGGATTCAGGGACACCATCGGTCACTGGCAAAACCAGGGGGCTCTTGTTATGGTTTACATCAACGGCCGGCTGTGGGATCCCTCGAGCAAAAGCTGGAAAGAAAAAGGCGCGGCCCGGTTTGCCGCACTCAAACCGGACGGTTCCTGTTATACGGAAATATACGGCTCCGGCGTTCCCAACAACGTGATGTGCCCCTCGACCGGGCTGTGGAGAGAAACCGTGGCCGGTCTGGCCGGGCGCCTTACAGGGGAATACGGCCTTAACGGTGTGTACATCGACCAGGTATCCGCGGCCGGGGGCGTCCCCTGCCACAATCCGGACCACGATCATCCTCCAGGGGGAGGGGCGTTCTGGTACGAGGGTTACCGGCGGCTTCTCGAGGAGCTGAGAACCGTTGTCAAACCCGGCGCCATCCTCACCAGCGAGGAGAACGCCGAGTGCTGGCTGGATTGCTTCGATGCCCAGCTCATGGCCAATTCACCCGTGGATGGACGCCTTGTTCCGCTCTTCCCCGCGGTTTATTCCGATCGCGCGGTGCTTTTGGGATGCCTTTACTTTTCACCCGGGGAACCGGAGGACAGTTTGCCGTTCCGGTTGAAGAATGCCAGGGCCTTTCTGTGGGGCGCCCAGCCCGGTTGGATCCAGCCCTCGAGGATCATGCCTCTGGAAGTGAGAAAAGAGGCGGAGTTTCTCAGGAACCTGGCCCGGATGCGACAAAAGGCCCGACCCTTCATTCTCGGGGGCAGGTTCCTTGGAATGATCGAGCCGGAAGGCGACAATCCCCGGATCACGGGAACGGCACAGGGACCGTTTCATGGGAGCTACCCGATCGACGAAACCTCAGTTCTGGGATCGAAATGGATCTCTCCGGAGGGAAAGTGCGGAATTCTCCTGGTGAACATATCGGACCGGGAATGCCGGGTGTGTTTCCCGGTTCCCTTCGAGAGGGAGGGAGCGATGGATCGGGATGCCGCCGTTGCTGTTCACCTTTGGGGAGAGCCTCCCCGGGCGATCAGTGTGACAAATGACGCAATCGAGCTGGTCATGCCCCCCCGCCAGGGTGCGGTTGTCGAAATGTCATCTTTGAAAAGTGCGAAAAAGGCTTGAAACCCACCGGGGTGGGTGTTATGAGGTCTACCCGATCTTTTCAATTATGGGAACGAGAACAAACGGGGCGAATCCTTATCGATAAGGTATTTCCTCCCTTTTTTTAAAACCGGAAAAGACGGAAAAGGACATATTAAGGAGAGCAGCTTATGAGCAAATTGTTCACCTCCATCAAGGAGAGCGTTATCAGCGGCAATTCCGACCTCAATTCACCCATTAAAAAGGGGGAAGCCGGGGTGGTGGAGTTTGTCCAGCAGGCATTGGATGAAGGCATATCCCCCCAGGAAATCCTCAACGAGGGACTGGTCAAGGGCATGGAAGTCATCGGGCAGAGGTTCAAAGCCAACGAGATTTACGTTCCCGAGGTTCTCATCGCCGCCCGCGCCATGAAAGCAGGCATGGCTCTCCTCAAAACCCCACTGGCCGATACCGGGGCCAAACCCGTCGGCACCATTATCATCGGGACCGTTAAGGGAGACCTTCACGATATCGGCAAAAACCTCGTGGCCATGATGATGGAGGGAGCGGGTTTTCACGTTGTGGATCTCGAAATCGACGTGACCGCGGAAAAATATATAGAAGCCATGAAGGAACACTCCGATGCCATCGTGGGAATGTCCGCCCTCCTCACCAACACCATGGTGGGCATGGAATCCAATATCAAGGCCTTCCGGGAGGCGGGGTTGACCAATCCCATCATGATCGGCGGCGCACCGGTCGACGAGGAGTTCCGGAAGAAAATCAACGCCGATGGATATGCCAGGGATGCCGCCACGGCCGTGGAAGTGGCCAGGGAGATCCTGGGCATCAACTGACGCCCCCCCATGGAACCTGTTGGTCTATTCGCTTTGGAAATACTGTTTCCAACCCTTCGACTGAATTCGCGCGGAGGAAATCATGATCATTATCGGAGAACTCCTCAACTCCACACGACCCGCCATCCGGCGGGCCATGGCGGATCGGGATGCCGATTTGATCAAAACCATGGCTGAAGGCCAGCAGGAAGCCGGTGCGGATTACCTGGACGTCAATGCCGGGGCGTTTGCCGAAGAGGAACTGGATTACCTGAAATGGCTCATCGAAACGGTTCGCGAAACCTCACAGCTGCCTCTTTGCATCGACAGCCCCAAACCCGAGGCCCTCTCTCTCGGGTGTGAACTTGCCGGCGGGAAACTCCTGATCAATTCCATATCCGCGGAAAAGAAACGATTCGAAAGCGTCCTGCCCCTTGTAAAAGAACACAACGCCTCTGTAATCGCCCTGGCCATGGACGACACCGGGCTCTCGGATGATGAGGGCAAGATGTACGATGTGGCCTGCGGGCTCGTGGACAATCTCCAGAAAGAGGGGATCGAACCCTCCCGCATCCTCCTCGATCTCCTGGTCCGCCCCATAAGTGCCGGATCGCAATACGGCCCCCTCTTCCTCAATCTCCTGAAACGGGTCCGGGGGAAATATCAGCATATCCATTTTGTGTGCGGTCTTTCGAATATCTCGTACGGACTCCCCAGAAGGAAAATCATCAACAGGGCGTTTCTCCTGCTTTCCATGGCCGCGGGATTGGATGCCGCCATACTCGATCCCCTGGACGACCCCATGATGGCCCAGATAAAGGCGACCGAGGCCCTTCTGGGCATTGACGATTACTGCATGAATTATATTGCCGCGGCCCGGGCCGGAAAATTCGATACTGTCGGTTAATCACGGTTTCACGTTTTTCAGGATGGTCAAGGGCCGGGTCGGAATGCTGGAGTTTATGATCGATCTGTTTCACATCGACGACGCCTTTCGGGATTATATCACGAACAGGCTCCTGCCCCTGGTGGAAATCCCTGTCTCCTCCTGCCGGGTCGAGATCCCCCTCATGGGCAGGAAAAGCTGCATCCGTTTGGTTCGGGGGGAGGGGGGCAAAGGGTATATTGTTCGCGCCTTCCGGGGTAGGGATCTATCCATGGCTTACCAGCTGTACAGGGCTGACGACATCCTCGAGAAAAACCGGATCCCCGCACCCCGCCTGGTGGATTTCGCGGAAAAGTATTCCAGGAAAGGCGTGACTTTTATCGCGGAGGAATACCTCTCCGGCGAGATCTGGGCAAACCTGGAAATGACGGATATCCCGGCCCGCAACCTCGGGACAATCCTGGCAAAACTCCACTCCGTGACTTCGGAACTGTGGGGGAGTATCGATGAAGGAAAAAGAAAGCGGGAAGGGTTCGGACGTTCCCAGTTCCGACGCGTTCGCCATCGCCTCCATCGCGTCAGGAAATTCTCGCCCGACACCGTGACCCCCGCCGAATTCCGGGCCGTACGGGAATGGTTCCGGGGGTTCTTCCCCCGCCTGGACGCCATAAGCTCCTTCCAGCTGGTTCATGACAAGCTGAATGGCGGGAATATTCTCCTTTCCCCGGGTCAGGATCTCTTTTTCCTCGATTTCGCCACCCTTCAGTACGGTTACAGGGGAAAGGACATTGCCCAGGCCGAGATCCTCCTTTTGAATAAGGATAAGGAACTGGTTCGGGCCTTCAGGGAGGATTATTTTTCCCGGTTTCCCGAACCTGTAAAAGAGGAATATGACAATTTTTCCCGGTTCTACAGGGCCTACCAGCACCTCTCTCGAAGCGCCTCCAACATCCGGAGGGATTACGAGAGCCGCACCCGGAATCATCAATTCAAAACGGATTATTACAACCGGTTCTTAAACCACTGGAGGGCGCTCTGGTCCATTGTCGAGGGAACGGACGACCAGAAATAAATCCCTCTCACTCAACCCCTCACGACCATATGAGCCAGAGAAAGACGGCGGATGGAACAATCGCCGCCAGGGTGAAGGGAAGGCCCACCCCAACGAATTCACGGAATGTTACCACATACCCCCTCTTTTTCAAAAGACCCACCCCCACGATGTTTGCGGATGCCCCCACAGGGGTGATGTTCCCCCCCAGGCAGGATCCTATTAAAAGGCCGAAAAGCAGGAGGCTGCGATCCGAGGCCCCCGCGCCCGTTGCATGCCCCAGCCCGTCGGCCAGCCTCTGGGCAACCGGAATCATGGCTGCCAGGTAGGGCACGTTATCCACAAAGGCGGAGATCATAACCGAACCCGATACAATAACGAAAAAAGCCAGGAGCCGATTCCTTCCGATCAGGCGGCCCAGTCCCTCCGCTGTCCGGTCGATCCATCCGAAGGCCTCGAGGCCACCCACCAGGATGAAGATCCCCATCAGAAAAATCGCGGTTTGCCAGTCGAGGTTTTTCAGGAGGGGGCCGGATTTTCCCTTTTCGAGGAAAACGTACCAGGCAATCCCGGCAGCTGCCAGGATCATGCAGATCATGCCGGCGGCGAACCCGAATCCGGGATCTATAAGTGAGGAAAAGGCCAGGAGAACCACCATGGCGGTAAGGAGAAAAACAGGGGTCCACACCTTTACTTTTTCCACCTTTACCACCTGTACGTTCTGTTTGTATTTCCTGAAAATGAGCCAAAGTGCCAGGAAGGAAAACACCGCCCCGATCTGTACGGCGAAAAAGATCCCCGGCCTTCCCCTGTAAATGAAAAAGTCGTTGAATCCCATTTTTGCATAACCCGCCAGGAGCATGCTCGGGGGATCGCCGATCAGGGTGGCGGTCCCCTGAAGGTTGGAGGAGATGGCAATGCCGATGATGGGGAGGGAGGGATTGATTTTCACCCTTTCACAAACGGCGAATGCCACCGGCGCCACGATTAAAACCGTGGCCACGTTTTCCACGAACGCGGATATCGCGCTGCTCAGGATGCAGATAAACAGGATGGCCAGTCCCGCGCTGCTCGCCCGGTTCACCAGGCTCTCGGCCAGAACCGCGGGGGTGCGGCTGTAAGTAAAAAGATCCGCCAGCACCAGCGTTCCCACGAATATCCCCATTACGTTCCAGTTCACGGCCCGAACGATCCGCACCGGCAGGAATTTCCCCGAGAACCATCCGAAAAGGAAGAGTAAAATAACGGAGACGACAGCGACTTTGTGTCGATGTTTCGGAAACAGGAAAAAAAGCAGATAGCTGGCGATAAAAACAGCCAGGATAAGATAATTCATACAACAACCTGCAGTTGCGGGATTACTGTTCCAGAACCTGACTCTTAATGGTATCCCAGTAGGGTTTCAGTTTCGGTTTGTAATTGGGCAGGTATGCGACGCGGGAAAAATAGGCCGTGGCTTCGGGGTACCTCTTTGCTTCAAAGGCCATTTTCCCGAGATTGAAATTGGCAAGTGCGTTCGTGGGATTCCTTTCCAGTTCTTTTTCCAGGTGTTTTCTGGCTTCGGTCTTGTTTCCGGCCTTAAGAAAGGCGAATCCCAGAAGGGCGTGAATCCCCTCCTGTCCCTCCGTCTTTTCCACCGCGGTCTCCAGGTGATCGATGGCCTCGGAGTAACGCTCCGTGGCCAGGCAGACGTTTCCGAGCTCCAGGTGGAAGCTGGCGCTTTTTGCGGCCGGAGTGTGTTTTGCCAGCCACTTGTAGTGCTTGTAGGCCTTTTCGTAGTTCCTGCTTCTGGCCGCGGCCTTGGCATGATTCATGTGCCACCGGCCGTGATAAGCGGGGAACATGAGAACGATGATGAGGATCTCCAGGGCGGCGAACATGATAATCAGGCGTTTGGCAGTGAAAATCTGATGTGATTCCTCTTTTTTCAGTTCCGGCGCCTGCGCCTGCTCGGGGGTCTTCTTTGTTTGCCTTTTTTTCCTCGCCATAATTCCACCGGTTCCTTCGTTTCTCCAAGATTACTGATTCAAAACCTAATCCCCCGGGGATTATACTGTAAAGCAAAAACTCGGATCATTTCCAAACTCTTTCTTGACTTTTTCGGGTATTTTATGACTTCTTTACCCAATTCATTCAGGGTATGCTTTAATTTTTAAAGGGAAGGGAATTACCGTCATGTATAAGGGGTGTTTTTTATTTCAAATTCGATCCGCGGGGAGTTCCAGGATAACGGGAACCCTGCTCGCGATCCTTGTTTTCGCCGTCTTTACCGTATCCGCCGGGGTTGACAGCGTCGTAAAGGGCAAAATCGATGCCGGCCTGGTTTTGGAATTTCAAAAAACCGGCTCCTCCTCCCGGGAGGCCGCATCGGTATCGTCCAAATTCTCTCCTTGCCGGGATCAGGCCGTTTTTATTGTCTACTTGAAGGAGAAGGCGGATCTCTCCAAAATCAATGCCTCCGGAAAGGCGCGAAAAACGGCTGTCCTGAGTCGCCTCCAGGATACGGCCCGCGTTTCCCAGGCAAACCTCCTGGGACTCCTTGATACTCTCAAGGGGGAGGGGCATGTCAGCTCCTGGCAGAGTTTCTATATCACCAATGCCGTGGCCGTGAAGGGGGATGAATGGGCCGCCCGCCGGATCGCCGGACTCGATGAGATAAGGCGCATCGCCTCCAACTATCCCGTTGCCCAGTCAGCTGTCGAAAAAAAAGGAAATCACCTCCCTCAAAGCTCTTCTAAAGATCCCGCCATGCGCCTTTCAGCTTACAACTGGAACGTGGACGTTCTGGATGCGGAAAGGGTGTGGAGCGACTACTCGATCAAGGGCGAAGGAGTGGTGATCGGCTCGATTTCCACGGGCATTGATTGGGAACACCCGGCCCTCAAGGAAAAATACGTGGGATGGGATGGCTCCACCGCCTCACATCATTACAACTGGTTCGATTTCGACGGGGAGCTGTATGGCGACGATTACGGCCAGTCAAAAAACCTTTACCCGGTCGATTATTCACAACTCGGCACCTTTACCATGGGATGTGCCCTGGGAGACGGCGAAACCATGAATACCCAGGTTGGGGTGGCCCCGGGGGCCGGATGGATCTCCGTTACTCCGGGCGGGATGCAGACAAAGGGGAACTATACCGACGATATCATGATGCACAAGTGCTTCCAGTGGATGCTCGCCCCCACGGATTTGTCGGGAGACTCTTCCTCGGAAAAGCCCGAACGCGCCCCCGACGTGATTTTCTGTACGTTCAGTACCACGAACCCGCTGGATGAAACCTTCCGGGAGGATATCCAGTCCCTGACCGCTGCGGGCATCTTCGTTATCGCTCCCGCCGGGGACGTCGGCGATGTGGCCGGGGGGCTGTCCGCACCCGGTTCCCTGCCCGAGGCCTTTACCGTCGGGGCCGTGGGAAAGTGGGGCGATATCTACGAACTGAGCGGTCGCGGCCCCTCTCCCTGGGGAGAGATCAAGCCGGAACTGTGCGCCCCCGGCGTTGATGTGTACGGATGCATCCCCGGGGGGAGCTACGAGAGCGGTTTTACCGGAACCTCGATCGCCGCCCCCCATGTCGCTGGAATCTATGCCCTCCTGAAATCGGCTGATCCCACTCTTCCCAATCGCGTGATCGATGAAGTCCTCCGCGTTTCCTGCACGGACCTGGGCGAGCCCGGGGATGACAACACTTACGGCGCCGGGTATGTCAATGCCTGGAGGGCTATAAGGATCATCCAGGCCGGCGGCATCCTGAAAGGCATTGTAACCCGGTCGGACAACGGCCAGCCGGTCCCCGGAGTCAAGGTCATGGTCAAAAGCCGCACCGTGGCGAATTATATCCTCACCGCCACAACAGCGGCGGATGGCTCCTTTACATTCAACCTCGAAACGGATATCTACGATGTTGCGTTCACATCGCTCTTCTTTGATACCTTGACCTATACCGGGATCGTGGTGCGGGACGGCCTCTCCTCCGTGGCTTCCGCAGCCCTCACACCCAGACAGACTTACACCTTCAACGGCCGGATCCTCGAATCCAAGTACGGACTCCCGAGGCTGGCCAATATCGTGATCCTGGGAACCGGCCTCGAATATACGACCGACAATACAGGCGTCTATTCCTTCGATCTTCCCCCCGGGGAATACCAGGTGAAGGTGACCTCCCTGGCCCATCGTTCCGCACATCGGACCATCGAGATAACGGGCAACCTGAACCTCGATTTCTACCTCGATCCCGCACCCAAGATCCTTCTGGTGGATGCCGAGGCCTCCCTGGGGTGGGACAAGGGTTGGAAGGTGATCAGCTATTACGAGCAGGCCCTCGAGGCCGCCGATTATGCCGTCGAATCCAGAAGCGTCACCGGTTCATGGCTCATGCCCACCCTGCAGGAACTGCGCAATTACGACGTGGTGATCTGGGTCCAGGCAAACCGCGGAACATCCAGTGTGAACGCAGAAAGCCTGCTCCGCGGCTACCTGGACAATGGCGGCAAACTCCTCCTGTTCGGGCAGAATATCGGGGTGTACGACGGCGCCACCGATCTTTACACCCAGTACTTAAAGGCCCGGTTGGTGCTCGACGATGCCTCCTCCGCCGTGGCGGATGGAGCCAATATCCTGGGAGGCGTGTCCCTCACTTTCGTGGGAACCGGCCACGACCAGCAGGGGGAGGGCTCTTTCGTGAAATTCGCCCATGACATCATCGCCCCCCTGGATTCCTCAACCGTACCCTGCCTCTACTATCCGGGAGGAAAGGTGGCAGCACTGGCCTCGAGGCCCTGCAATTACCCCAATTACCGGGTCATGTACTTCGCCCTGGGGCTTGAATCCGTTGTCCCGAGCCAGGATCTGGCCGACCTCCTGGACCAGTCGATCTCCTGGCTGGTCGAACCCACCGAAACCTACGATCTCAGGGTGTCCCCGGGTGAATCCTGGGGTTCCGGGGAAATCGGACGCTCCCATGTCTATTACCAGACCATTACCAACATGGGCGCCATCCCAGACAGCTTCCTCCTGTCCGTCGAGGGAAATACCTGGCCCACCACCATCTGGAACCAGGATCTCACAAGCCGGATCACGGAAACCGGTTCCCTGCCCCGTTGCAACGACGCGGTTATCGCGGTGAAGGTCGATCTTCCCACCTCCGCCACCGCGTTCGAATACGACACCGCCATGCTGAATGTGAAATCCAAGGGCAACGGCTCGATCCAGAAGAACCTGCCCCTTCGAACCCTTGCCTTTGTCAACTGGAAAAACGAATCCCCCATGCTCACAAAGCGGTATCGCCATGTTTCGGAAACCGTGGACGGTTGCAGCGTTTTCGTCATCGGGGGACTCGATTGGATTTCCGGGGAGGCCCTCGCCGTGAACGAACGTTACGATACCGGTTCCGGAAGCTGGACCCCGCTTGCCCGAAAACCTGTTGCAGCGGCCAACTGCGGTTCCGCTGTGTTGAATGGAATGATCTACCTGATCGGAGGCTTCAACCTGACCATGGTGCCGGCCCGCCTCTCCTTTGTGGATGTATACGATCCCCAAACCGACTCGTGGGAACAGAAGTCTATTTATCCGCATTTCGCCTCTGGATTGTGTGCCGTCAATTACAAGGGAAACATTTACACATTCGGCGGGTTCGACGGATCCCGCGATTTGGACGAGGCGTATCGTTACGATCATGAAACGGATAAATGGATTCCCCTTGCTCCCATGCCCGGAGGGGGAAGGAGCCAGTGTCGGGCCGTGGCTTTGAACGAAAAAATATACGTGATCGGGGGATGGCCGAACCTCTTTCGAGTGGAATGTTACGATCCCGCAAAAGACAGCTGGGAAACCAAATCGCCCCTGCTCCTCGGGCGGCATTCGTTCGGGTGCGAAACCATCGCCGAGGGATCCCGCCGGTTCATTTACGTGTTCGGAGGCGGGTCCAACTGGAACGGTCTGGATGAGGCGGAACGCTACGATCCGGAAAAGGACGAATGGACACAGATTTACTCCCTGATCGATAACCGCAGGACCGGCGTCAGCTCCACACAGGCGGGGGGCAAACTCTACGCATTCGGAGGCATTGGCGATACTCCCGCCGGGTTCGTGGAATTCCTCCCCATCGGCGCCACCCTGACTCCCTCCGATATCCAGGTCTCGAAAGACGAGGCCGACCACCAGGATCTGCTCGAGTATGAAATTCATCTCCGTAACGGCGGGTTCGCCCTCCTGCCCGGGGTGAGCCTCTCGAATCCCCTCTCCACTTTCGTGGATTACATCCCCGGTTCCGCCACCGGCGGCCTCGAGTATAATGCGGGCAAAAAAACCCTCGAATGGAGCGGCGACATGCTGGCCAACCAGGAGGTTGTCCTGACCTTCCAGGTGAAAATCAACGATCTCATGCATCCGGGGGGCGTTATCGAAAACGTGATGGAACTGGAAGGCGATTCCTGCGGTACCATTCAAAGAAAGGCTGTAACCACCATCTCGGGTCCCCTCCTGGTGGAATCCCGCAAAACAGTGAACAAGCAGTACGCCCGTCACGGGGACACCCTCGACTATACCATTTACATGGTCAACCGCAGCGAAAAATACGATGCCCTCACCGTGGAACTTTTGGATCCCATCCCATCGGACACCAGCTATGTGGCGGGCTCCCTCACTGGCGAAGCCACATACAATTCCGGCGAAAACCGCATCGAGTGGAACGGCAACCTGCTCAAGGCCTCCCCCAGCAGTGTGGATGTGAAATACCAGGATAGTGAAACCACGGGCGTTTCCTACAGCTGGCTGGTCGCCCCCACCCTCACAAGCCTCGAGGGGGATGATGTCGGCATCAACATGCCCATCGGTTTCCCCTTTACCTGGTTCGGGAAAAGCTTTACCGATGTGGGAATCAGCGTGAACGGGTACCTCACCTTTGGGACCAACCTTTCCGAGCCGGAAAACGACTGCCTTCCCACGATTGACGATCCGAACCTGGTTATCGCCCCCTTCTGGGACGATCTCAAGATCGCCAGGGTCACAGGGGACGGCGTCTGGGTGGGAAACTTCGGAACAGCCCCCAACCGCATGTTCGTGGTCAGCTGGAAAGCCCATGACTTCTACGACAGCGAAAACCAGTATCCGGCTTACCAGTTCCAGGCCATCCTTCACGAACAGGAAGGGGAAGTGGTTTTCCAGTACAAGGCCATGGACGGTGCCCCCAAGGGGGACGGTTCATCCGCAACAACCGGCATCGAGAATCAAAACGGCACACTGGGACTTTCGTATCTCTGCGATGGACTCCCGGTGCAGAATAATATCCACGACGGCCTGGCCGTGAAATTCACGCACGTGGAAATCCCCTTTATCGACGAAAGAACCTTCACGTTCCAGCTGAAGGTCGATGACGATCCCCTCTTCTGCGATCTCCCGGTGACCAATACCGCATCCCTCAATTTCAGCGGCTATACACTGAAACGATCCGCCGTTACGAAAATCAATGTAACACCGGTTTCCGAGTCCTCGTTTGTCGTGGACAAACCCTCGTGTCCTCCCGGGGAAAAGGCCGTTTTCACCCTCAACGTCAAAAACAGCGGCGATGTGTTCGGACGGGTAACGGCCCAGTGCACCATACCGGATCACTCCACCTTTATCCGCGTTGTGGGAAGCGTGGGTTCTTATAATCCCGCCACCGAACTCGTGGAATGGACCGGACTCGTGGGCGGGGGAGTGACCCAGCCCATCTCCTTCGAGGTGGAGCTCGACGATCCCCTGCCGGATGGAATGGAGATCCGGAGCGATGCCCGGGTTACGGCCGAGTGCGCACCCGACGATATCTCCCTGAGCGCCACATCCCTGGTGGCTTCCTATAACCTGACCAAATCCGCCATCCTTTGCCATCCCTCGATCGGGGTGCCGGGTCGCAACCTGAATTACTCGATCGACCTCATCAATACGGGCGGGGATGCCGTTTCCGTCACGGTCCAGGGTTCCATACCCCATGAACAGCTCAAAATGGTTCCCGGTTCCGTGATGGCCACCGGGGGGAATGTCCACTACGATTACCAGCTGAACATCCTGAACTGGGCCGGTGAGATCCCGGCCGGTTCGTCCATTACCATCTTCTTCGAGGCCACGGTGAGAGACAGCGTCCAGGTCGGCTCGAAAATCAAGGTTTCCATTCTGGTCAGCCACCCCACCGGAACCCTTGAGCGTTCCCTGGAAACCCCGGTAATGGGAACCTCCACCGCCCTGTCCACGGGATGGATGGTTTATTAAAGGGTTGACACTGAAACCGAACATTCCTGAAGTATTGAGTCCTTTTTAACAAGGGAAGGGCGGGGAATTTTTTTTATCATAAGGAACCATACATGACCAAAGAACAACAGCAAGAGCCAAAGTCTTTTTTCAGCCATGTTCGGGACTGGGCGGACGCCCTTGTCATCGCCTATATCCTGGCCATGTTCATTCGAACCCACGTGGTGGAACTGTTCAAAATCCCAACCGGCTCCATGACCCCCACCCTGGTGGGCGATGTTTGTTCGGAGTTCGATTACGACGATAACGGCGAAAGGGATCTGGTTCTCAAAAAGACGTCCAATATTATTCACGTCTTTTACAAAGAGGATGGCAAGTACACAAGGGACGAAATGATCCGGAACCCGCCCCGGTACAAGGTTGTGGGAAAAAGATTCAAAATGCGATCGGACCAGATCGTGGTGGATAAATTCTCCTACTGGTTCCGCCCCCCGAATAGAGGGGATATCGTGGTCTTCAAGGTGCCGCCCTCGATCTACACCCCGGAGAAGCCGGTGTATATCAAGAGGGCCATCGGCCTTCCCGGCGACGAGGTCGATATCCAGGGGGGGAGAGTTTTTATCAACGGCAAAAAACTCAACGGCGAACCCTACGACAGCATCGAGTACCAGAACATGTGCGACAAGCATTACTTCACCCATACCAAAGTGCCCGAGGGCCATATCCTGGTTCTGGGCGACAACTCGAAAAACAGCCTGGACAGCCGTGCCTGGGGATTCGTTCCTTTAGAAAACCTCAAGGGCCGCGCCTTTTTCCGGTACCTTCCCCTGAGAAAAATCTCCTTCCTCAACTGACCCCCCCGGAATGAGAAGATCATGCCCGATCCGACAGCGAAATACCAACTCAAAGAACATTCCCTCTCTTTGATAACCCCATACAAATAGTTTGACATTTGGATTTCACCCCTTACAGTTCAAAAACAAATTCTAATCATACCGATCTTTAAAAGGAGAGAAAAGATGAAGGGAAGGTGTTTTTTGCCCGGGAACGGAATGGAAAGGAATCGGAAAGGGAGGAAAAAACAGTTCTTCATGATGCCGGGCGCGCCCTGGAAGACGGCTTTTCTTGTCGCTGTTTTTTCCATGTACGCTTTGATCGGCTTTTCCGCAACGTATAATATGAAGGAATACTTTCCACTCGAGAGCGGGTTCAATGAGGATTATCACTTTGAACACAGTGAGGGACTGAGTGGAACCGCCAATATAACCATCAGCGGTCCCGTCTATGTTTCCGGGAATAAAACGTATATTATAAAACAACAGTTCGGTTCCTACTGGTACAATGATTATTACAACTGGGCAGGGGGATATCTCTGCATCTATAAATGGTTGGATTACGAAGGGGACTGGGAAATATTTACAAACCCCGGGGAGATTGCTCCCGAATACCTGAACGGCAGCGCCTCCAATCAAACCGTCGGTAACGGCGGTCAATACTATGGGGATGATTATACCGGTTATAACTCTCACTCGATTACCTGTTACGGTTTGACCAATATTTCCGTTCCCGCCGGCACGTTCGAGGTGCTTCATATCAGGATCCACGGGGAATGGCATGACAACGACGGGTACTGGGGGTATGGGGATCGGGATTTATACCTTCTGAAGGGATTCGGAATTGTCCTCATGGAAGATGATGGTTATGAATACGATGCGGATGAGGGGGAGTGGGAGCACGGGATGCAGTCCTTCAGCTTGAAATCTCAACCCGTAACTCCCACACCGACGCCCACCCCCACTCCGGTGAATCACCCCCCCCAGATCTGGAACGGCAAGGTTTTGCCATCCGAGGGATCTGTTACGGATTCCTTTAATTTCATTATAGACTATTTCGATCCGGATGGGCATTCTCCCTCGACAAAAAAGGTATACATCGATGGGGCCTCCCATTATATGTCGCTTTATTCCGGATCTTCTTCAAACGGAACGTATACTTACACCACATCCCTCGGATCCGGGAACCACAGCTTTTATTTTTATTTCAAGGATACAAAGGGCGCGAGTGCACGCCTTCCACAGAGCGGAAGCTTCAGCGGTCCCATAGTCCATGCCACCCCGACTCCAACCCCGACGCCCCTTCCCGATCTTACGGTTGAATCCATGTGGTGGAACCCGGTGAAGCCTAAAGCGAGCGAGCCGGTGGTTCTTGGTTTCAAGGCCAGAAACTGGGGCCAAACCGCATCCCCCGACTGCCGGTTCAAGCTGACGCTGGACGGCACATACGTCACGGGAGGAGAACTCCCCGGAATAAACGGCGGCGGCGGCGAGATTGTGATTCAAAATGTTCAGCTTGGTCTCTTTCCCGGGGGCGATCACAAGCTTGAAGTGGCTGTCGATTCCCAGGGTACGGTGAATGAGTCGAATGAATCCAATAACACCCTTTCCCGGGATATCAATGTGATCGACGATACCCCGGGAAGCGCACTTGTTATGATCACGTCGAAGGGAGACGTTCTGGGCGCCTCGTGTTGCGGGATTTCCCCGTTCGGGAATCCACAGCCCTGGGGAAGCCCGGGAATGAAATACGATCCTGAAAACGGACATCTCACCATGAAGGGCGATTTCAACGGAGACGGCATGGATGACCTCCTCAAGATCAATCCGAATGGTGACGTATGGGTATCGATCCGGAACAATAACAGCTTTCCCACCAGCTTGAGTTGGGGTTGGCTGGGATTCCGATACGATGAAATGGATGGAAACGCGGGGCTCCTGCCGCTCACCGGCGATTTTAACGGCGACGGGTTGTGCGACGTCGCACAGCTGACCTTTTACGGGGACGTGTGGGTCGCCCTTTCGAACGGTTCGGGCTTTGACCCTCCCTCGAGGTGGGCATGGCTCGGATTCCGCTTTCAAAGGGGCGCCGGGGGCGCCTGTGGCATGATTCCCCTGGCCGGCGACGTGAACGGAGACGGGAAATACGACATTTTGCAAACCACGATATACGGGGACGTGTGGGTGACCCTCTCGAGCGGGTCCGGATTCGGCGCCCCCACACGATGGGGCTGGCTCGGATTCTTCTACAAGCCGTTCGAGGGTTGGTTTCCGGCCCTTTG
>Ga0272442_10004659_pt1 | contig 18661 bp, 13 predicted proteins | sample SSMForm2O_FD_200262 | JGI IMG/M metagenome (GOLD analysis project Ga0272442, IMG submission 200262) | Marine sediment archaeal communities from Little Sippewissett salt marsh, Falmouth, MA, United States - SSM-Form-2O | ecosystem: Environmental > Aquatic > Marine > Wetlands > Sediment ... | reverse complement strand
GCACAACGATCGAGACACTGACTGCAGCGCGGATGAAACCTGCAGCCTGTTGGTGGATTGATGGGGCTTCCAATCTCCCCTCTGGATTCACTCTTGGGGGGCTTCGCCTGGGCCTCTTCTTCGGAGACCACCGGAATGGCTGACAGGAGCATGCGCGTGTATGGATGCAACGAGTTCGCGAAGAACCGTTCAGCCTCGGCGACTTCCTGAATCCTGCCAAGGTACATGATGGCCACTCGATCGGCCACGTTGCGCATGAGACTCAAATCGTGTGTGATGAACACATAGGCAAGATTCATTTGCTTCTGCAATCTCGCCAGCAACGTGATGATGTTGGCTTGCATCGATACGTCAAGCGAAGACGTCGGCTCGTCCAACACGATGAGTGACGGCGATGTTGCCAGCGCACGAGCCACACCTACAAGTTGCTGCTCACCACCACCGATCTTTCGTGGATACTTTGAGAGAAACGATTCAGGAAGACCCACATCATCTAGCAGCTCACGCACGCGTGCCTTTCGCTGACGCGGGGAGACACGTCCCACGCGTAGGGGCATCTCCAAGATCTGCCCGACCGTCTTTCGTGGGTTCAGCGAACTCAGCGGATCCTGAAAGACAATCTGCATTTCCTTGCCAGTGAACATCCGCTTCCGAAGCGTGGGCGAGTCGACCAACCGGTCACGATAGAAAACCTCTCCGGCTGTCGGCCTCGTGAAACCGATCACAACATAGGCTGCCGTACTCTTTCCTGAGCCCGATTCGCCGACCAGACCCAGAGTCTCGCCCGAGCGAACCTCAAGATCTATGCCATCTACAGCCTTCACAACCCCTCGGGCTGCGGGGAAGTACTTCTTGAGCTCGCATACCCGAACGAGCGATTCGCCGGTCTTTCTCTCCGAAGGAGAGACTACCAACGTGCTCTCGACAGCAAGCGACGACACTTCTGGCCTTTCGACCGAAGGAGCGGCCGCTGAAGCTGCTTCTTCTGCCCGAGCAACTTGACCCGCGGGGATGAGGTCTGTGTCTCCCGCGAATCGGTGACACCGGATCAAACCGTCCCCCCTGAGGGCCACCGGCTTCGGAGTCATGCTATCACATGGCTCCAGAGCCACACTACATCGTGTATGGAATCGGCAACCTGCGGGGGGATCGATGTACTCAATCACGCGTCCAGGGATCCCCTTGAAGTGCTTCTCACCAACGAACCGGGGAATGGCATTGAGCAAACCTTTCGTGTACGGGTGCAATGGCTCTCCAAACAGGTCAGCAGTCTGCCGAGATTCGATCATGCTTCCTGCATACATCACGTAGACCCGATCTGTCCACTCACGAACGACACCGAGTGAGTGGGTCACAAGGAGAATCGACTTTCCGCTTTCGTCAACAAGTCCTTTGAGCAATCGGTAGATCTGATCCTGGATTGTCACATCGAGGCTAGTCCCAGGTTCATCTGCAAGAATGATCTCAGAGGGTGTCGCTAGGGCCATGGCGATGCAAACTCTTTGGCGCATGCCCCCGCTTAACTGTACGGGATAGTTGGTGAGAATCCTCTCCGGATCTGGCAACTGAGCTTGTCGAATCGCTTCAATGGATCGATCCCGGATTGCCTTCTTGCCTAGCCGGATTCCAGCTGCACGCGTAGCATGCAAGATAATGTCTTCCAGTTGCTGGCCGATCGTGAACACCGGGTTCAAGGCGGCGGAGGGGTCTTGAAAGATCACCGATGCCTTTGTCGTGCGACTTGCACGTCGAAGCGCGGGATCCAACGTCAGTTGTTCCTGTCCGGCAAGGAATACCTGACCGCGCTCGATGATTGCTTCAGGGGGTAGGAGCCCAAGTATTGTCAGGAGTGTGGTCGTCTTGCCACAGCCGGACTCTCCCACAAGCCCGACCTTCTCCCCGGGCCTCAGGGTAAGGTCAATCCCATCAAGCACCTCAAGCATGCCTTCGTAGACGCGGTAGGATACCTTGAGATCTCGTACGCCGAGAATCGGGGTGTCTGTTGTAGTCATGGTCATAGCTCCTCCGAGGAGAAGAAGTCCTGCAATCCATCCCCCAGCAAATTGAATCCAAGGACAAGGTAGACGATTGCGAGCGCCGGAAAGACAGCCACCCACCACTGGCCTGGCAAGACCTTTGCACCTTCTGAGACCATTGTTCCCAAGCCAGGCTTCGGTGGTTGGACACCCAATCCGACGAAACTCAAGCTTGCCGCGACAATCACAACGAAACCTAGGTCGAGCGTCATTTTCGTAAGAACGGGCCTGATACAATTTGGAAATAGCTCTGTACGCAAGATGAAGAGCGTCTTTCCACCTGCAAGTTCGTTCGCGCGAACGAACCCTTCGTTCCGCAAGGAGGTAGCAACTCCGTACGTCAGGCGTGCATACCACGGCCAGAGCGAGAACGATACGGCCACCATCCCTTTCATCAGGCCTGGTCCGAGGGCTGCCGATACGGAGAGTGCAAGAAGCAACGGCGGCAGCGCGAGGAAGATGTCGGTGATCCGCATGATGACTGTGTCGATCCAGGTTCCGCGCTTGTACCCAGCGAGCATGCCAAGCACCACGCCGATGACGGGTGCAATCGAAATGACAACAACTCCCATCAGCAAGGAAAACCGGAACCCATAGAAGACCCGGGTCATGATGTCTCGCCCGTACACATCCGTGCCGAACGGATGCGCTAGACTGGGCGACTGATTGGCAGATTCGAAATGGACAACGAAGCCTACATCCTCTGGGTGCGGTGAAATCACAGGAGCCAGCACCACAATCAGGAGCACCGAGAGGATGATCATCAGCCCCACAACCGAGAGCGGGTTCCGCGAGAATTTGTACCAAGCATAGCGAATGCCCTTCGCCTCTCGGTGCACAGGCTGTGATGCAGACAGTTCTTGGATCGTATCTTTCTCACTCACGCTAGCTCCTCTCGGCCAGATTGATCCTCGGATCAAGAATGGACGTCACGATATCCACGAGCAGGTTCATCACAATGAACATTGTTCCCAAGACGAGAACGACAGCACTAATTGCGAATACATCGCCGTCCTGCATAGCCGTTACGCCATATCGCGAGAATCCTGGCCAGAAGAAGACAAGCTCCACAAGAAACGCATTGGTTAGGACGCATGCGAAATCCATTCCCATCACCGCTACCGTAGGAATCAAAGATGGCTTGAGCACGTACTTGAACATCACCTTGGATTCGGGAATCCCGTTGGCCCGCGCAGTTCGGACATAGCTCTTCCTTAAATTATCGACGACGCTTGCACGAGTGATCCGCGATTCCTGAGCAATCGCAGAAAGCGCAAGGCTGAAAGCGGGGAGAATCAGGTGCCAAATCGCATTGCCAACCACATGAAATTGTCCGGCGATCAGCCCGTCAATGATGTAGAAACCTGTGATCGTCCCGGGTGGCGTGACACCAGGACTAAGCCTTCCGATGGTTGGGAAGATATGCAACCAATAGCTAAACAGCAACATGAACATGATACCGAAAATGAATGACGGTGTGACCGTACCGCTATAGGCAACCAGGCGCGAGAAGTGATCAACCAGAGTGTTCTGATAGCGTGCAGCCAGAACGCCCAGCAACTGTCCCAGGACCAAAGAGAACAGCAGAGAGAACAGTCCCAGTTCCAACGTGGCTGGAAGGAATTCCTTCAGATCAACAATCACCGGCCGTTTCGTCGTGACCGAGAAACCGAGATCCCCTCTCACTGCACCCTTCAGCCAATAGAAGTACTGAACAGGCATTGAATCGTTGAGTCGCATATCGTCCCTGAGCTTCTCAACGGCTTCTTCCGATGCTTGTTGGCCCAAAGCGGATCGCGCGATGTCTGTCGGTACCATACGCGCGATGAAGAAGACCAGCATCGACAGACCGAGCAGCACAAAAACAGAGTGTACTATCCGTTTTAGGATGAATTTCGCATTGTGTAACAGCATCGGCGCGTTGTCCTTTCGATCGCCTAGGACACGAGGGATAGTGGCCAAGCCACCATCCCCCGCATCCAAGCGTGCTACTGATTCAAGAGTTCAGCCTTTTTGTCGAGATCGATGCGCACATCGTGCATGTTGACCGCAGCGCCAATGATCCCGGAACTCTGCTCTTCGTTGACGATCAGGTACTCCTGGATCGCGCGGAACGGATCGAGTTCTGTGACGAATATCTCTGCAGCCTGTTCTAGAATGTACGCTTCAATCTGCTGATACAACAGATTTCGTGCGGCCGCATCGAGTGTCTCTCTCGATCGGGAGATCATGTCGTGGAGCACAGCATCGTCAAACCAGTGCGATGCCGCATACCCGCCCGGCGTCGCCCAATTGGAGAGAACATTGTCCACCCCAGGGTACTCCGGACCTGACTGCGTCGGGATGCAGTTGCCCGACGTTTCAGGAGCAGAGCAGCGAGCGATGGTCTCGCCGAAGCTGATCTGTTCCACTTTGATATTGAAACCCGCCTGGCTCAAGTCGGCAGCAAGAGATGCAACCATCTTGTCAAAGAACGCATCACCAATCGGAGCCGTGATGATCACCGGCGTGTCTTGTGGATAGCAAGACTGGGCAAGCTCTTCATGCATCTTGTCAAGATCTTGCGTGTACAGCGGTGCGTCCGGATTGAACGCAGGGGACCGAGACGAGATAAGTCGGCCCGGCACGCTGTCCCAGATCGGAAGGAGGCTGTCGTAATTGAATGCGTAGCTCAGCGCGCGGCGGAAGTGAACATCATCCGTCGGTGCTACTTGACAGTTGAGATAGAAACCGTAGACGTGCCCCTTGTTCAGCGACACAAGCTCAACGCCCGAAATTGCATCCAACTCTGCGAACGTCTGGCGAGGGAACGTCGTGTAGGTCATGTCGAGTTCGCGATTGACCATCAGGTTCTTTGCTGTTGCCGCTTCCCATAGACCGATCAAGCGAACCGTCTCGACCGGGACTCCACCTGCGACCTCCGGCCAACCGAGGAAGTAGTCCGCAAACCGCTCGAACCGCAGTTCGAGGTTCACTTGGTGTTCGGCCAAGCTATACGGTCCACTTCCTGCATCGTGAAATCGAAGCCATTCCACGCCGTAGTCACCCATGTCGCCGTGGTCCCCATCGCCAAGATTCGCAAGAACGACATCCTTGTTCAGGACATAGATAGACCAGATCATGTTTGGGAACACAGAAATCGGTGAATCAAGCACGAACTGGACAGTGCAGGGATCCTTGGCACTCACGGATTCGATTGCTTTCACTCGCGAGTAGGCTCCTGTACCCAGCGCCATCATCCGTTCAAATGAGAAGACTACATCTTCAGCGGTGACTGGCGTCCCATCATGGAACAGCGCGTCCTCCCGAAGCTTGAACTCCCAGACCTTTCCAATGCCGTCAACGACTGCCCAACTCTCAGCAAGATGGGCCCGGACACCGCCGTTGGCATCCGGATAGGTCAAGCCGTCGTACATCTGAACACCGGCCCGCCAGTGTGTCCAGAAAGCCATCTCCGCTGGATCACAGGAGAACGGTGCCATGTCGTTTAGAACAACAACATTCTCCGCGCCTTGCGCAACGACGCCGAATCCGCCGACAGTGCAGACAATCAACAGCGACAGGACTACGAGTGCTCGCCATGTTGTGTTGCGTTGCATATGATCTTCCTCCCTTGGGGCTTTCATCCGTTTGACTCCGCACACTGTTACCCTACCTAGGTGCCTAGTTGGATCCTTCCCGATTCATCCCCCCTTTCTTCGGTCTACGTACCGGCTTCCATCCTGAAATCCACACATCTAAGTCCTCTTATGCTCCGCTCGAAGCACCCGCGTTGCCTCTTCGTCAACTTCCAGACAAGGACCGTCTTTGAAGACAACTTTGAAAACCGTCTCAGCAGCCTGTCGGCTTACGTAGCCATCGCGAACATCGGCGGAAACGCTTTCCAGATCACGCGCCCAAGGCTCGCCATATCCGCCGCCGCCGCCCGTCTCAGCGACGATTCGGGAACCCCCAGGGACAGGCAATTGCTCGATCTTGAGATACTCCTCTTTCTCAGAGGTTTGGGAATCCATGACAGTCACTCTTGGAATGCCACCCGCATGCCCCCCAAATAGACCCCAAGAAGGTGTCCGAGATCGATCGAAGTGGAGCGTGAGCAAGCTATCCACCAACACCTCATACTCCTTGACCACATTGAGCCCACCGCGGAAGGTTCCCGCTCCACCGCTATCGATACCGAGTTCAAGCCTTCGAATCAGTATCGGATAGCGGCTCTCCGTCGTCTCAACAGGCATGTTCCGGAAGTCACCGGCGGCCGAATGGATCAGGGCGCTTTCTCCGTCTGCATGTGCGTTCGCACCCCAACCGCCTTCCTGAGATTCACCGCTGACGAAGAACTCCCCAGTACCCGGATCCGTCCCCATGATGAACACGTTCCAGGAATCGCCAGGAAGTCCAGCCGCAACGCAATCAGGAAGGACAGACGAGAGAGCACGGATGACCAAATCCAGCATAAGCATCCCTGGATGTGGGTGCATGCATGCGGCGGGTTCCTCAGCCGAGAAGATCGATCGAGGCTCTGCGACCACCTCAAGAGGCCGGAAGCTCCCATGGTTGACCTCCGGTATCGCATCAGGATAGAGAAAGACAAGTGCTAGTCTCGCAGCTGATATCGTATTCGCAAATCCACAATTCAGATTCCCGCGCTTCTGCTTGCTCGACCCGGTCGTGTCAATGGTCATGGAGTCCCCGCGGACTGTAACGGAAACCTTCACCGGAACAGGTTCTTCGGAGATGAAATCGTTGTCGGAGCATCCCTCCGATTCATAGACTCCATCAGGTATGTCGCGGATGAAATCGCGGAACTTCCTTTCCGAATTATCGAAGATACGATCGATGCAGGCCCGAACAATATCAAGTCCGAAACGACTGATCAATTCAGAGTATCGCCGTTGGGCCATCTTGCCCGCGGCAATCTGCGCATTGAGATCGCCAATGAGCGCCTTCGGAGAGCGGCTGTTCATCCGCAGAATCTCGGCAATGTCGTCTAGCCACTGCCCGGCGTGAAGAACGCGGGTCGGTCCCAAACGCAGCCCCTCCTGATAGATCTCGTAGGTGTTAACCGGAAAGCCAGGTTCTGCGGTCCCAATGTCAAACCAGTGAGCACGAGTCGACGCGAACCCTACAAGCTCCTCGTCCCAGTAGATCGGGCTGATGATGTCGACATCGTTTAGGTGCCCGCCGGTGATGTAGCTATCGTTGACAACGAAGACATCTCCCGCCTCGATTCCATCCGACCCATAGCGCTCAAGAACAGCCCGTACTCCCCAGTCCAACCCCCCGATGAAGAACGGATGACCTGGCGCCTGCCCCAACGTCTCCCCACGTTCGTTGAAGAGTGCGACCCCATAGTCGTGGCACTCGTAGATGATCGGTGAGAACGCGCTGTGTCCCAACGCCGCACTCATATCCTCTGCGATTGCGTTGAATGCATTCCGGATGACCTCGGTCGTCACAGGATTGATACTCGTCTTCATTTGCCGTCCCCCCTCAGCGCAATCAGGAGGTGTCCAAGGCTGTCCACGCCAACGCACGCCCCTGGAGGCACTACGGTTGTGCATGACTTCTCGTTGATGACTGCCGGTCCTTCCAATACTTCTCCTGCAATCATGTCCGATCGGTCGATTCGTACCGTCTCGTACGTCTCACTTCCGAAGACGGCTGAAGCCAAACGCACCCCATCATCTCTTCTCGCCACAGGGTCCATCGGCTTCTGTCCTGAAGATGCCGTACCGCTGGGACAGGATCGCACGAGTTGTCCAATCCCGACCATCCGCAGGTTGACGATCTCGACCTCCTCGGCCATGTTTTTGTGTCCATACTGTGCCTCGTACATGGCATCGAAGCGCTCTCGAAGCGCCTTTCTGTCCCAAGAATCGGTCAGCGAAGCACCCGAAAGGGGAACGTTGATGAAGTACTCCTGCCCTGCATAGCGCATGTCCAGAGATCGAGCGAATCGCATGTCGCCCGAAGCGATCTGCTCGTCTGCCAACAGACCGCACAACCCGGCTTCGAGTTCGCCGAATCGCTCACGGATCGAATCCTGATCAGTGTTCTCAAGCGGCATGATGTACGTCTGTGATGCATCATGTCGGATATCGGTATTCAGCATACCCCACGCGGAGAACGCGCCTGCAGACTTCGGGACGATTACCTTCTCAATACCAAGCTCTCTCGCAAGCGCCACCGCATGCATTGGTCCCGCGCCTCCGAATGCAACCAAAGAGAAGTCCCGCGGATCGATCCCTTTGCTGATTGTGATTGAGCGAATCGCATTCGCCATCTTGGCGTTGATGACGTCCAAGATCCCCTCCGCCATTTGCTCAACTGAGAGTCCGAGTTTCAACGCGAGGTTCCCAACCGCATCCTGCGCGAGATTGGGGAACAGCTTCATGTCTCCACCCAGGAAGCTCTCGGAGTCAATCCTCCCAAGCACAAGGTTGGCATCCGTCACCGTGGGCGAATTCCCTCCTCGCCCATAACAAGCAGGGCCGGGCAGTGAACCCGCGCTTCGTGGCCCAACCCGAAGCGCCCCTCCGTCAATCCACGCAACGCTGCCGCCCCCAGCGCCGATCGTCTGGATATCCACCATCGGAGCTAGTACGGGGAACCCTCCGAGTCGTTTCTCGGCAGCAACGCTCGCTTGCCCATCAACAATGAGACTGAAATCGAAGCTCGTCCCCCCCATGTCGACACAAATGAAGTTGCCCTCTCCAATCTCTTCACTAAGCGCCCGGCTCCCAACACTACCTCCCACCGGACCCGACATGAGTGTGAGCAGTCCCCGCGATTCCGCTTCATCCGCATCAATCAGTCCACCGTTCGACTGCATGAGGTAGACACGATTCTTGTATTGATGATTCGCAAGGCTATCCTTCAGGTCGCACAGGTAGTCCTTCAGGATCGGCGAAACGTACGCGTTGAGTACAACCGTGCTCGTTCTCTCGTATTCGCGCCACTCCCGGCACACCTCGTGTGAAGGGTAAACAGAGATCTCTGGGCTTTGCTTTCGCAGCCACGCAGCCACTTGACGTTCATGATCAGGGTTGACATAGCTGTGGAGGAAGCAAATCGCAATCGACTCGACACCCTCCAGGTCAAGCTTCGCCAACGCGGACGACAGCTCTTTTTCGTCCACGGGGGCAAGTTCCTTGCCATCGCTGTTCATCCGCTCGCCAATCTCATAGACGCGATGGCGCGGCACCAAAGGATCTGCATTCCTATAGTGCAGATCGTACATCAGGAGACGATTCCCACGCCCAATCTTGTAGACGTCTCCAAATCCGCTGGTGGTGAGCAGCGCGGTCTTTGCCCCCGCTCGTTCGAGGAATGCATTTAGCGGGGCAGTCGTTCCATGTACGAACATCTCAAGTTCTTCCAGATTGGGGAGAACTGTCTCCAATGCAGAGACCACTCCCATCGAGTAGTCTGGAGGCGTAGATGGCACCTTGGCAACAAGGTACATGTCCGATCTGTAATCATGCAATACGAGATCGGTGAAAGTTCCACCAATATCTACAGCCACGCGGTAGCGCGCAGTTCTCTTCGTCGCCTCAACCATACCGTCCTCGCTTCCTACCGAACGCACCTCTCAACCTGTAGCACCGCACCGCCTTCGCGCGGTACCCTCCGTGGAATACGCACATCATGGAGCGCAGCGATTCAGTGTCCCCTCGAATAGATACTTGGCGGTATCGCTGCTACAGACGCGATAGCGTAATTCGGAATACATGTCGTGGGGAATGACCTGCTGCCGTCGACGAGATCGCCACCATACACACGTAAGAATGGGGCTCGATGACACACAGAATCTCGCAGGCAATCCGGAACATCACGAAATCGAATACTCTGATCAACTTGCGCGAGTGCAAACATCCGACCCCTTGATACTTTCAGTTGTTCTGAAAACAAGCCCAACCACCAAAGATACTACTAATATACCACAAGCAATGTCTGCGATTCAAGAATCACAGGCTACGCGTTTCTTGCTGAAGGATCCTGGAGCTCTAATACTTAGAGCCTAAGTAAGATTCACGAGAAGAGATCTACTACGCAATAGACATGGAAGGATGATCAACCTTCTCGGCCACAAGCTCGCGAACGTGGTCCCGATACGCCGTGATATGTTTCCTCATCAGGTCCTGCACCAGTTCTGGATCTCGTGCGACAAGGGCTGCGCAGATGCGTTCGCTGTCCATTACGTCTTTGACGAGACCCCAGGTAGCTGCTTCAGGAGCAATGCGACGAGCTCGATCCCATTCACGAAGCATCTGATCTATGAATCTGACCATCCGTCGGTTCCCCGAGAGTTCGGCAATCCGAAGGTGGAGCTCGTACTGGTGCTGCTGATTGTATTCCTGCGGAGCAATCTTGGAGTCGCCAAGCTTCTCGTTCAACGCATGATTCGTTGCGCAAAGCGCCTCAAGCTGTTGATCTGTCGCGCGGACCGCGGCCATGGCAGCTGCCTGTCCCTCAAGAAGGACACGAAGGTCGAACAGCTCATCGACATCCTTGGGGGTCATCGACGTCACCCGATACCCCACGCGAGGAATGACCTCGACCAGTCCCTCCTGGCTGAGAAGTGCAAGCGCCTCCCGAACCGGTGTCTTGCTCACACCGTGTTCCTTGGCAAGCTGTGTTTCGACGAGGATCTGGCCTGGAGACACACTCCATGAAAGGATGGAGTCCCGGATCTCCCGATACAAGCGATCCGTGAGGGATTCTTTCCCCTGGCTTCTTTGCGTGCTGACCCGACGCCCGCCCGTTCCTCTTGTCAAGGTTCCCTCCATCCTCTTGTGCCTTTGCCCCACCCGAGTCTGGGGATAGAACTCAATGATCAGTGCCGCAGCTTCGCTTCGTCGCGGGAGGCAATTGCAGTACCGATTGCCAAGTCAACCGCCACCCATAGATCTGCTCCAAGCGTGTCAAGAACCGAGTGTAACATATCAGGGCGAGAAGCGAAAACACAACCTGGCGTACTCTGCTTCCTTGCAATGCTCGTAGTAGGATGGAATTCTAGGCGTTGCAGACGGCTCACGCGGAGATACCCTCCCTCATCAGGCACGACCCTTTCCTCTCTGGCGGCGGCACAGGATGCAGAATTGCACCGGTCCCGAAACAGATCTACAAGAGAATCCCGAATCTCCGTCAGTGATCCATCAATGTGTGATGCGTGGTGGTGGATGGCCCCCAACTGATATATTATTGCCGCAACTGGAGGTCTCACATGAAAATCCAACAGGTGAACAACGCTCCCTACACCATCGACAGCACCGCTCATCATCGGTTCGATGAACGAAATACTGTTTTCGTCCGCAAGCTGTGGGATTGTGAGGCCATCTTCTATGGAAAGCCAGAGTATCGATCGAATCCCGAACCGATTGTCGCCAAGGGGCTCGACCACTTCTCTCGCATCGACTACGCGCGGATGATGGCCGCGTGGGACATGCCTCATCTCCTTGGACCGTTCCAATCATGGCAGCGGCTTGCAGAGAAGGATCGAGCAGAGCGCGCACTTGGCCGCTTGCAGATCACTGACACCAGTGCGATGAGTGATGAGGTCAAGCGAACGGCCAAGATGTTCGGTGCCTGCCTGGTAGGTATTGCACCAGTGGATCTGCAATGGGTGTACTCGCTTGACCGCAATGGGGAACCGATACAGATCCCCGACAGCTTCCGCTTCGCCGTTGTCCTGGCTGTCGAAATGTCAGCCGAAGCGATTGCGACCTCACCGAGTTACCGCGCAGCCTGTGCAACGGCAATGGGGTACGGAGATATGGCCTACGTATCGATCCTCATAGCCCAATTCATCCGGAGGCTCGGCTACCGCGCGCTGCCCATGAGCAACGATACCGCACTGAGCATTCCACTCGCGATCGATGCGGGATTGGGGCAACTGGGACGCAACGGACTGCTGTGCACGCCCGAGTATGGGTCGCGAATTCGCCTGTGCAAGGTGTTCACAGATTTGCCGCTCGCTGCGGATCGACCGATTGATTTCGGCCTCACAGAGTTCTGCCAGAATTGCATGCGCTGTGCCGACGCATGTGAAGCAGACGCCATCTCGCATGATCCGTTGCCTTCGTACGACGTAGCTTGTCGCTCGAACAGCCCGGGCATCCTTCGATGGGCTGTCCATGCTGATCGCTGCTACGCCTTCTGGCAGAAGAACGGTGCTTCCTGTTCCAACTGCATCGCGGCCTGTCCGATGTCTCAAGGGAGCCTCCGACAGTCCGTTTCATAGCAGCTGTCCCCAGAAGAAGAGTCTTTCAGCACATCATCGATCTGGGGCAGCGGTTCGCTCCAGATCGCATGTCAGGCGCCATTCGCTTGGCGTATCAACCATCTGATCAAGTCCCAGCCGGATCTCATTTGTCAGTCACCCTCCGGCAGCAAGACACCGGACAGGATTGGCTCCTGCCAGTCACCCCATAGCATGCAAGCGCTCAGTCCGCAGGCCCGACACCGAACGTCCACCCCAGCAATCCCGACACAACGGTTGCGGTTTCTTCGACGAGCAAACCTGAATCGGCGACATCTTCCTGCAGCAAGCTCGGATCCGAGTGCAGTGCGATCACGCCATCCTCGGTCGCGGCGTAGAAGGACACAGCCTCGGGGAGACTGAGATTCTCTGCAATCGCCGTGCTCAGACCGTCGAGGAACAGCGAACAGCCAAGCGCGCCGATAACCGCACCATCAGACAGTACGGGGACTGCCGTGACCATCGAGACGCGGCCGGTCGATCGACTGACAACGACGTAGCCGGTGGCGATCCCCCCCGACATCACGACGGGGAAATAGGCGCGATCGGACAGATTCGCACTCGACTTGCCGCCGCTCACCGTGTGGTATGAGCCGTCCGGCAGGACGAACCAGGTTGCCATCGGCAAGCTCGCACTCTGAAACGTTTCCAGCAGGGCGAACATACCGTCCCAAGAGGCCGACTTGACTGGCGCTGTGGCCGCCAAGACAACCATGGTACGGATTAGTCCTTCCACGTACGTCTCCGCCAAACCCGCCGCCGCAGACACCGCAACCTCCCCACAGTCCGTCAACGTTGGCTCCGAGTTGGCACAGCATGCCCAGGCTCCACCGACCAGCACAAGCGCTACCCCCAAGAAGCTCCGAATCCTCATCGTGTTCCCCTCCTTCTCTTGTGGCCCAGCACCATCCAGCCGGAAGACGTCCGATCAACCCTCCGCACCACATGCACCTCGTAACCAAGCCTTCCGACCGCGACAGTTACCCACCAGATCGGAGATATTGCTCGGTTCACCACGACTTCGGTCATATGGCCAGCATACCGCGAATGATGCCTCGCGAGAACCAACCCGGCGGAGCGGACACATCCCTCGTTGACTTGGCCGGAGCTTCTGTTGACGTTAGGATCTCGCCAACGGAAAGCAAGGAGGGGGCATGAGACGATCGACAACGATAGGAATCCTTGTATGTGCTGTTCTGGCAATCTCTTTTGGGGCTGGCGCACTTGAGTCGTTGACCGTTTGCAGCTTCAACATCAACCAGTTGGGACAGTATCCAGAGAAGGACAGCCGGGCGTTGGCGCATGTGCTGGCCGGCTTCGATGTTGTGGTGGTTCAGGGAATCACCGCGCCTCCCTATGATGGAACGTTTCCAAACGGTGATCCCTACGAGCCGAACAGCGACGTCGCGGAGTTCTTCGATGAGATGACAGATCGTTGGGGATACGCCTACGCGCTATCGGAAGAGGATACCGGCAAGCGCTTGCTGAACCACAGCAACGAACCGTGGACCGAATGGTTCGCCGCATTCTACGACCCAGAGAAGCTGTCGCCCTCGGAGAACCTGCCAAACGGGTATCTCGCCGAGGATGTCTCGGCCCATGCGATGTTCGATCGAGTGCCGCATGCGTTTTCGTTCCGCCACATCGATACAGCGTTCGACTTCGTGGTGATCTCGGTCCATCTTCACTCGGGCGCAAGCGCGGCCGATCGAGCCAGACGTGCTGAGGAAGTCGGAGCCATCTCCATGTGGATCGGCGAGCAAGAGACCGGCGAGACAGAGTACATCATCCTCGGAAGCCTGAATTTTGTCGACTGCGGCGAAGTACTGGGATGCACGCCATCGACGTGCCAGTTCCTCAATCCAACCTACTCCGGTGCGTGCCTCGCTACCGATGCGACGCTCGATCCCCAATGGCCGCATGACGGGGTGCTGTTCACCCAACGCGTCGAAGTCGACTTCGTGTTCGGACTCCGCGTGATCGACCTCGTGCGAGGTCTTGAGGCCATCTGGAATCCCCTTGGAGAACCGATCGAAACCGCGTACCGGACACTCGGATTCGACCGCATGATCTCGAACCACAACCCGATCGTGTTCAGATTCCAGCTTGCCTCGGGCGACTGGGACTAGCCGAACACGCGAGGAAGTCAGCAACAGGAGGCGCCGTGACCTGGATCCTCATCCTAGGATTGGTCGCTGTCGGTCTGGCAGTGGCCGCATTGGTTGCTCTTGGCACGATGACCTAAGTCAGATCTCGACAGTCATCCCGCAAGACGTCGGCCAAGGCGTGTGGCCGTATCTTCATCGATCGCGTCTTGCCAGCCGTTGCGAGTCGGCCCTTCGATTCCGAACCGCGCGATGTGCGGCTTGATGTCCAGCAGTGGCGTGCCGTCCAGCATATCCACGTCGGAGACGTAGAGCATGGATCCATCGCGGCGCACCAACCGAACGACGCTCATGCCGATCGGGTTCGGCCTTGAGGGCGCCCTCGTCGAGAAGACACCCCGCAGTACGTTGTCGATAAACGGAACCACACGCAGCCGATACGGCCTCGCGCGATGGAAATGGAACAGCAACACGATATGCGAGAACCCATCGAGATCATCGAGTCCTTGCTCAAACGCCAGATCTATCTCGATCTGTCCTTCGATGCCTTCCGCATATCGAGGTTGGATCGGCGTCTGCTTCGGATCTGTGTGCGGCGTGTGGATCACACCGATCGGCCGATAGGAGACAGGCTCATTCCATCCGTTCACGTCCCCAAGCATGCGCCGATCATGCGCCCTGCGCAAGTCACGGATTCCGCTACACGAACGGTGCTGTCTTGCGCAATGTTCAGTACCCCTGCTTCGGATCGATCAGCCCCCGGAGCGGTCCGCCGGAACGGAATCTCGCTAGATTCTCCAGGAAGAAAGCGATGATCTCATCGGGGACATTGAGACCCGCGTGGTGCGACGTGATGGTCACGTTGTCCATCGCCCAAAGCGGACTGCTTACAGGCAGAGGCTCCGTGGCAAAGACATCGAGGATTGCACCTGCCAGTGCGTTCGTGCGCAACGCATCGATCAGAGCTTGTTCGTCGATAATCGCGCCACGAGCCACATTGACAAGGAGCGCCGATGACTTCATCACCGCAAACTCCCGGCATCCGATCAATCCACGGGTCTCCGGCGTGAGCGGTAGACAGAGGACGAACACATCCAGTCCGGCCAGGAACTCGGACAGCTGCTTCGGTCCGTAGCATGCATCGAATCCAGCGAGGTCTTTCGTTGTTCGTGAGAAACCAACGGTCTGCATTCCCATGCATCGTGCGCACTCAGCAACAGCGCGACCGATCGATCCGGTACCGGCAACCCCGATCGTTCGCCCTCTCAGGAATTCGACCGGCAGCAGCTCCCATCGCTTCGCATCCTGCAGCCGGTGAACCTGCCGAATGCGTTGCGTCCACGCCAACAGATGTCCGATCACGTACTCGGCAATCTGATCGCCAAACGACACGTCGGCGCGAGTCAATAGCACGTCTTCCGGCAGACTCACCTGGGCAAGAAATGCATCCACCCCAGCGCCGGTCACCTGGACCCAACGGAGACGCCGGGCACGAGCGAGCAGCCGTGAGGGGAAATGAACTGAACCGAGAATGACATCCGCTTCCTCAATCCACATCGAGATCTCATCCTCCGACGCGCAGAACACGTATCGCACATCTTCAGAGTCGGTCAACCGCAGGCGATACGAGGCACTCGACTCGCGCGTATAGACCAGGACGTTCAACGGTTCTCTCACCTCGACCGCCTCAACCCGTACATGCACCAATCAACACACGCAGATGACCACGCACCGCCACATTCCGCACTCGACATCGGCCCGAAACCTGTCTGTCTAGGCATCATCGCTCCCCGAATACGTGCGTCCCTTCCAGGAGCCGCCTTTCCCTTTCGCGTGCTGCCACGCCGAGGAGATGGTCATCGCCACGTACAGCACACCGGCAACTGGCAGCAGTGGCGCGACCCACCATCCAGCAGCAAGGTATCGAAGCATCGGCACGAAGCTTCCTGCCATCAGTCCCCATGTCACTCCACCAAGCACGGCAACAGGCGCCGCTTCCGGCAGACCAAATACAGTCGCCACGGCACCCCCGATACAGGCGGCGGGTGCCAGCGCATACAAGAACAGCATCCCCAACACCGTCGCTCCGAGCTTGAGCGAAGAATGGCCAAGCTGCGTATAGGCGGAACGGGTCACCATCTGCCAGACACTCGACAGGCTACCGTAGCCCCGAAGGCTGCGGACACCCTGCGAGAATCCAAGCCACAAACGCCCGCCCGCATCCTTCACCAACCGGCCGAGCGCGCAGTCATCGATCAGTGCGGAGCCGATTGCCGACAGCCCCCCGGCCGCATCGAGCATCTGCCGGCGCACCAAGATGCATCCTCCTGCCGCCCCCGCAGCCCGCCGCTTTGGATCGGCGACAAACCGGAATGGATATAGCTTGGCGAAAAAGTAGACAAACGCCGGGATGAGCAGCCGATCCCAGGCTGTCTCGACCCGCAACGTGGCCATCGTTGAGACGAGATCGAGTCGTTCTGCTTCGGCACGTTCGATCAGCGCCCTGAGCACCCACGGCGCGTGCGCGATGTCCGCATCGGTGAACCAGAAGTAGTCGGGGACTCCTCGAGGTGACCGAGCATCGGTAGAATCAGCGACTACTGCCGCAACGCCTTGCTGCATCGCCCACACCTTGCCCGACCACCCACCCGGCAGCGGCTTCCCCTGGACGACCACCAGTCCCTCCTCCGCGTCCGATCGACCAGCAATCGACTGAGCCGTTTTCCTTGTGTCGTCCTCGCTACGATCATCGACAAGCACGACGCGGAACGGACCGCTGTAGTCCTGTGAGAGCACCGTCGGAAGAGCCTGGGGCAGAATCTCCGCTTCGTTCCGCGCTGGGATCACCGCGGCGACCGAACAGCCCCGGGAACTCGCCGTCGGCTCCGCCGGCTTGAGGATCGGCCAAGGCCGCCAGAAGAAGCCTCGACCAATGATCAATCCGATCCAGGCAACCAGAGACGCTCCCACCAATCCCAAGAGAACGGACATTCCGGCTCTCCTCTCAATCCAGCCAGGATCCCTGCATCCACGTTCGGTCCATTCGGCCTCTAGGTTCACAATTCCATGAGAGCCTTGTACCGTACGCGCAGACAGGCTTCGATATCTTGCCGATAGTGCGCGGACTTGTCCATCGCCCGGCAGCAGACCATCCTAGATTCACCGCGGGGGATCGACCACTACCGCCTATCCCCGTGACCGACTGACACGAATTCCGTATCCTTGTCGGCCTGAGGGAGGACGCTTTTGTGAAGCGGACAACGCTGGTTTGGCTCGTACTCGGCCTGATCTGGGGCTCCACATGGTTGTTCATTAAGCTTGGATTGGAGGCCATTCCACCGTTCACACTCGCTGGCCTTCGGTTCCTTCTTGCTGCCGCGGCGATGTGGGCATATGTAGGTCTCCGCAGGATCCGTCTGCCGCGCTCGGGCCGCGACTGGTGGCTGATGGTCGGAACCGGACTCCTTACGTTCGCCCTCGACTACGGACTTGTCTTCTGGGGTGAGAACCATATCCCTGCAGGATTGACGTCGATCTTGTTCTCGACCATGCCACTGTTCGTGTTGATCCTGGCACACTTCCTCATTCCGGCCGAGCGGATGACGCGCATGCGACTGGCAGGAATCCTCATTGGAGTCGCCGGTGTCGGGCTGATCTTCTCAAACCAGCTTCACATCGCCGATTCTCTGGCCATGTGGGGTGCCATCGCGGTCCTGGCCGCAGCCGTGTTCGCGGCACTGTCCTCGGTACTGGTTCGGCGCCATGGAGGAGAAATCGACCCGGCAGTTCTGACCACCGTGCAGATGACCGTTGGAGCTCTCCCGCTGCTAGCCATCGCGCTTGTCTTCGAGGGATCGCCTGCAAACTTCCACTGGACATCCAATGCATGGATATCGCTTCTGTACATGGCGATCGTGGGATCGGCCATGGCGTTCGTCCTCCTGTACTGGCTACTCAAGCAGATCGGCGCGGTACGATCGGGATTGATTATCCCGTTCAGCACCTTGGCTGCCGTCATTCTCGGGATCCTCGTCCTCCGGGAATCGTTCACCTGGCGCACCGCGCTCGGCGGCTTCCTTGTCCTGCTCGGGCTGGTCAGCGCATCTTTGCCTCAACGGCCAGTTCAGGGCAAAACCCGCTAGATCCATTGGGTCAACACAAGTCCAAGCTGCGGCTGGGTTGGGCGTTACTCTTTCAGGGCGGCCGAGCGCCTCTCATGGCCGAGCGTGTTTCGTTCGGTCTTCGGGCCGGTGGAATCA
>Ga0272442_10004658_pt1 | contig 18664 bp, 22 predicted proteins | sample SSMForm2O_FD_200262 | JGI IMG/M metagenome (GOLD analysis project Ga0272442, IMG submission 200262) | Marine sediment archaeal communities from Little Sippewissett salt marsh, Falmouth, MA, United States - SSM-Form-2O | ecosystem: Environmental > Aquatic > Marine > Wetlands > Sediment ... | reverse complement strand
TTGCCATAAAGTAGTCTCCTACCTCTAGGTATTTTGGAGTTACTAAGTCGAAAACTAAGTCGTACGTACAGGTTATAGTCCAATTTACGTTGTGGTTTACCGAAAGATTAAAGGTTCCTATATATATGAATTGATTTATAGGATTATAGTAATAAGTATTATTTACTACGGAAGATAAGGAAGATACTGCACTAGCTAGTGGAGGGTTAGAGAAAGCGGTATTATTTTGTACTGTTGCTATACCTCTAACGTTATCAGATACCGGAACTTTTATTAAAACTACTTCGTCTTCGTCTGTGTGATTTTGAACAGTAGTTATATTTACTATATTTATTTCACTATAGGTAGCGGTATTTCTAAGAGTATCGTCTTCGTATTCAAATTCTATATCTTCAAGAGAAACAGTTAAATTATCTACATATACATTTTGACTACCTCCGCCTAAAGTAAGTGCATATGCTAAGGAAGTAGCGTTATTATAAGTATTCCACCATCCGCAATCTACGTCGTTTACTCTATAGTTTACTTTGTAATCAGACCAATTAAAAGATAAGTTTATATTAGCCCAATCACCGTCTGTTGATGTGGTAACTGAACTTGCTCCTGGCCAATTCTCTATAAATACCGGTGCAGCACCTAGCAAATCGTATGCCAACATTCTAAATATAGTTCCTTCTGTTTCGTTTACTAACTTAACCTGTAAACTAGCTGGTTCTGTTGGTATTAGGACATCCATATGTATAAAACTTACTTTAGCGTCTCTTGAGAAATTTAAACATAAAGTACCCCCGGTCCCACTTAATCTTAAACTATTAGGAGAGGTAGTATATTCAGTATGACTAACATTAACTTGGTCTGATACTGGACCGTTTGTAACTCTAAAATCATACCAACCGGCTGAAAGATTTCCTATTACTCTTCCTACTATGTCATCGTCAAAATATTCAGTACTGTTGGTATCTGATATTATATAAGCATGAGTTTCCCCCTGAGAAGTTGAATGCAAAGAAACGTGAGCACTATCTACGCTGAGTATAAAAAATTGTAACAATATAATTACTACGAGGATTATAGCCTTTCTTTTTTTCATGTTTCTTCCTTCTTAAATCTTTTTTAAATTCGTTCTCTCTTAAAAAAAGAGAGAGGGTTTTTAGGGTGTTATTGCGTCTGAACTAAATTGCCAGTCGAAGTTAAGGAATCCGCCTGTTCCTGCTAAGAAAGTTACTGCTGTAACTGCTGTTGGTGCGGGTAAATCGAAGGATTGTGAACTTCCTATTTCTGGTAGAGTGTAACTAGCTGTTCCTTCTACCCAGAATTCTACGGTATACTGACCTTCTAACCCTAAATTGATTTCGTCTTGAGCAAGGTTTCTTTGGGCACAAGCCAAATTAGTATAAGAACCGCTTATTGGTACATTAACTATTCCGCTTAAAGGATTTTGATTTAAAGAACCTGAAATCGCACTTCCGTCGGCTCTTTTTATATGGTCCTTAACACTAAAACCTGATTTATCTATATCGGTTTCCGTAAAGGTATAAGAACCTTTGTTAGATGGTTTTACTTTAATACAATATTGTATATGAGTTATTATGTATTCTCCGTAATAGATAGTTCCTTGTCTAGCTCCAGCGTCGTCTGAGAAGGTATACTTTTGACCATCCGAGGTGGTTATAGTTATGGTATGTTGCCAAGTACCACCTAGATTTCCTGATGGAGGGTCAACTGGTTCTTCCCAACCTCCGGCAAATAAGCCTGACCACCACAGAAATGCTATCAGGATGATTATGGCTATTGCCCCTACTATTGTTTTATTCATTTTTTTCACCTCAAATTCTATCCAGATGAATATTTATTTCTTCGTAACCGTCTACATCTCTAGGGTATCTTGACACGTAGTAGTCTCTATAACCTGGTGCAGTAACTTCTAAACTAAAAACGTAGGTACTAGCTATAGGAACAGATACGAACGCTACTCCAACAGAATTCGTGGTTTTAGTGGCGATTATATCTTTCCCGAAAGTAACGGTAGCTCCAGAAACTGGTACATTAGGATATCCTCCAACTACTTTCACGGCTATTCCCATTTGGTCTTCGTATCCACTGCCTTCGTGTAGAAACAAATAGTAACCAGCGATAAGGATTACTATTACTGCTCCTACTATTAAGTATTTATTCATCTTTTAACCTCCAAAGAAACTAGTCATAATAAAAGCTATTACTATGGCTATTACTACGGCTATTATAGTTGTTCTTATATTTCTTATATAACCCCATAGCATTATAAATTCGGCTATGAGTATTATCATAAAAGTAGCCCAAAGGGATGTTAGTTCTGTTAAATAGGGATGTTCTAACCCAAAGAATACTAACATTCTTGGTACTACAACGAATATCGATATCATTAACCAAGCAATTACGGTTCTTGCGTTGAATACTATGTTCATTGTACTACCACGCTCCAAGAAGTAGTTCCTTGGTCCATAAGAATTTCTTTATAGTAGAATTGAACGTTTATCTCAATAGAGTTTTGGTTTCTAAGGTAGGACTTCGTTAAATCTTCGAATATTAATTCGTAGTCTCTTGTTCCCGGGAGAGGATTCTGTCCGAAAGTTCCTTCTAAATTATCTATTTTTGTTTCGGCTTGATATATACCGTCTATTCTACCTTTTATTACGTAAGGAGATTGAATTGCGTATTTTAGGTAGTCAAAGATATTTATTTCGAAACCGGGTTTGTCTAAAAAATCGTATCCGTCTTGGTTTAGATGAACTCTATAAACTGGTTCTCCTCCAGGACTAGGATGTCTTGCAACGTATCCGTATATAGCGAATACTTTTTCTTCGTCCGGTGTTGTTACAGATATAGGTATAAATGTAATAACTAGAATTGCTATTATTATTATCACTCCTATTAGGAAATACTTATTTTTTATCATAGTTGCACCGCCACTAGGTCTATATCTAGAATATCAATTACTCCATCTTCATTGATATCTTGTCTAATCCATCCTGGCGGTCCCGTTTCTCCGTAATGGTTAGATATAGAGTCAATATCATCCATATTTATTAGACCGTCTTGGTTAACGTCGTAAATACTGTAATTGTTGCCATTTCCTCCATTATATTCTACACAACCTACTAAGAGGACTACTAATGCTAATAGTATTATTATTTTCTTCATTTAATCACCCTTATTCCGTACATATAAGCGACGAATAGTATAAGAAGGATTCCTGCTACTATGGAAGGGAGTCCTGCTTGTATTATCGTTATATCCCAAACTCCCGTATTAAGTCCCTGGGTAGCAAAAGCTACTATATCCCAGTATAGTAACCATACTCCGAGGATTCCGATTAGGATTAATATTAGGTGCTTATACGGTAACATTTTCTATCACATCATTTGAAAGGTAAAGTATGCGCAAATCGCTACTCCTACCGAAACGAATATCCATATATGGTGAGCAATGGGATTCGGGATATATTTCGAACGTCCTACTAAGTATACTCCTATTCCTAGGCATACTAGTAGGATTCCTGTTGCTAGGGGAAGTACCCAAGCCCCGAATATAGCAGAAAGAGGGATTATTATTAGCATTTCGTCTATAGGGGTGAATAGGGAAAGTCCTAGTATTAGGAATATTGTGCCTATTACTAAATGTTTCATTCATTTACACCGAGTTCACGAAAGCTACAAAGTTTATATATGTCGTATAAGGTCCAGAAGCGGTTATAAATAAGGTATCGTGTCCGTAGTAAGACGTAATACCCGCTCCGCTTCCCGCTACGACTGCGTTGACGTTTGTCCCTTTATTCCACGTTCCCGTATAGGTCGTGAAAGTTCCGAAACTGTCATATCTCTCGCCTACTAAAGTATATCCAGAAGCTACCCATTCTTGTTCGTAGTAGTCTCCTATTTCGTCATAATTTTCTCCGTCAGACGAACACATTAACATATGAAGAGAATCAATGTAAGGTTCGGTTTGGCCCCATGGAAGGGTTTTTCCTGTTAGTACGCATAACGCTGCGTGTATATCTCTATCACTATAGTTACATGTGTCCGTACCGTCAGGGGTAGAAGTAAACAGTTGTCCTGTTAAGTCTACCCCAAAGTACGGTAGGAGGAGAAACATGCCAATAACTAAAACTGATAATATAATTATTAATCCAGGTTTTATCATAATATACCTCCGAATAAAGAAGAAAGACTAAAACCGAATGAAGCTAGTATATACATTATTACGAAGTCTAATACGTAAGCTACTGCGAAAGCGATAGCACTAACCATTATATTTAGTTTCATCCAATAGATGGCTAGGGCCATGAAAATTGCGAAGGAGAATAGAATCCCTAGCCACCAAAAGGACGTTGCGCTTACGATAGCTGTTACGAAGAGCAATCCGATTATTAAGTAAACCGCCCAGAAAGATAGTGCTAGAATCCAGGGTTTCTTACCAACATATCTAATAGATATAGCTGAACCTATCATAGTGGAGGCAACCCCTTCCAGACTATTGTTGATTGTTCTATTTGAAAACCGTATCCCATACCAGAAGTTACTACTAAGAATAGCCCTATTACAAAGAGCCAAAACCATATTTTTCTGTAGTTCTCGATTTGTTTAGGTCCAGCGTATATTAAAGGAATCATAACGAAGGCGACTCCTAAAATCATGGATATTCCCCATATCCATATAATAGACACAAGGACTATTAATATTATGAGTATTCCCCAAAATCCTAACGATATTTTCATGCTAAAACTCCTATTCCTATCACACATATATTCCAAACGGAATGTAGTGCCACAGTCCCAGTAAGACCGATACTTTCTTTATGATTTTTAGCTAAGTAACCTAGTATTAATCCGAATACTAGGGCGAACATTAATGAGCCGAAGTTTACCTCTGGGAGATTATACCACAATATACCGTAAGCAGACGAATGCCACAGGGCAAAAAGAACGGCTTGTGGTATAACGCCAACCCATTCTAATAATACTCCCCGAAACATTAATTCTTCGGCGACAGATACTACACAAATCTGGATTATTAAGGTAGACCACACCATATCGGGAGATATTAATCCAGCTTCAAGTAAGCCGAGGAGGACAAGAATGTTGAAGAAAACCCATCCACCGAAGAAGTTAATAGAGTATTTATAAGCTGACTTTCCCAAAGGTTCTTGTAATTGTTTTATTGTATTTGCTCTTGCAAAGTATAAAAATATTACCATCATACCTATATAGTAGATGATAGTGTTACCGTAGGTAGAAGACCAATTTTCGAAGTGAGACGGGCCATTAACCCAAAAATAAACAGCTATTGCTAACAGTATAAAAAGAAAAGGAATTTTAGTTATTTTTTCTTTGCCCTGCTCTAGATTCATCTTACACCTACTTACCCTGATTCCACTAAAGGCAGGAACCCAAATAAATTAAAGAAGGGGGTGGGGAAAATATTTCCCCTGTCTAGGTTACGTCTACAACTACGGCGTTTACTATAAACGTTTCAGAGAAACCACATTCGTCATAGAAAGTAATTCTCCATGATATAGTGGCTCCGATACCGTCGCTATAAAGTTCGTAGATGAGACCTTCTGTTGACGTGTCAGAGAAATCAAATGTATAGTGAATAGTACAGTTGTCTTGTGAGCCAGCTGCGTAGGAATCGCTTCCTTCATAGTCTGACCAAGATTCTCCGGCGTCTGACCAGTTAGCGTAGTATGTGTTTCCTGATTTCAGGAGTACGTCTTCTCCAGAGTACGTCATTGCGTAGTCCGTTTTGAACTTAAGGGTCGCTAGTTGAGTATTATCCGCACCAGTCTTGATGAGAGGTTCAATATTAAATGATGCTTTTGTTTGGTTATCCACTAAAGCGTAGTGTGCCGTACCCACGTTAATATCTAACGGGATAGTCATCACTTTTTCGTCTGAGTCCCAATTTGCGTCTATAGTTTGCCAACCAGTGGTTCCAAGTTCAACGGGGTCAATGTCCCAACCAGTAGTGATACAATCTTCACTAATAGTATCGGCTGTCTCGAAATCGATAAGACCACCAAAAGGTGCTCCGGTAGCGAACAGTAAACCGACTATTGCTACAATTGCGCCAATTCCTTTCCAACCTTTTGCAGAAAATAGAAATCCTATTTTGCTTGCAAAGAGAATCATTGCTGCTCCGATGATTACCCATAACCACCAATCGCCTGGTATTGCCATAACTTTTTCACCTCATTAAGGTTTTTTTTAAAGGCACTGTTCGTAAAGAACGAAATCTTCTGCCTTTCTTTTAGGTATAAGTCGTTAGTAGTATATATAGTTTTCTACTTATCTGTTTAACAGGAGAGCGATTTAATTCTTAATAAATTCTTAAGAATATTCTTAAGGGAAAAGTATTTATATAGGGAACTATATATACTTACTTATGCTTACTAGGAAAGTCAAAACAATCGCTGGAACCCTTAACGTAGTAATACCTAGACATATCTGCGACCTATTAGGCATACAAAGCGGGGATTACGTCGAGTTTAGACTCGAAGGAAACCGAATATATTTTAGGAGAGTTTAGTATGTGGAAAAGAAAAAGAAAATTTAGAAAGACGAGCAAAGACTCATATGTAGTTAATATACCTTCTAGGTATGTTAGTTACCTGAAGCTCAAAGAAGGAGAAGAACTAGAACTAAACCTATTGGAAGACGCTATTGTTATTAGTCGTCCTTTAGAAGTTCCGGTAGAAGAATATTTGTTAGATAAAATAGAAGGTGAAGAGAATGAGAATGGCTTTAGAATTGATAGAGAAGAAATTTTTAGGACAGAATGTTAAAATAGGCGTTCCTCACTGGGATAAGCCTGGAGAATCTTTCTTTTATTATGGATTACTCGCTGAAGTTTCCGAAAAAGAATTACTCTTATTTACCGACAAAAGGATGTTGCGCCTTGACGTAGAAAGCATTACGGAGATATTCTTACTGGAGGGTTAGTATGGATGTTATATCTTTCGACGGCTTACTTAAAAAATCCATACCTCCGGTAGAATATCTAGTCGGGGATATTATACCAAAGAGTTCTTTGATATATCTTTATGGGCCTTCAGGGACTTTCAAAACATCCTTTTTATTATATACTGTTATAAACGGTTCGATGGGTAAAGACGTTTTCGATTATAAAGTTGAGAAACCTTTTAAAACCCTATGGATAGACGAAGAAAACCGAGAAGTAGGAATGAAACATAAGTTAAATAAATTAATTAACGGTATGAAAGTAGACTTATCTGGAAACTACTTTATGATATGCAACGAAATAAATATATTAAATAAAGAACACATAAACGAAATAGAAAAAATAATTAAAGAGAGGGATATTGATTTATTGGTAATCGATTCTTTAACAAAGGTATTCCCCGGAAGACAAAGAGACGAAGACGAAACAAAGTTTATATTTACCCGACTAAACCCTTTGATGGTTAAATACGGGGTAAGTATAGTGGTAATAGCCCATTCTAGGAAACTAGGAAAAGACCAAATTCATAGAACCCTAGAAGACTTGAGTGGCTCTAAAGAATTAGGAGCTCAGTCAGACGGAGCTTTGTTAATGTATAAATACGAAACAAACGGATATCGATTACAACAAACTAAGAATAGGCACGCAGAAGAAACAGAACCTATTAATTTCGAAGTTAATAGCGACGACGATAGTATAGAAATAAGATACCTAGGATTAGCGTCTGATAATATAGAAGCTCATAATAGTTCTACTAAGGCTTCTCACTATATACTAGGGTTTATGAAACCTGGAAAAGAATATACTTTCGCCGAAATACAGGAGGAGTGTAACAAGGTGCGAATTATGCGAACTAGTGCCTACGAAGGTCTAAAGAAGTTAGTTAAAGACAACAGGGTTGACAAACCCCGGAGGGATTGTTATCTGTTACCGAATTAAGCGAACTAACTTAACAGATTATAGTTCGGAAGTTCGGATTAGTTCGGAAAACTACCCCGTTCGTAAAGTTCGGAGAGGAGTACCGTATATACGTAGTATATACGTACTCCGCGAACTACGAACCTTAACAGGAGAGAGAAAAAAAATGATAAAAATTGAAAAAATAATAGGCGAGTTAGGTCGGTATAGGGCGATAATATTCATGGCTATATTTTGTATATCCTTATTAGCTATGTTTACTCAACCTACCAAAGTTCAATTAGAAATAGACGGATTCCCCTACGACGACGTTGAGGATAAGAATGTTTTCGAGGTCGTTAGGTTCATGGAAGAGAATACTATTAGTGAAAGAAGGTATAGTAGCACTTATAATTGCTATAACTTTGCTGTAGATACTATTAGGGATGCTGCTTACGAAGGAATAAGAAGTGCGTACGTAGTGATTGAGAATCCTTACGAAAACGATTATCTCCACCATGCCATTATAGCATTCAATTGTCCCGACGCGGGTATCGTGTTCTTTGAACCGCAAGACGACACATTCGTCTTTTTAGACAAGTCCGATATTTTATATATGCAATGGTGCGACGACGAAGAAGCCTGGAAATCCTAAAAATACTTATGAACACGAGCTAACATAAGTATAGCCAAAACATCCCTTCTTGGGTAGTAAAGACCTATCCTTGAAGGGACGCCTTTTCTTATGTTTTATTTAAGACCGAAGAAAAAGTGTAAGCTTATTAGACTTTGAGACTTTCTTACCGCCAAAGTAGTTAAAAAAGACTTTAGTAATTTACCTACGAAATACTTTAGTATAGTTCGAAAAATATATTCTACTCCCTATAACGTATACTTTAGTTAACTAGTATACTAAAGTAAAAAGAAAAAAAAGAAGAGAGAAATAATATACTCTCTTTTTATAGGGCGTCTGACATATTACTACTACGCCTTTTGTACGGTCTCTGGGCTACATTTTAGTATTTTAACTATTTCTTTAGTTGTCATACCTTCTTCTTTCAGTTTCCTAGCTTGTTCACGTAAGGTAGGTCCTTTTTCTTTCTTCTTTTTAGGTTCTAGATTAATCTTCCATGCTTCGACTAGTTCGGCTATATGCTCCCTTAGTTCTAAACTATCGTAACTAGAGGCGTCTCCAAGGAACCCTTCCATATCTATGTCCATTTGTAAAGAAGCGGGGGATTTAGTGTCGTAAGGTAAAGTGGTAATAACATTCTGTAAAATCGTAGGTCCCCGTTCAGTATCCCTTCGTTCTAAGTCCATAGGATATAACTTCATCATACGTACCATATGTTTCTTTCCTTTCTTATAGCAGAAACATTCGTAGTGTTCTAATTGTTCACGAAGGAGTTTCGTTAATTGAGACTTGACTTGTGTTACTAATATGACAGAGGTATCTAGCTTACGACATTGCGTGACGAAATCTTTGAACCAACGTAGTATTTTAGAACCATGTCTGTCGAAACCCGCGAATATCATCGCCTCGTCGAGGACTACTACATTAGGGGTAGTCTTTACTAGTCCTAGTAGTAGCTCTGACATTTTGTTCGTAACGTGTACTCTAGGTGGTACTTCGCGATACTCTACGGATTGTTGGAGGAGACCTCTCATCTTTGCTTTCTCTACGCTTTCTGGTTTAAAGTAGTTAATGTTAGTATAGAAATGGAAGTAATCAGATTCCTTTTCTGTAATTACGTTAGCAAAGTAGGTTTTCCCACTTCCCATATGACCTGTTATTATACAGAGCGTTCCTTCTTCGAGAATAACCATTGGGAAGCCTCCATTATTTCTTCTTCTTCTTTCTTTTGTTCCATGAACGATATTTTAGCCAAGTCAGACATTGAATGAATATTTTTAGCGAACAACGTAGATTTATGAGCAAAATATAGTAACCATGGCTCAAAATTATCAATATCTATCCTTTTAATGTATAAAAGTGCCAAAAAGTCTACCATTTCTTGCATCTCTTCTCCTGGAAGAAAGTCTGTTAATATGTTATAATGCCATTTCTTATACATTTCCCCTAGCTTTTCGTCGGAATAAAGGTCTCCTAAGGTGTTTTCTTTAAACCGACGTGAGCTATCGTTAATAATTGCACGCTTAAATTTGGCTACTTTCTCGTTATCTGCTTTATATACCATTTTCTAACCCCTTTTTCAACTCACGTTCGATGATTTGAGATACGCCGTATATAGAAATTATGCCTTTGTTAGTAAGTTCCTGGAATATTCGATTGTCTATAATTCTTAGTTTCCAAATCAGTCTTTCGGCTTGTTGGTTGAGGATACACCTTTCACCTTTTTCTAATTCTTCTGGTCTAACTTTAACTATACCGGAAGTCTGTTCCCCCGACGTAGAGATGGAGTAAACTCTGTCTGAAGTTAGTTCCATCTTACGTTTAGGGAGGTAGTTAGTTTCGTTAGTAAGTGCGTCCTCTGCTTCTTTTTTTAGAGGATTCCCGTTTTCTAATAAAGCTGAACCTAGGTTAATAGATTCCATAATCCTTTTGTACTGGTCGTATTCGTCTTCAGCATTAATTAAACCGAGTCGGTTTTCCATATAAAGAGATGAGGCGTCTTTCGGAACCCATTTCTTATAAATCTCTTTTTCTTCATTCTGATTTTCCATAGTAATCCTCCAAGTAGTAGTTATTTTCAGGGAACATACTTTCTGGTAAAGAAAGGTTGAAGAAAGGAAGTTTCAGTTTCCCTTCTGTTATTACGCAATCCTTTCTTTTCATTTTCTTACCGCATCTTTTACATTCGATTATATCTTTGTACTCTACGTGGTCTCTGAATTCTGGGTGTATTCTGTTGCTGCATTTAGAACAAATTGCTCTATAGTATCTCAATCTTCAGCACCTTCCATTAGTTGAAATAGTCTAGGTTTTTCTGGTTCGAGTTTCTTTTTAGTATCGGTAACTTCGTCGAATAGTTGTTTGTAGGTATTCTCTGCGGTAAAGTTAGCTTTGAATTTCTTTTCGAAGTTCACGTTCTCTAAGGTATCTGTTCCGTCGAACGGAGATGTCATACCGAAATATAGATTATGTTTTTTATCTATTAGTTGTGTACTAAAGTGAGGTAGTTGCCTTAGAGATTCTTGTACGTAGTCTGGTAGAGACTTGAATTTGATATGTTGTAAAGTTGTTTTTACATCGAAATTCTGCCCGTTTTGTACTACGTGTTCAGGGGGACATACTACAAATGCTTTACGTCCTCTTGCTGCGACACCTGTTACGACGAAACCTCCTAGAGCTATACAAGCAAAAGAAGGATGGTCTTTCTTAGTAGCCATCTTAATATCGTCGTTAATGTTTATTCCTTCACAAGAACCTCTACCAACTCCTAGAGAGGTTGTAACAACTGCTCCACTTCTAGCCCACGCTTTAACAGATTCTCCCAATGCTACAACGAACATAGTTAATAATAGAAACCCAGTTCCCCAAGATGGAAGGATTACTTTATCTTCGTTGAAGAAAGCAAAGGTTATAATTGTTATTGCGAACAGACCGAAGTAATGCCAATTATCTTTGAGAACTCTTATGTTTTCTCCTTCGTCTTCCATGGTTTAACCTCTTAATAATTTTTTAAGAATATTACTTTTGCGAAAAAATAACATCCTCCACAAGTTTTTCAATTTCTTTGTCAATCTCTCGTATAGTTCCACCGAGTTCGAATGCTTTACGTAGTTCTTTACTAGGTTTGTCTAGGAATTTGCGTAGTTCTTTCTCAGCACATATTCTTTGGAAGTTTGGTATCAGCCGTATTAGAACCATGAATAATCGTCCTTTAAGTTCCGCCTCTGTATTATAGGCGTTACCGTGTATAACCCATTCACGGATTCTCTTTTCCGTTATTAATGTCTCCGTTAACTCCTTCGCTAATCTTACGTTTTTAACCTCGGTGAGAGTGAAAGTGGGAGTGAAGTCTGTCAAGTTTAGTTTGTATAGAGCAAACGTTTTCTTGACTTCTTCCCAATCAGGTTGGTATACTTTCTGGACTTGAAATCCTTGGATATACCAATCCTTAATCTTTTCGATTGTCTTCGTTGCGTTCCCAGCCTCGTACTTCCTTAAATTTATATTTTCTTGCATATTTCTTTACCTTCTCCTTCCTCCAATAAAGGAATAAGACTATTATTATAGGTACTACGAACCATAGCGGATGTATGTTCCATTGACCTATTTTTATTTTACCTGGTTCTTGATAGTTATCTGGATTTAATTCGTCCCCGTAGTCGTCCCAGTTATCGGGTCGAGTGCAGTTATGACAACTATCGTTCCACCAGTAGTAATTTGCTCTTTCACAAGAGGACTTATCTGAATATTCTTCGGGTGGAAGGATATCCCTCGAGTCCCCTATATTAAATGACCTAGAAGCTGTGTAAGGGACACCTCCTGGCCCGTTCTTTATTTCTAAGGTAATCTTTACCGTACCGTTGCTTAAAGACGATACTACGTGGTTATACGACGTCGTCCAAGTAGTATTACCTACTTCGCCGTTATGATTCCTTATATGCCACCTATAGTGAGTTACGTTAGTAGAACAACTTCCGTTTAGGCGTATTATATTTCCTTCTACGACGGCGGTAAAGCAAGGATTAGAGGTACGGTTTTGTAGAATAAACCAACCCTTAGCATTTTTTGTATAGTTTAGGTTATTAATAAATCGGAACCATCCTAAGTCGTTTTGGCTATAGTTCTGGTTATTGTTGAATAGGAAGTATCCCTTATTAGATTGTGTGAAGTTAATATTATGATAGAATCTGAACCATCCCTTCGTACTTTGCGTAAAATTCTGTTTGTTCTGGAAAGTAAAGAAACCAGCCTTATCTCGGGAGTAATTCATATCATTATTAAAAGTAAAGAAGCCTGCGGTGTCTTTAGTGTAATTTAAGTTATGGTAGAAAGTAAAGAATCCCTTCGATTGTTGAGTAAAGTTCATCTCATTTTCAAACAAGAAGAATCCCTTAGAGGATTGAGAGTAGTTCATGTTATTATTGAATAAGAAGAATCCTAGTGAATCACGGGTGAAATTCTGGTTATTATTAAAGAGGAAGAAACCTTTCTTATTTTGAGTCCATTCTTTACTAGAATCGAATTCAAACCATCCTTTCACGTATTGAGTAAAATTCTGTTCGTTTTCAAACGTGAAGTAGCCTTTTTTGTTTTGAGAAAAGTTTTGGTTATTAAAGAAAGTAAAGTATCCTTTTGAATCCTGAGTGAAGTTCCTGTCTCCTATATGGGCGTATATCATAGCAGGAGCGGTAGCGGAATCCCAGTAGTTCCAGTTAGCCGGGTCTGGGAAGGTAGGATATCCTCCCACGGTAGATTGTCTTTTAGGCAAGAAACCTTCCTCTACTCCGGTATTGTATCCTATTTGAGTATATACTATAGTTCCTGCACCATTAACTCCGTTTCCGAATACTGTAAGGTTATAGACCTGGTCGTCAAAGACGTTTATTTTAGCTCCAGTAAAGTTAAATTGCATCCATTCTCCCGTATTGGAGGATACTGTCTTTTCTTCGCTTACCCCTAGTAAATTACCAGAACTATCGTATACTCCAGCCTTAATTTCTTGAGCACTATCGTCGTATTTGACGTAAGCGTAGATAGAGTCTATAAACCCGTCTTTGTGAGGAGTTGCGGCAATAGTACAAGTGTAATCTAATTGAACTACGTTATATTCGGCTATGGTTCTCCAACCATCAGGAGCACCACTCCTCCAACCGAATATATCTTCGTTCGTATTAGAGAAGTTAAACCAGCCGTTCGAGTTTTGAGAATGATTTTGATTATTTTTAAAGGAGAAGAACCCTCTATTATTATAAGAGAAATTAAGGTTGTTAGAGAATAAGAAGTGACCTAAGTTGTTCTGAGTATAATTTTGTTCGTTCTGGAAGAGGAAATGTCCTTTCTTATCTTGTGAGTAGTTTTGGTTATGGTTAAAGATGAAAAAACCGCGTTTATCATAAGAGAAGTTCATTTCGTTTTCAAAAGTAAACCAACCTTTCGTGTCTTGGGTCCAAACGGGTTCTGGCTCTGGTTCCTCCTCCTCTTCAGGGGTAGTTATATTTAATGTCGTAATCCAACCGTCTCCAGAAGAATCGTGAAAAGCGTTGGCATAAATATCCCCAGAAAGATGTATAGTCGGGGAGAATCCTTCTTGTGAATCAGAATATTCCATAGAATCTATTACAGAATCTTCTATTACTCCACTATCGCTTATATTTACAGTGTATACATAACCATCTCCGCCGTAAGATGAAGTTATTCCATAAATAGTTCCTCCTACAGGAAACATTAATTGTTCGTACGTAGTACCATCTCCAGAATATTGAAGAGTATCTGCAAAACTTTTGGTTATAGCACCAGAACTAGATATATTTACCGTTGACAATACACCATCATAACCAGTATCTCTATATAAAATAGCGAACGTATCTTCGTCTATTTGGTATATATTCGTGTAACCATCACCAAAGTGCATATAAAATTCCCAAGAATCGACTGCAGTAATGGCACCGGCTCCCGAAACGTCTAAAGTATATAGAAAAAAATCATCTCCTACACTTTCTGATAGTACGCAAGCTACGGTATCGTCGTCTACTTTAACAACTCCCAAACCATCATGATTAGCTGTAGAATCAGTGTTTACCGCTTCATGGTCTAACCAACCGTCTATTTCTCCGTTCGAATCTATAGAAAAAGTTTCCAAACGATGGTCGTCTCCGTTGCTATAATCCTGATACAACAAAACGTATATATCTCCGCTGAGGTGTTTGAAACTAATAGCATTAACGTCTTCTGATGAATATCTGGAAGCATCGGTATCTATGTTATAATCGCTTATACTTCCGTTATTTGGCCAGGCTTTAAAAGTATAAATACCAATAGTACCAGCACCACCTTTGCTAGAAGCCAAAGCGTATATATCTCCAGACACGTGTAATAATTGAGTACTGTAAGCAACTCCGTTATAATATTCTCTAGAATCTATTGTAGATTTTTGTATGGTACCGTTATTATCATATATCCTAAAAGTTCTTAAGTATCCGTCGCTCTCAAAACCACTCTCTCCCTGGAAAGAAAGCAGATAATAGTCACTATCTCCGAGTCTTACAAAAGAAGTATCTCCCCACATCTCTCCTTCTTCTGGTTCGTACTCCCAACTATCTATTACTGCGTCCGCTATGGCTCCGTAAGTAGGGTCAAATTCGTAGTGTCCAGCGGGAATATCGTATCTTCCAAATCTGAAATACCATTTATTATTATAAACTCCTTTTTGAAAATAAAGGTTTGGTATTCCTAATAAATCAGAGTAATTGAAAAAACACCTATATACGTCGTCTGTGCCTGGTACCGTATAATTAATATAAACTTCTGTACCGCTTCTATTCGCATAACCTAATACGGGAAGGTCAACGCCTAGGGTAAATCTCGCTTGGTAAACGTCAACTGGTGAATCAAGAATTAGATTAAATTTCCAACCAGAAACGGTATCGTTCCAAGTTCGTTCTATTGTCATATATTGGTTACCGTCTCTCCAAGGACTATAACTATATCTTTTGTACTCTAAATTCCAATCTATATGTTGAAGAAACAATTGTTTGAAATATGACCAATTAACTTCCCACCTACTAATACCTCCTGGGTAATCGTGTTTTAAGTATACGTAAGGTTCCGGGGTAACTGGGTCGTCTGCAGTTTCTGGGAAGGAATCTATTACTTCTTCTATTGGGTCTTCTTCTGGTTTAAATAATGGGAGTATAGTTTGGGTACCAATTAGGAAGAACACTAAGATAGCCATGATTTCTACTATAACTTTGCGTCCTTCCATCTAAGCACCTAACTATATATTTCTAGTGTAAAAGCAGTTACATTTGCGTTTACGCCGTTACCGATAGTATATCCAGAGCCGGTATTATTCCAATAAAAGTTGTAGAACATATCGTTTCCGCCACTTATAACCTGGTCGGTTATATTACGTCTTCCCGACGCTGGCGTTAATGCTGCTATAGCTGGAGTTGTGTGAGGGCAAGTAAGGTTCATTCTAGCCCAGTCTAATGCACTTACTGCTGACCCTGCTGCCATCTGGGGAGAAGTACCGTTGAATATGTCGTCGTCTGTAACTCTTACTGTTATTACTATATCAAAAGCCGTAGCTGATGGAACGTTTCCTCCGAGAGAAGTATTATATTGAGAACCGTGAAAAGCATAGGGGTCTTTTATATCAGTCATATTATCACTATACGAGCCGTTCGCCCAGTGTTCTCTTACGCAAACGTATACTATACCAGTGGTACTTCCCGCAGCGTATGTGGCAGGCGATGGCCCTGCTACCATTTTCCATTCTCTTTCTTTTTGTGTAATTTCAGTTACTTCTTGCACGTTAGCAAAAAATAACATCGCCGTTACTAGCCCTATTACAAACGCGGTTGGCAATGTTGCCATTCTTAATTTTTTCATTTTTTTCACCTTATGAAATGTTTGTAACTAAGAACATTAAGAAGGATAGGAATAAACATACCCATGCTACTCCGTTCTTTTTAATGTTTTTAATTCCTCCGATATATAAGAATATCATCCCTATTATAGCTAACGCTCCAGATACTAAGTGTCCTAGTGGCATTCCGCTAACTTCTCCTCTAAGGATGTTTGTTCCTTCTGATACGATTTGTTGATGAGTAGTATCTTCCGAGTCTACGTAGTTGAAATAGATATCGAAATTTCTTGCTCCGTTAGGTCTAACTGTTCCCATAGTATCCTGAACTATAGTACAACCGTATGAGTCTAAAGCAAACTCTTTTTCTGCTAAGTAGCGGGAATTGTCTTCGTCGTATATTAATACGGTTCTTGGGTCTATTGCTTTAGGAGTATTAAATCGGAATTGTATTTTTAGTTGTCCTTTAAAGGACGATTCGTCGTCGTTACGCCATCTAGCCGATAAAGACCAGTAGTTCTTTCCGTCTAGTTCTGAGGAACCATAGTCTTCTACTACTATAACTGCGTCTTTGGGAGTAGGACTTGCTCCTACTGCGTAGTAAGAAGCGGTAAAGGAATAGGTTTCGTTCCTTGGAAGATACCTATAGTACCAGTGCATTCCTGAAGCTGAAGTATCGTAGTTTACGCCTCTAGTCCAGTATATTCCTCCGGTATCGTTGTAAAGTTGTGCGGTATTGTAGTCCGGAGTGGTATCGTTAGCGAATTCCATGTAGACATAGACATTATAGAGAGTTTCGTTACGGAAGTGATTAATGACGTCTATCGTGGCTTCGTAAAATAGGGTATCGGTATACTTAGTCCAATAGAACTTTGTCTCTGCTTGGTAAGAGGTGGTTCTAGAGACATATAATTCACCCCTGCTACAATTCACAGAAATATTTTCGCCGTGTAAAGTTATAGGTGGGGGGATGGAGCTATAGTTCCTATAAGAAACCATAGCCCCGGTAGAATCTAGCCAGGAAACGTTAACCCACATGGGTACTGTTGAATTTAACCATCCTGAGAAGGACATTACATCTTCTCTTGTTGTTATCGTGCCGTTATCGGTCGTAGCTTTGGGAACCAAAGGATAGAAGGTATCTTTAGTCCTATTTAAAGGAAGTGATGCGTTCGTGGCGTTTACTGTGTCTGCAATGATTATTAGGGCAGGACAGACTAGAATTGTTCCTAAGATTGCTCCTTCTTTCTTTAAAGGAGAGTATACCATAGGTGCGTTAGGAGCATAGTGAATTATATCTGGAATAGTTGCGTCTTTTAGTTCTCCTAGTAGAGTAGATTGTCCGTTTATAATAAGTTGTAGTTCTGAGCCGTTCATAACGTAAACCCTAGAGTTTACTACAGAAATACCAGCAGGTAAGCTACTATTATATATTTCGTCGTAGTTTTCGTCATATATTCGTAGACAGTAGGTACCAGAAGGTATTAAGAACTCCCTTTCGCTAAAAGGAATACACCCTCTTTCCCACCAAAGACTAGCTCCTTGTTTAAGGATTGATACCATATAGTATTCGTCATTTAGATTACCGAATAGCCAACTATGGAACGTAATTCCTAGGTCTAAGAAAGTATTTGTATCGTTTACGGTATAGTTTCCCCAATACACCGTAGAATTATAATAATCCTTTACGGTAATATTGATATTATCGCCCGTAAACGTGTGATAGACCAAGTTATCGCTGTTTAAACGAGTTCCGTTGGCATATATCTTCAAAGTTTCTTTCGGCAGTCCTAGGCCATAATTAGTGTTAAAAAAGTTAAAGTAAACCGTCGCATCTGAATAAGTACCACTACCTTCTATAGATATATAGAGAGATTTGTATATTTTAAAGGTAAGGTAACCAGAGTGAGTCAATTCTATAGTAACGTTATATCTTCCAGGGGGTATTTCGTAAGTAGAGAATATACATTGGTAATTTCCTCCTGTACAATTCCAAGTAGGATTTGTATTAAGCATATCTACAAAAGTTTCGTTTAATACCCTAGTTTCCGCTATAAAACCGTCTATAGAGTATAGAGTAGAGTTAGATATATGACCGGTTGCCATAAAGTAGTCTCCTACCTCTAGGTATTTTGGAGTTACTAAGTCGAAAACTAAGTCGTACGTACAGGTTATAGTCCAATTTACGTTGTGGTTTACCGAAAGATTAAAGGTTCCTATATATACGAATTGATTTATAGGATTATAGTAATAAGTATTATTTACTACGGAAGA
>Ga0272442_10004657_pt1 | contig 18665 bp, 18 predicted proteins | sample SSMForm2O_FD_200262 | JGI IMG/M metagenome (GOLD analysis project Ga0272442, IMG submission 200262) | Marine sediment archaeal communities from Little Sippewissett salt marsh, Falmouth, MA, United States - SSM-Form-2O | ecosystem: Environmental > Aquatic > Marine > Wetlands > Sediment ... | reverse complement strand
CAGACAAAAAGACCTGCCCAAAATGCAAGGGCACTGGTCAGCTGCAGCAATCACGAAGAACCGCCTTTGGCATGTTCACCCAGGTCTCACCCTGCCCCTCATGCCATGGTGACGGCAGTATTATTGAAACACCCTGTCCTGAATGCAGAGGACAAGGAATGGTGCAAAAAACACGGTTGATTGAGGTGAAAATCCCTGCAGGTATTGACTCAAATGCACAGCTTCGACTCGCAGGGGAAGGAGAATCAGGTGGACCCAATGGGATCAGCGGAGATTTGTATGTCGTCGTCCACATCAAACCAGATCCTCGGTTCAAACGAGAGGGCAGTCATTTACATATGACACAAACACTCTCATTTCCAGAGGCAACACTGGGAACGAAGATACAGGTACATACGTTGAGTGGACAAGAAACTGTGAAAATCCCTGAAAGTACCCAGAATAATGATGTCATCCGGGTGAAAAACAAGGGGATGCCCTCTGTTCATGGTCATGGCTATGGTGACTTATTTGTTCATATACAGGTAACTATCCCTAAAAAATTAAGTCGAAAGGCAAAGAAATTGATTGAAGAATTAGGTAAAGAATTAAAAGAGTAAATAAAAAAACATCTCTGATTCCAGTTCCTTGCCAAATGAGGATATTAGCGACCTACGAGAAATTTTGTTATACCTATGAAAACCAGAAATTATAAATATTATCATGCATATACATAAACACATGAAATTACATGAGGTCATGTAAATGGTAAGAATGACGTTTTCAATTCCAGATGATTTAAAGAAAAAACTTGATACGAAACCAGAGGTAAACTGGCCGGAGATCTTCAAAGAGGGATTAAGAAAAAAGCTAGTACTATTAGAAAAACTACATGCAAGAGGTGAACTATAATATGGGATGCATAACTGTTTCAGTTGACAAATCATTTAAAGAACGGTTAGCAAAATTTCCTTGGATAAACTGGTCAGAAATTGGTAGGGAAGAAATATTAAAGAAATATATCTTTGATAATTATATTAAAACTGGAAAAATGACAAAAGAAGAAGAAAGATTTTGTGAAAAAATTGATTGGCATCCTGTAGATGAATTACCCTTAAAAGAAGATTTTATAAAGAGAATTAAAAAAATACAAAAGGGGAGGTATTCTAAACCCATGAATTCTCAAGAGCTGAAGAAATGGTTTGAGGATTTATGAGTTTTAACATAGTAATATCTGATAAATTTGGAAAGAGTTTATCTATCCTCAAACAAAAAGATAAACCCACGTATCTTGCTGTAAAAAAGAAACTATTACAAATTGCTGATAATGATATTGTTTCTATTCAACATTTCAAGAATCTCAGAGGTACTCTAAAGAATTTTAAAAGAGTTCATATTAAAAGTTATGTACTTATTTTCAGAGTTGATGATGATTCCATCATTTTTGAAGAATTTGACCATCATGATACTATATATAAGAAAAAATAATTTTTTAGATGACCGTTCGTAGCTAAATACAGAGGTTCTTTGGCGTTTTATTACATTTTGAGGCCCTGTTTTCAGCGAAAGTTTTATATATTAGTTCTTACAACTAGGATACCGTAAAAATATAGGGAGAGCACTAAAAGAATGAATCCAATAGACGATGATAAGAAACCCCGACGAAAGAACCCCTTTGACTTCATGGATGATGAAACCTTCGAACGCATCTTTGATGAAGTCCAAAACATGTTTGAAAGCGATGAATTCAAAGATATGCTAGAGGACATGTTTCACAATGGTATTGATCCCAAGAATCAATTTATGCAGGGGTTCGCCGTTGACATAGGACCTGATGGCAAACCAAATCTCAAAAAGCTTGGGAAACGACGGAAACCCATGAAAAAAGCCATGGTTGAAACCAAACAAGCTGAACCCATGACAGACATCATCGAAGGAACCAAAGATGTCGCTGTCACCATTGAATTACCCGGTGTCACCAAAAAAGACATAGATCTTAATGTAACTGATGACAACCTGGAGATTCGTGTGAACCATCCGGAGTTACAGTATCATAAGACGATTACACTTCCCTGTACTGTGAAACCAAAGACCACTGAGGCGACCTACAAAAATGGTGTCCTTGATGTTGTGGTACAACGACAGCAGAAGAAACACGATGACAGTGGGTTTAAAGTCAACATCCAATAATACTCTATTACTATTCTTTTTGTTTTTCTTTTTCGAATACTTTATGTAGAGTTGAGAGATTAAACACCTATTCTACTGGGGGAACATAGTGGTCCAGCTCACATGTTATGGTGGTGTTAATGAAATCGGTGGGAATAAAATCCTGCTTGAAGATCAAGGAACCAAGATCTTTTTAGATTTTGGTATGAGCTTCAGCCGTCGCGCCCTGTTCTTTGAAGAATATCTCATGCCTCGCACTGCGAATGGTATAGGCGATTTTCTCACCATGGGACTTCTCCCAGAGTTACAGGGTGTGTATCGCCCGGATCTCCTTGAACATGCTGGAAAAAAACCAGAGGACCCAGAGATACAAGCCGTGTTTCTCTCACATGCTCATGCAGATCATGCTAACTATATCTCCTTTTTACATCAAGACATTCCAATCTATTGCGGTGAAACCTGTCATGCTATCCTTGAGGCAGTAGATGAACAAAGTCAACGAACCCTGGAAAATGAAGTCCTCTCTTTCAAGAAACGGCCTTTGTTTCGTGTTGATTATCGGAACCCACCGGTGAAACGAACATTTCATACGTTTCGAACAGGTGAAAAAATAAAGATTGACTCCTTGGAAATTGAACCAGTTCATGTGGATCATTCGGTTCCTGGAGCATACTCGTTTCTGATTCATACGAGTGAAGGAACCATCGTGTATACGGGTGATCTGCGTCTTCATGGGACACATAGTTACATGACAGAGGAGATGATGCAGAAAGCTGCAGAATGCCAACCCCTTGCTGGCTTATCTGAAGGAACTCGTGTTGATACAGAACATACAAGTGAATCAGAGGATCAAGTCTTTTTGAAAGCAAAAGACAAATTACAAAATAATACGAAGATGAATTTCGTTGATTTCAACTTCAAAGATGTTGACCGGTTTACCACGTTTTATCGGATCGCCGAAGAACTAGATAAAACCCTAGTGATCAGTTTTAAACATGCTTGTTTTCTAGAGAAATATCATCAGGATCCTAAGATACAAGCACCAGCAAGCACTGATGATCGTATTATGCTGTTGAAACCAAAACGACTCACAGGAACCTATTCCGATGAGGATTACACAGATTATTACATAAAAAAACGACTAGATTATCCAAATGTTATCACTGCAGAAGAATGTGCCAAGAAACCATCAGAGTACATGATTGTGTTGAATTTCTGGTATTTCAATCAACTTATTGACATGAAACCCTCAGGTGGCACCTATATTCACTCCTTATCTGAGCCCTTTAATGAAGAGATGGAGTTATCCTATGAGCGGATGCAACATTGGCTAGAGTTCTTTGATTTACACTTCGTTCAATCACATTGCTCGGGTCACATCTCTGGATCAGATCTTACCACGTTGCTAACAATGATTCAACCAAAACAGATCTTTCCAATTCACACAGAGCACCCTGAACTCTTTCAACGGTTACCCATAAAAATAACTACGGTTACAGAAGGAAAAACGTATAAACTCTAACCCTTTTAGGAATAAATGCTAATATTAGGAGGACATATGACCGATATTTATCATTTCGATGGAAAAAAAGATGCTCAAACAATGATTTCGACAGATAGTGGGAAACGAAAGAAAGAACAATTCATCGAAAACCTCCACGAGGGAGACGTCCTCAGTGATTTTTTTGCAGTGAAACTAAAAAATCCTCCACGACCCTATAAAAAGGGTACCTGGTTTGATGTTGTTGTCACTGATAAAACCGGTGAAATAGGTATCAAATACTGGGGTGGAGACAACAAAGACCGAGTGAAACGACTCTACGAGAGTTTTAACGCAGGTGACATTATTCAGATCCGTCAAGGCTACGTGGAAGTCTATGAGGATCGTATGCAAGTCAGCATCAATGAAACCACTGGTGGCATACGAAGAGTAAGTCCCTCAGAGTATGATGTCGCTGATTTTATACCCTCTCTTGAAGAAGACAAGATTCAAGAGTTATATACAAGTCTGCAACAATATATCAAACAGATAAAACATCCCGAATTAACAGCGATTCTCAAAGCATTTTTTTCTGATAAAACCTTTGTTCATGATTTCACGCATACCCCATCAGCAATGACACATCATCATAACTATATCGGTGGGAATCTTGAACATACTATTGGTGTCATCAGATTATCAATGAATCTTGCAGAAATGTATCCTGACATCAACAAGGAGTTATTGATGACTGGTGCGATTCTACATGATGTAGGAAAAATCAAGGAATATAAATGCACTGCATCCATTGAAAAAACAGATGAAGGCAACTTTATCGGTCATATCGTTATTGGTGATCGATGGTTACGACAGGTCATTGCTGATCTCCGGAAACAAGGAACAACAATCAGTGAAGAAGTAGAACAACATCTAGCCCATATTCTCCTCAGTCATCATGGAAAATATGAATGGGGATCTCCACGGATGCCAAAAACAGTGGAAGCCTTTATCGTCCATCAAGCTGATTACATGGATTCACAGATAAAATATTTCATGCAAACCCTTGAAACAGGGCGAAAAGCTAGTGATGACAATTGGGGTTTTATCTATGATTCTGATATGGGGAGACGACGATTGATTTATCTGAAAAACATGGAAAAACAAGTACCTGATACCTCGTATGGAGAGGAAAATTGATGAAACGTGATCTTGTAGATATCTTATGTTGCCCCACTTGTAAGGGAGAGTTGGAACTGAAGGTTGAAAAAGAAGACAAGGATGAAATCCTGATAGGATCATTTACCTGCAAGAAATGCAAGGTAACTTATCCTATTGAGGAGGGTATCCCAAACCTGCTTCCTCAAAATGATTAAATTAGAGGTATTCATCCCAGCTTTTCACATGTAACTCTTCAACTGGTGTTCGTTGTAAGGCTTCAACAAAGCGTTTGGCGAGTTGAAGATTCGTAAGCAAAGGAACATTAAAATCAACAGCTTTCCGACGAATCAAATAATCATTATCAAGTTCCTTTTTCTCAATATTTTTTGGAATATTAATAACAAGATCAATCTTTCCATCAGCAAGATAACTTAAGGTATTTGGTTCTTTGTGTTCTAATGGCCAATGTAACACGGTAGCAGGAAGATCATGAGCCTTCATGAATTCTGCGGTTCCTCGTGTTGCATAAAATGTATATCCCAAGTCTTTCAAGATGCGTGTGTATACAAGAAATTCACTTTTACTTTCAATAGGACCCGTGGAAAGAAGAATTGTTTTTTGAGGGAGCTTGAACCCCACAGAAATCATGCTTTTCAAAAACGCCTCATTAAAATCATCACCAAGACAAGCAACCTCCCCAGTAGAGGCCATTTCTACACCAAGGATAGGATCTGATCCTTTTAACCGGGTGAAGGAAAACTGTGGTGCCTTCACTCCAACGTAGTCAAGATCAAAAGAGGAGCGGTCAATGGATGATACTCGTTTCCCCATGATAAGACGGGTTGCTTTATCAATGAAGTTAATGTGAAACACTTTTGAGACAAAGGGGAAACTGCGTGATGCTCGTAGGTTACATTCAATGACTTTGACGTCATTATCCTTGGCAATATATTGAATATTAAATGGACCAGTAATGTTTAACGACGCAGCGATCTTTTTTGTAATTGTTTTAATCCGACGCATGGTCTCAAGATATGTCCGCTGCGGGGGAAGCACCATGGTTGCATCCCCGGAGTGCACCCCTGCATTCTCCACATGTTCTGAAATCGCATAACAAAACAGTTCACCTTGAGAGGCGACGGCATCGATTTCAATTTCTTTGGCTCCTGTGATAAACTTGCTGATGACAACGGGGTGTTCCTTACCTATGTCTGATGCTTTCTTTAGATATTTCCTGAGTTCAGCAGCACTTAATGCAATACTCATCGCTGCGCCACTTAACACATAACTCGGGCGAACTAACACGGGATATCCAACGGTGTCAGCAAACTGCTCTGCGGCTTCTAAACTAGTCAATTCCCGCCACATGGGTTGATCCACACCGAGTGAGTCAAGTAACTGTGAAAACTTATGACGATCCTCAGCATGATCAATATCTTTTGGAGAAGTCCCAAGGATACGTATTCCTGCTCGTGATAAGGGCAAAGAAAGCGTGTTAGGTATCTGCCCGCCCATGGAGACGATGATGCCATACGGCTGCTCTTTATCACAAATATCAAGTACTCGCTCAAAGGATAGTTCCTCAAAGTAGAGTTTATCGCAGCTATCATAATCAGTGCTCACTGTTTCAGGGTTACAATTAATCATAATCGTTGGATAATGCATTATTCGAAGGGTAGATACCGCATTCACACAACACCAATCAAATTCTACTGAGGACCCAATACGGTACGCTCCACCTCCAAGAACAATCACTTGTTTTTTTTCTTTAAAATCAAGATCATCAGAGGAGGCATTATAGGTGACATACAGATAATTGGTTTGTGCTGGATACTCTGCAGCAAGCGTATCTATTTGTTTGACATAGGGCACAATACCGGCTTTAATACGTTTCCTACGAACGATTATTGCAGTGCTCTTGATGCAATCAGCTATCTGTTGATCAGAAAATCCTTTCTCTTTAGCTTCTTGCAACAATGGTAGCGGAAGCGATCGTAGAGTATATTTTCGTAACTGTTGCTCGATGTCTACAATGTTCTTCAGTTTATAGAGGAACCATGGATCAACTCGAGTGTATTTCCATATCTGTTCAACAGAGTATCCTTGGGTAAGCGCATGAGCGATGGCAAAGATCCGTTTATCAGTGGGTTCCTTCATTTCTTTCTCAAGATGTTCAAAGAGGAGATCATTACCAACAAGACCCTGCATCCCTACATCAAGCATACGAATGGCTTTCTGCAAGGCCTCCTCAAAGCTTCGACCAATCCCCATAACCTCCCCCACGGATTTCATCTCAGACCCCAGAGTGAAGCTCACATGGGTAAATTTCTGCATATCCCAGCGGGGAAACTTGACTACAACATAATCAAGCGCTGGCTCAAAACACGCTGATGTTTCCTTGGTGATGATGTTTTCCACTTCAGTCAGACTATAGCCAAGCGCGAGTTTACTGGCGATAAACGCCAGAGGATACCCTGTGGCTTTAGAGGCTAACGCAGAACTTCTACTCAACCGGGCGTTCACCTCAATAATTCTATAATCCTCTGAATCGGGATCAAGAGCAAATTGAATGTTACATTCACCTATGATACCAAGATGACGAATCACCTGTATTGACAAGGCTCGTAGTTTGAAATTCTCCGATGATGTTAACGTCTGCACTGGTGCGACTACGATACTTTCTCCTGTGTGAATCCCCAAAGGATCAACATTTTCCATGGAGCAGACTACAATACAGTTATCATATTGATCCCGGACCACTTCATACTCGACTTCCTTCCAACCCCCATGGTATTTTTCAATGAGAATCTGTGAGGTATAGGAGAAAGCTTTCTGCGTGAGTTCTTTTAACTGTTTTTTGTTAACAGCAACACCTGAACCAAGACCACCTAACGCATAGGCGATACGACACATCACAGGATACCCAATGCTGTCAGCAACCTTCTCTGCTTCACCAACAGAGGTAACAGCCTTACTTACAGGGACTTTAAGATTAATTTCTTTGATTTGTCGCACAAAAAGATCCCGATCTTCAGTATTCAAAATCGAGGTGATTGGAGTTCCTAAAACCTTCACCTTATATTTTTCAAGCACACCTGTTTTTGCAAGTTCCAACCCGACATTCAAGGCAGTCTGACCACCGAAACTTAAGAGGATACCATCAGGTTGTTCCCGCACTATGATCTGTTCAACAACATTAGGTTCAAGAGGTAAGAAATACACTTTATCAGCAAGATACTCTGATGTTTGAATCGTAGCAATATTAGGATTCAAAAGAACAGTTGCGATCCCTTCCTCTTTTAAGGCTTTGATCGCTTGACTTCCCGAGTAATCAAACTCACCAGCTTGCCCGATACGAATCGCACCTGACCCCAGGATCAGGACTTTTTTGACCGAGAACCGTTTCTGTTTCATGAGTGCATCGCCCGTGTGAACATATCAAAGAGAAACTCAGTATCATCAGGACCAGGTGATGCCTCGGGATGAAATTGGGCACCAAAAAAGGGTTTAGAAAGATGGATAATTCCTTCATTGGTATCATCATTGTTATTATAAAACCAGACACGCCAGTCCTCAGGGAGTGTATTAGAATCAACAGCGTAACCATGATTCTGTGAGGTAATGTAACATCGTTTTGTTCCCTGCTCTACACAGGGTTGATTATGACTGCGATGACCATATTTGAGTTTATAGGTGCGGGCTCCCGCAGCTAACCCTAAGAGTTGTGATCCTAAACAGATACCGAGGATCGGTATATTTTTCTTGAGTGCGGTACGTATATGTTGAATGGTGTGCTGACATTGTGTTGGATCCCCAGGTCCATTAGAAATCACGACACCATCTGGTTTCTCCTTTAGGAAATCATAATCCCAAGGGACGCGAAGAACCGTATAATTTCGCTGTAAAAAGGCACGTATAATACTATATTTTGTTCCACAGTCTACTAAAATAATTTTTTTCTTCCCTTTTCTGTACAGAACAGGCTGTGAGGTGCTAACTTCAGCAACAAGATTGCGTTGATTAGGATCTACTAACTTGCTTGTATCATCATTCTTATCATAGATAATCTTCCCAAGCATGGTTCCCTTAATCCGCAGTTTTTTTGTTAACGCTCTCGTATCAATACCACAGATACCAGGTATATGTTGAGAAGCCATCCAGTCAGATAGAGATCGTGTTGCATTCCAATGAGAATACTCATCAGAGTAATCAGCAATGATGATACCTTGTGTTTGAATTCGATCTGATTCAAAAAATTGATGAAGCCCATCCTCCTTTGTATCATCAGGTACACCATAGTTACCGATCAAAGGGTAGGTAAATACAAGGAGTTGCCCATGATAGGAGGGATCCGTCATACTTTCAGGGTATCCCACCATTCCGGTGTTAAAGACTACCTCCCCGGATGTTGCTTTTTTATCTCCAAAAGAATAGCCTTCAAATATTGATCCATCTTCAAGTTGTAAGTACGCTTTATCCCGCTTATAATTCATGAAAAAGATCTCCCCTCTGTTTTTCAGAAAATAGAATCCGCTGTTTTATGTCCATTTTAAAAAAAGTGAATAGCATTTACGCTATTTAAAATGCATGAAAAATCTCATCTCACTAAGAGCGTTATTGTTGTAAAAAATGATGAATATCTTCTAAAGGTTTCGAGGTAGGTTTTAAATCAGTAAGATACTGTTGAAAGCGTACAGCTCTTTTGTCTAAAATCACAGCGACACCACGATCTTGTTCTGTCCGTATCAGGCGACCAATAGACTGTAATAGTTTCCGAGCAGTAGGGGCTTTTACCGTATACTCCCAGCCTTTCCCAAATTTCATATCATAATACCGCTGAAGCCCTCGTTGACGGGCAGAAGGCTTAGGATATGGAATACCAACCAAAACAGCAATTTCCAGTTGCTCATCGGGAAAATCCATGCCCTCACTAATCCGCCCCCCAATCACTGAAAACAAGGCAGCTCCTTGCTCCTGGTGTCCTGATTGCTTAAAATCCTCAACAAGAGTCATCAATTCAGCTTGAGACATGCCTTGTTCCTCGACATATAAGCATCGATTTATATCATTACACAGACCATTTTTTGTAAACAATTTCATGGTATTAAAACTAGGAAAAAACACCATGGTATTACGTGGGAATTGATTACAGACATCTCGAATATGAGAGGTCATCCTCTCAATCATCGTAATATCTTGCTGAAGATCAGAGTATTTCGTCGACACATCCTTGGCATATAAGAGCAACCGATTTTCTTTGGGGAATGGAGAGAGATAGGTAACAAGTTCTGTATGTCTTGAAAGCCCAAGTGAATCACGATATTCCTCCAACGGCTCCAGTGTTCCAGACATATGAATACTCCCATGAAACTGCTCGAGCACTCGTGCACCCAAAGAGGGGTCAACACAATACGCTTCAATACGGGGGTTTCTTCCATTGGAATCATCGACAACAAGTTTGATATACTGATCCATTTCCACCGTGGTCCAGAATTCAAGAAACACCCCAAGTTTATGCAAATATGACCGTGGTAAAGATCCTTCTTTCTGCCGATATTCCTGGATTTTTTCACCATAGGCGATGAGATCCTTAACACAATCACGAAGGGTTCGACTCGTGATCTTCAATCGAGCCATCAGCTCTGTTTCCATCTCATGAGAGGGAAGAAAGGCATCTTGCTGCTCCTTATGATTCCTTATCTGTAAGGCCCCCTCAGTAAGTTGATACACATAGGTATCTCGTAGATCCTGTAGAATCTCAAGAAGATGCTTACAAAAAACAGAAACCGTACATGTTCCATCTGCAAGAGAAGGATCACCATATTTCTCTGCCTCCTGTACACAACTGGTGAGCATCCAGTAGCTGAGATAGGCAGAAAACAGATCTCGAAGATAATCAGGGAGATTATGAGCCTCATCAACAATCACAACAACATCCTCATCACCCACTGCACACCAATCAAGCAACATGTTCCGAATCATGGTGTCAAACACATAGATATAAGGGACAACAATAAGAGTTGCTTCAGGTATGAGTTCCTTGTTTAACTCATACGGACAGAGTTTTTGTTTTTCACAGAGATCAATGAGTTCTTCAGCAGTAGGAAGCGTCTCTTTGACTTGTTGTTTCACTGCATCAACACGATCTTTTTCAGACAGAAATGTTCGATAATATGGACAGCCCTTCTTCTTTCCGCTGGTGACTTTTTTCTTTTCAGCAGCACATACCTTTGAGAGTTCTTCAGCAGAGCCAGAAGCAAACTCGGGGTCATTACGTGCAAGAAGACACATATTCCCTCTGCCCTGCATACCCAATCCAAAAAGATTAGAATGGTTGGTTTTTAAATGTGAACGAATCCCTCGAAGTTCAAGGATGACCTGCCGCTGTTGCGCATTAGTCCGGGTTGTGTAAATGATTTTTTTCTGATGAGAAACTGCAAACGAGAGAGCTGCTGTAACAGCACAGATTGTTTTTCCTGATCCCGTTCCAGATTCAAAGACAAAGTCTTTCCCATCCTCTAGCACTCGCAGAATCGTGCTCATGATTTGCTCTTGATTCTTACGTAATTTGTAGGGAAAAAACTCCATCCATCCAGGGAATACTAAAGGGGGTACATAGACTTAATGCCCAGGTGTGGGAAAGTACTATTAAGAAGAAAAGACTCTACAAGCTGATCTATGAAAGCTACCCCCTATGAGCAGATTCAACAAGAACTTAAAAAGAAACTTCCCGCAACACTACTATCTAAACTCCCAAAGAAATGGGAAAAACTAGGAGACATCATTATTTTAACACTTTCTGACAGCCTCCATGAATATAAGAACATCATAGGCAAGACCTATGCATCTATTCTAGGAGGCACCAGTGTTCTTGAGGACAAAGGTGGCATCCAAGGTGAATATCGCCAGCCAACTGTTTCACATATATATGGCTCAACTGAGACGGAAACAGAACATAAGGAAAATGATGTTCGTTATCTTCTTGATCCACAAAAAGTCATGTTTTCATCAGGGAATATGAGTGAACGCATCCGTATGGCAACCATTGCTGATGCGTCTGAAACTATTGTTGATTTGTTTGCCGGCATTGGATATTTCACCTTACCAATAGCAGTACATAGTACCCCTAAAAAATTAATTGCTGTTGAGCTCAATCCTGTTGCTTTCTTATATTTGAAAAAGAATATCGTCCTTAATCATGTCACTGACATCGTTGAACCTGTCTTAGGGGATAATAGACAAGTTGCACCAGATGGAGTTGCTGATCGAGTGATCATAGGATATCTAGGTAATACAAGTGCCTATCTACCAGTAGCAATGCGGTGTCTTAAACCAGAGGGAGGAATCATCCATTACCATGATGTTGTCCCCATTGAAGTCATGAAATATCGACCGATGCAGGCTCTACGGTCAACTGCAGTTCCTCATGGTTTTAAAGTGAAACTTAAAGAATTTCATGTGGTAAAATCCTATGCACCTGGTATAAACCATGTTGTTCTTGATGGTGAGGTGACACCTCGATGAAAGAGATTGTTCGCTTGTATGTATATCATACAAACGATGATGACCCGAAGAAATGTAGTGCAAAAAAAATGCAACGATTTCAACTGGTTAATCTTGAAACGCAGATGAGACGGTTGCCATCAAAAGCTGTGTTATTGAGTCCTTTTGCAGAGAAATGTTTCTCACCCGAGGATACATCACTTGTGCATCAACATGGATTACTCGCAGTGGATTGTTCATGGAAACATGCTGAACAGGTGTTCGCAAAACTGTCCGGATCGATGTATCCTCGAGCGTTACCCTTTGTTGTTGCTGCTAACCCTGTTAATTATGGGAAACCATTTAAACTCACAACATTGGAAGCATTTGCTGCAGCTCTGTATATTATTGGTGAAGTAGATCAAGCTCAACGATTAACACAGTTGTATAAATGGGCTCCTCATTTTCTCACACTTAATAAAGAACCACTTGAGGAATACCAAAGCGCATCAACAAGTACTGATATTATCAACATCATGAATCAATACCTGTAGCTTAATGTTGTATCGTATGGTTTAAGTAACACAAAACAATGTGACTCATCATCAGATCATTGGTGAAAATCATATGAAAATAAAGTTACATCGTTTCTTTCAACCTCGTAGCATTGCAGTCGTGGGTGCATCAAAGGATTCAAGGAAAATAGGGCATGCCGCCCTGAAAAACATACTCATCTCCGAATATGAATGCAATCTCTATCCTGTGAATCCAGGTGAAGAATCCATCCTAGGATTGAAGTGCTACCCAAAAATCACTGATATTCCTGGCACTGTTGATCTTGTGCTTATCTCGGTTCCTGCAGCTATTGTACCAAAAGTCATGCAGGATTGTGTACACAAAAAGGTTCATAATGTCATTATTATCTCTTCAGGTTTTAGAGAAATCGGGAATCATGAATTAGAGCATACTATCCAAGAAATCATAAAAAAGGCACCAGATATGAGAGTACTGGGGCCAAATACCATGGGATATAAGAACGCCTCAGATGGTCTTGATGCTTCCTTTGTCTTTGGCATGCCTCGACAAGGAAATCTTGCATTAATCAGTCAAAGTGGTGCTCTTGGGATGGGTATGATTTACCTAGCAAACAATGAATATGTAGGATTATCCAAGATCATCGGTGTGGGAAATAAACTTGATATCGATGATGATGATCTTATTGATTATTTCAGAGATGACCCTGATACCAAAGTAATTGGGTTATATATTGAGGGAGTTAAAGATGGTCGCCAGTTTATGAACAGCATTAAAGCCTGTAATAAACCAGTTATTGTTGTCAAGGCGGGACGCAGTACTGCAGGTGCTAGAGCCACTGCATCGCATACAGGTTCTATGGCAGGCAGTGATCAAATCTATGGTGCAGCAATCAAGCAAGCAGGAGGCATACGCTGTCGTGATGTCGTAGAACTCTTTGACATGGCACGAGCACTTGCGGGTCAACCACCGGCACATGGGAATCGAATAGGGATCATCACCAATGGTGGAGGTCTTGGTATTTTACTCACAGATGCTTGTGAGGCAAATGGGTTACAAGTACCAAAACTCTCAGAAAAAACCTATAAGAAAATCGATGAAGTTCTCCCTGATCTAATCACACCAAATAACCCTATTGATCTTGTTGCTGATGCTGGTTTTTATCGCTATGAAGTAGCAACGAGAGCACTACTGGAAGACCCACAGATTGATGGCATTATTATTGCATCAGTACACGCTGGCTATGCTCGCCCACGGGAATGGGCAGGTGCGATTTTACAGATGATACGACAGCGAAAGTATCATGAGACCTATAAGAAACCAATCCTTGGTACCTGGGTTGGTGGGAAAGAATTTGAAGACCTTGTATTGGATTTAAAAACAGCGGGCGTTCCGGTATATCCATCCTCATGGCGCACTGCCCGCGCTATGTATGGACTGGTTGCTGAAGGCGAACGAATACGACGCGAAATGCAAGAAGAGGGTTAATCAATCCATTCGACGCCTAGTTTCTTCTCCCAGTTAGGTTTTTGTTTCTTCCATTTATCAGCAACAGGTTTGGAGACGCAGTTTTTACACATACTGATAAGATGAAAATAACATTCATTACACACAGGAGTTTGGCATTTCATACATCTGACTTTGGCATCTTTGGTTCCACAGATCTGACAGGTCCCTTTGACTGGTTTTGAAGAAGGGGATGATGGATGAGGTTTCTTTTTAGATGACGTCTTTTTCTTTGTAATAGAATTCTGTTTTTTTGCTGTCAATCAGAACCCCCAGAACAATAGAAAAATGAGGAATATTTATTAGGTTTTTGCTTTCTGTTTTTGACCCCGTAGTACTCGAAGGATAAAATTAGCAGTGAGATGAAATATTGGAGTTAAGACCAATAATACAACAAGATGCCACATATTCAGATTCATGAAAAACCAATTCTCACCAGTCACAACTTGTTGAATAAGACTAAAGAGAAGGCTGAAGAGAAGAGCTCCTACAATAAAATCAAGTTGATCAAAAACCAGCCAGTCTTCTCCCCGGTCTTTACCAAGACGTCTCTTAAAAAAACTCTCAGTGATATCTCCAAATAACGCGCCAAAACATAGACAAAAAAGCAAAGGAATCATAAGGGGAAACCCAAGAAAGGTACTCACTGTTAATCCATCGATTTCACTTGCATTAATGTAATAGGCCCCGATACTCATGGCAAACCCTGATGTCATCCCAAGAAAAGCACCAGAAAATAACCCTCTCCATGTTTTTCCATCACCTAATACTCGTTTGCCATCCTTCCACATCCGTCCTCCATCAATGGGTTTTCCACCACCTACAAGGACAGCACTGGCATTAGCTACATATGCGGGAAAAATGATCCAGAGTGCTTGGGCAAGAATGATATACCATTCCATGGCAGGAGCAGAATACCTGTTCTCCTTAAAAGTATTGTTCTAAAAGAAATTGAGGTTACACACGAGTAATTTTTAACCCCGTGTAACATAATTTATTTGAGCGTTTCACCATTGCTTTTAATGCTGTACTTGTAAGATGGAATTGCTCTGAGACAGAATTCCCAAATTTTCCGTCATCACCTACGAACTCATAGATATTATCTTCTAATTGTTCAAATTCATTTATATTCAGAGAAGAGATATTGAAGATATCACTAATTTCATTGACGGGACATGAGATATTAATATTAAACAATGAGTAAAAGGATCGGTACATTTTTTGCGGTTTCCCATCAATACCATCATCAGAGGTAGTCCATTTTGTTTCAGCAAGTTTCATACGGTCAAATAACTCTAGAGCTAACTCTCCTTCATTGCCAAATTTTTGTTGAATATCACTAAAAGGGGTCCAACCTTTAGAGATTTCGTTAAAAACTTCTTTTTTTGTTTTGTTATCAAACGCCCGGATGATTGAGACCAAGTCAGCCGAATCATTGATAACTTTCGTTCGAATCATGGGTCACCCTGCAATAAAATATATATATTATAAATGTGCAATCCCTATTAAAAGTTTTTGTATACAGATATTTTTATTTTAATATGATTCTTTTAATATATGTGAGGATATTGATAGTTGAAACGAATTTCTCAAGTTATGAATAGGATACATTTTTAAAGAAGGACGAAATACTTACTCTGAAGGTGTTGGGATGAAAAAAATACTTACTTTAATACTTGGTAGCATGTTCGCACTCACCATATTTGTAGGATGTACAGAGGAATCCCGTTACACAACATTTCCTGAAACGGGGATAGCAGAACTTGAAATAATTAAATACACGGTGGAAACACACTGGCAAACACATGATGAAGCAGAAAGAAGCGATAGAACAGCACATATCCATCCTGGGTTTTACAGAGGTTATCCAGAGGATGTTGATGAATATAGTATTTCCTATTGGACAGAGATAAATGTATATAACCAATATGATACGTTCATCAACACAATAGAAGTTGCACTCACCTTTCTAGATAGTACAGATTCTGAATTATTCACTATAGAAAAAATCTTACATGAAGGTATGGATCCAGGTGATGCACGATGGATTACGATTCCAGTATATAAACACAAAGAAGACTATGTAGAGGAATATGATTTTACCCAAGTCTCCGACATTGATGTTGTAGTAAAATCAGTAAGCGAAAGAACCAATTAAACTGGACGTAATGTTCCGGCAAACACTTGCCAGGCAAGAGCTGATTTTGCTACTAGACTTAAAATAATATAGACTTTTTCTCCATAGAGGTAGTCTTTCCATTTTCCAATTTTCTTATATTGAAGAACCATATTAATGGCGAAGATATTAAAGAAAATAGCAATAGAAAGAAAGATGTAATATACAAAATCAGGTACACTTCCTTCTGATGCGATGGTAGCACCACCTAAATACAGAGCGATGACAACCCATGGAATAAGTCCTGCAAAGCAACCACATAGGTAGCTTGTCCAATTTGTTTTTTCCGTATATTGATTATGAAGCTCCATCATAAGGCCAAAGAGATTCATACATGCATTAATGGCAAACAAGGGGATAAGTGTTCCAAGATCATAGATGCCGACAAGCATAGCGATGATCATAATCATCACAGAGGAGCTCACTGCATATTCCATCCAGCGAGCTGGATTCATATGATGCTGTAATTTCTTCACATACCAGGGGTATCCCCAAGGTGAGGCTAAAAAGAAATGAGCAAGCGCTGAAATCAGTAAAAACAGTGCAACTAATGGAGCAATAGTAATCTCATTGACCGTTGATGTAGCAAGTTCTAATGATTGCGTTACCGTGTTGAATTCAAGATACGATAAGGTGAGAGGCAAAGAAAAATCATTGCTGAGATACAACATGAGACCAAATTGGATAAAATGAAAGAACCCCATGATCAGATTAAACAGACGTAAACGACGAAAAACAGGGAGATGAGATGCCATAGTGATCATTTCTGTCACAGGATGAAATACATATGACTCTTCTTATATTTTTTGAGATAAACTTTTATATATAATAATTTATAATTGATTGATTATGATGGTACAAAAGAGTGTGATATTTTCCATTTTACTTCTAGCAAGTATACTATTATTGATTTTTGCACCTTCGCTTTCTGCTCGCAATTATCTCTGGACAATTGAATCCTCACTAGACATGAGCATAGACACGACCACATTCGAGGAGCTCACCCCTGATGGAGCAGCGGAGACAAAAGAAATCACAATATCATATACTTATGAACGCTTTGCCCGACCTCAAGGATTCCCTTTACCCAATCGAAAACAACCAACCGCAATTAATCTTACTATTTCCTCACCAGAATGGTGCACGACAACCTTAGACAATGATGCTGTTACTATCCCAGTTGAATCTTTCCTGAAAAGAACAACGGTGAATACAACGGTGACTGTAACTATAAGTGCTACAGAGACGGCACCTGCCTTCAACCAAGGAACCATCACCATTACTGCAGATGCTCAACAGAATGGTAATATTAAATCATCACAAGCCTCACTATCTCTTACTGTTATTGCTGCCTATAAATCAGATATTGTGGTAACCACGTCAAATACTACATTTTCTATGATGGAAGGTGGCTCAACAAACGTGACAATCCTTGTGGAAAACAAGGGAAATGCCAAGATAAACACTCAATTTACTACGACAAATATCAATGAAAACCTAACAGTGCTATTACCAACATCTACAACCATTGCAATGGGTAATCAACAAGAGTTTATCATTGAAATCATTGCCTCAGATGACCTTGAAGATAACCTTGAGGACATCGTTACTATTGATGTTGTCACGCATGCTGTTGATGACCCGGATCAAGTAACAACAACATTCAGTTCATCATTTGATATAACTGTGGAAACAGAAAATGATTCATCAGATGGTCTTGATCTTGCCCCCTATGTTATTGGTATTGCTATCCTAGGTGTTGTTATTATCTTGATTCTTTCAGCTGTGGCTTATCGTCGCTATCGATAAAAAAAAAATCATTTCATTGTTTTTGCATCACAAAAAAAACAGAGCCATACCAGTGATAATATTTCCTATAAAGGTCAATTTCTTCTTGTTCATGATGAATAACTTGGAGAGCTTTTGGATCGTTTTTATATTTCTTTCGTAATTCCTGTAATCGTTGCTCAAGAGGACGATAGTATAATTCCCACCATGCATCATCAGGTAAAGGAAAGTAGTCTAATAAGATATATCCACAGTTTTCAATAACCCTAAGATTGTTTTCAATTGTTGTTAATCCCGGGTATTCTTTCTTCCAATAATTAGCAATTTCCTCTGGTGGATTGGGTTGTATCCAGCTCATTTCATGAACAGCGAGGTAACCTTGTGGTCGTATAA
>Ga0272442_10004656_pt1 | contig 18665 bp, 14 predicted proteins | sample SSMForm2O_FD_200262 | JGI IMG/M metagenome (GOLD analysis project Ga0272442, IMG submission 200262) | Marine sediment archaeal communities from Little Sippewissett salt marsh, Falmouth, MA, United States - SSM-Form-2O | ecosystem: Environmental > Aquatic > Marine > Wetlands > Sediment ... | reverse complement strand
AGCCTCACGAGCTTAAATCAAGCGACTTCTAAAAACATGAATTCTGTTATTTCCGACCTATTTTACTATTTGAATTCGGACGCCAATACAGGTAACATAGGGCCTTATGAATAAGAAAGAATATCTCACCGCACCGTTACCATCGAAGAAAACGCCCCAGGCGATGCCCTATATCCTTATAAGCGAAGCTGGTGAGCGATATGCTTTTTACAGCCTAATGGCAATTCTGGCGATTTTCCTGAAAGACTACTTTTTAACTCGGTCAGGGGAATTGGCCAATCTAAGTGAAACCCAGGTGACCAAGTACGTTAGTCTGTTTCAATGGGCATGTTATTTTACTCCATTGCTCGGCGCTTTAATCAGCGATATGTTCTGGGGCAAATTTAAAACGATCATGATCTTTGCCGTGGTTTTTTGTGTTGGTTTTGTGGCGATTACACTGGACCAGACTTATTTGGGTGTCATCTCCGGCCTTTTCCTGATCGCTACCGGGACCGGGATCATCAAGCCATGTTTATCGGCCAATGTTGGTGATCAGTTTGGATCGTCCAATCAGCACTTGATCTCGAAGGCCTACAATCTTTTCTATTGGTCCGTCAATATTGGCGCTACATTTTCGATGTTCATTGCTCCAATTATTCTCGATAAATACGGGCCAAAATGGGCTTTTGGCACATCCGGCGCAGCGATGGTCTTAGCGACGCTGACATACTGGTTCATGCGAAAAAAACTGGTACATATACCCCCTAAGGGAGCCGGTTTTCTAAAGGAGACGTTGAGCAAAGAAGGATTGCTGGTCATTGCCAGACTTTTCTTTTTTTTATATCTCTTTGTGGCGGTTTTCTGGTCTTTGTTTAATCAAACAATGTCGAAGTGGGTACTCCAGGCACAACAAATGAATCTTACCTTCTTCAACTGGAGCCTTTCAAAAGAGACTTTTTGGGGCAAGGCCCTCTCATTAGTGAGTCTCGATACGGTGAAATGGGATATACTGCCCGAACAAATACAAGCGGTCAATTCATTATTGGTCATTTTAATGATACCCATTTTTACGTATATTATTTACCCGCTCATCAATAAGGTATTCCCTTTGACGGCTCTTCGTAAAGTAGCCTTGGGCTTTTTTATATCCATTCCTTCATTTGCCATTCCCGCCTGGTTGGAAGGGCGTATAGACAGTGGCGAGCTTCCGTCATGCTGGTGGCAGGTTTTGGCCTATGTATTTATAACATCGGGCGAGGTTATGATCTCGATCCCGGCCCTGGAATTTTCTTATACACAAGCACCGAAAAAAATGAAATCTTTTATCGGTTCCTTGTATCTTCTATCGGTTTCACTTGGGAGTCTGTTTGTAGCTGCTCTAAACTTCTTTATCCAAAATCCGGATGGTTCCAGCAAGCTGGATGGCCCGGCGTACTATTGGTTCTTTACAGGATTTTTGGCTATTACGGGTATCCTATTCTGTATTGTCGTCCAGTTCTACAGAGGTAAGACATATATCCAGGAAGAAGCCCCGGCCGAATCAAAAGAATGAAACCCTAAACCCTAAGCACGAAATTCTAAACAAATTCAAAACGCATGTGTCATGTCGAGCGTAGCGCAGCGAAGTCGAGACATCTGGTTTCTATCGAAACATGCTTTCCGTTCTGAGCCAGATCCCTCCACTCGGCTACGCCTCGGTCGGGATGACAAAACGTCGCCTTATACGTTTTGTAATAACCGAATACATGCAATTTCTTCTCTTTAGGATTTTTTATATCCGTATAATAAAAATATAAAGCTCGAGACAATTTATAACTGTTTGAGCATAAGCTCTTTTACGACGATCTTCATCGGTCCGAACTGATCGCCCTGATGGATCTGGAAACCTAACTTGCCCGAATCCGTCGAGTCATCGTGTACGTCGGCGACCTGGTGGCCGTTGATCCAGACCTGGAGATGATCGCCCTCAGCGCGAACTTTGATCGCGTTCCAGCCCTCCCGGTTTACGAGCGTCTTGTCCTCGTTCATCGCCAAAAACAGCTTACCCGGACAATACAATGTGCCGGAGTAGCATTCGGGATTTTTATATTCGAGAATGTCCGCTTGATAGGCCTTTTGAGGCGATTGGTAACGGAACCATAAGCCGCTGTTGCACGGCCACTCGACCCGGTAAATCAAGCTCGCGACAAAATCGGAGTAGGTTTCCGTCGTGAAAAGGTCGCCGGGCGCGTTATTCTCGCCCTGCGTTCCGATCAACATGCCGTCCTCGACAACCCACTTGGCCTCGCCGCTGGTTTCCCAGCCGCTCAGGTCTTTACCATTGAAGAGCTTGACGGCGCCGGTAAAATCTTTATCGATAGCGGGACCTTCGCAACATCGATTGCAGCCCATTAATCCCATCAAAACAACAACACATCCGACAATCAATCCTCTGCGTGACATACTTTTCTCCTTTTGTTTTCAACTGAATGAACACTCTGATTTTCATTGTATAGCATACGCTAAATTTATTTTTCATTCCAATGGCGCGAGCGGCTGCCGCGCGACGTGCGTTCTTGCGCCAGCTTGCCCGTGATATTCTGAGGGCAACTGGTCACGTAGCCGTGCACGCCATTCGCGATATCCTCGACTTCCACCATCCACGCATCGGGGGTTTTGCCCCTCTCGTAACCCTGGTAGAGATTCCCCTGCCCTTTCACGGGGAGCATGAGAACCGGATACCAAACAATATCCCGCCAGAGAGGAACGTCATCGCAATAAGCATACCACGCGCGTACCTGGACGATGCGGTTGGGATTGTCGATTCGGGCGCGAAAATAGATCACTGTGCCCGTTTCTTCGTGAGCCACATCGCTAATGGTCGCAACGGGCCGGCCATCGAAGACATGTGAGACGAACATGCGCCAGATGATAAACTGCTGGGGCGACTCGGCCGCGTGGCGATAGTTGGGGACCATCGAGATGATCCAGGGCTTATCGAGCATTTTCTGATTGTGCGTGACGTTGAACATGGTATAGCCGTCTTCGTTGGTCGCGCCGAGATAGATGCATTTGGCTTTGACGAACCGTTGATTGTAAACGGGCGCTACAGGCTCGTACGGCGTGCCCATCTTGCGCCCCCAGCGGCCTTCCATGCCCATATATACGACCCCGGCCACGTTGGCGGGCCGAATGGCGGCGGCGGTATAGGCGGAGGGCGCCCGCTTGCTGTGCCCGCCGATGACGGCCTTGATTTGGTCTCTCGGGATCCCCAGCGTATCGGCGAAAACGTCCATCGCCCGCAGATAGGGAATCGCCAGACGAAAATAATAGTTATTGGTCACAACGCGCGGAACGCCTTCGGCCCAGAGATTGCGGATACTCCACTCGCGGCTCGGAAGGTCCGGCGTCGAGCCCGGATTGGGCAGAATCATCGTGGGATAGCCCAGCTTCGTCGCGATGGGATATCCATAGTTCACAAGAAAGGATTCGTGAAAATGCCGCCGGATGCTGCCGACGATGACGACCTTGCCCCTGCGTTCCGGCGCCTCGATCAAGTGCTTGTTCGTCGGAATCAACATCACCAGATGATGCGTTAACGGTTGACCGAAGACCATCTGGCTAACGAACCGCCCCTCAACGCGGCGCAGTTTAATCCTGGGATTCTCCGTGGAAGTAACGATCCTATCGCTCTCCACCGTGAACGCCAGCGCCGGTTGATCCAGCATGAACTCGGCATAGATGTCCCTAACGTTAGGCGCGTTTTTCCCAGCCGCCTGGGCAACCGTAAAGCCCAGCAAAACGGCGGTGAGGACGGGCGCGAATCTCTGCATTTTTCACATCTCCATGCGACCCGGCGTTAAGACGCATTGGTCCAGATATCCGCCGTTCTCGCTTCCACGTCCGGCATCTCGGGCAATGGGGCGCTGGGCGCCGGCTCGTACCAGAACGTCGCGCACGACCAGTCGTCCTCCGTTTCCGCCAGACCGTTTTTCCAGGCGATCTGCTGAATCGTGATCCGGCAGTCCGTTTGCCATGCAATCGGATCGGGCAGGTGCCACCGATACATCGAGACGAAGTTGTTTTCGTTCAGGCTGCACCCGTTGTAGAAATACGGCGTCTGTTGCATGCCGTACGACAGGCCGACATAATCTTCGCTCCCGGTGCCGCAGAGCGTGGGGAAATCCGTATCGCCGTCCATATAGACCTTGATCTCGCCTTCGCCCCACCACTGGCCGGGCGTCAGATTGCGTATGCCGAGCACGGCCCCGATGAAGCGGCCTTTGTTCTCCCGCCGGGGCAGCATAACAAAGTCTCTTTTAATGATCGTGGGATTTTGCCGGGCGAACAGCACGTGCAGCCGGCCGACGTCTTCCGGATGCGTGTCGGCAATGGTGTAGTCGATCTGATAAAACAGGGGGACTTCCTGTTGGCCCTCGTTTGTGAGCGTTATTTTCGCACGCTGCGTAAACGGCATCGGCAGCCAGATATTCATGCCGGCGTTCTTTCCCAAAGAATGCACGGCGGAGCAATACGGCATAACCTTGCCGTGTGCGAAGCCCATCAGATCCCCGATGGGACATTCGATACTCGGATGCTCCTGGCCTTCCCACCAGGCGCGCAACACCAGACTTCTTAAATTGGCGGGATCGTTTCGCGTCGTCATCCAGATATGCCGGATCGTGCCCGGACCTTCGATGTCGCAAAGCGGCACCTCCTGGCCGGGCGGGATGCGCTTCGAGGGCGAGCCTTTCCGTCCCTCGCCGAGCCGGCTGGCGGTCATCCCGCCTTCGCCCGGGGCGCCGGTGGGATTCTCGAACGAGATCGAACGCGAGACCAGTCCCGTATCCAGCAGATAAGGTTCGGTGACGATGTTAGCGGATTGTGGAACAGATTCACATCCCAACAGACCGGCGACGAGCAAGAGACACAACGCCATCTCTGTCATCATTCTCTTAATCATGATTTCTCCTTTCTGCATTATGGACATTGCCAGTGACGCACTCATTTTCAGGCGACAGGGAAAGTCTATCCCAATCCCCGGCAGGCGTCAAGGTTGTTGAAATCTTCAGGGGAAAGAAATATATTAGACAACGATGATTTAGAGGCCTCTTAAGGAAATGGCCTGTAAGAACTGTCATTTCGACTGGAGAACCACTAAGAGTGGACCGTAACGGAGACATCTGGTCACGCGAAACATTATCATATGTTCGTCACCAGATGTCTCGACTTCGCTGCGCTACGCTCGACATGACACTGGGCTGTTGACTGCCTTAAAGGTGAACGGGACTTGACCGAACATGAAGAGAATTATCTCCGTCTCGCGGCGAACCGACATTCCAGCGTTTTACGGCGATTGGTTCATGGGCCGAATCAGAGAAGGCTTTGCCGGCGTCGTCCATCCGTTCGGCGGTCGCAAATATGTCGTATCGCTCAGACCCGAGGACGTTGCGTGTTTTGTTTTCTGGTCCAAGGATTTCAGCCCGTTTATCGAGCATCTGAATACGCTCGACAGCCTCGGATACACATTCTATTTCAACTATACCGTCACCGCTCTTCCCGATGTGTTCGAGAGTCGCGTGAACAAGCGCGCAGCCATCGACTCGCTCAAGCGGCTCAGCGACCGGTATTCGCCGCGACATATCCACTGGCGGTACGACCCGATCCTCCTGTCCAATCTTTGCGATCGGTCATTCCATTTGAGAGCATTCGAGGAGCTGGCATCCGAACTGGAAGGTTTCGTCGAGCGTTGCATTATCAGTTTCGTGACGGAGTACAAAAAGGTCACACGAAATTACGAGGAACTTGAAAGAACAACCAACGCGCGAATCATGGATTGCAGCCGGGAATGCAAGGTCGAATTAGCCAATGACCTTGCCTCGATTGCCGAACGACACGGCATCCGGATGTTTTCCTGCTGCGGTGAATATCTCACCGGTGGAAAAATCGAGAAGGCCCATTGTATCGACGGCGCCCTGATCGAGGCCCTATTCTCGCCGGAAGACTTCTCATACGACATCAAGCCCACGAGAAAAGAGTGCGGCTGCACGCGAAGCTTCGATATCGGCGCTTACGACACCTGCCCGCACGGCTGCGTGTATTGCTACGCCAACGCCAACAAACGCCGAGCCCACAAAGCGTTCGAGACTCACGACAAACACAGCGCCTTCTTAGGTCACTCCAAACCCGAATCGGACCGATGGCTCGCCGAAATTCAAAGCAACCGCCCCTAACGTCACTTTTTCAACGCGAGTCGCAAAACGAGTTGCTCCATGGCCACGGGCGCTTTCGTTCGGCCGGTTTTGATCGCGTAATCGGTTTCGGCCAGGTGTTGCAGACAGACACCGATCTGTTTCAGGCTCATCCCGCGAAGCTGCGCGAAGAAACCGTCTTTATTGCCCCAGATGCGAAGCTTCTTCTCGATGTCACCGCGACGATGGCCTTTTTCGAGCAGCGCTTTGGCATTGAACAACCGGCGGAAATGAAAGGCAAAAGCGCCGACCACGGTGTACTCCGCTGATTTATCGTCGGCGAACATCCCCCGTAAACGCTCGACCGCCACCCCGGCGTTGCCGGCGATCATGGCGTCAATCACTGAAAACGCATTGAACAAACGATTGTGGCCGACCAGAGATTCGATATGCTTGTCCGTAATAACCTTGTCTGCATCCGCGAATAAGGCGAGCTTATCGACTTCACTATATAATCGCGTCAATTCGTCTCCGGTCAACTCGACCAACAGCTCGGCGGCAGCCCGGCTCAGCCGTTTATCGTAGGCATCGCTTGCGTATTTAATCAGACGCTGAGGGAGTTCCCATCGCTTCGGCTCGGCGATACTGATGAGTTTGCCGACTTTGGGCAGTTTTTTCGCCAGCTTCGTGCGGGCATCCCAGCTATTGACGGTCAATACGAGCCGTCCCGTCGAGCATGGCTGGTCGAAATACTTTTCCAGCAACGGACGATTTTTGGAAATGAAATCGTCCGCTTTTCGTAACAGCACAACGCGTTTGTCGGTCAGAAACGGGGCCGTCCGCAACTCATCGAATACATCGGGCGCGGAGACCGAATCTCCTTCGGCATCTAACAGGGCCGTCGCTCTCTGGGATGGATCTACAAGCTTATCAAGCAATTCGCCACACTGCTTGCCGACGAGAGAGGCGTCCTTGCCGGCGATGACGTAAATTAGCTCGTGGGAATCACGTTTCACTGGTTTTCCTGTGGTCCGTCTTTTTCTTCCGGTTCTTCCGAGAGGATTTTCGCGGCGGCAACGAGCTTGTCGCCGGGCTTGAGGTTAATCAGTCGTACGCCCTGCGTGTTCCGGCCAATCGAGCGGATTTCGTCGAGACCCGTGCGAATAATCATCCCCTGGGCGGTAATCATCATCAAATCATCCTTGCTCTGAACCGCTTTGAGGGCGACGACCTTGCCGTTTCTTTCGCTGGTTTTGATATTGATTAATCCCATTCCGCCGCGACCCTGCGTGCGGTAATTCTCCAGGCCCGTCCGCTTGCCGTACCCGTTTTCGCAGATGGTAAACAAGGCGGCTTTCTCCTCGACGATCACCATGCCGACGACCGCGTCCCCCGGGCGCAGCTTGATGCCGATCACCCCTCGCGAGACCCGGCCCATCGAACGGACCTGGCTCTCGTCGAACCGTATCGTCATGCCGTCGCGCGTACCGAGCACGATGTGATTGGCGCCCGTGGTCAGCGCCACACCGATTAAATCGTCGTTCGGATCGAGATTGATGGCGATCACGCCGGTGGTTCTCGGATTGCCATAAGCCGACAACTTCGTCTTTTTGATAATGCCGTTTTTCGTGGCCATCACCAGTTGCCGTTGTGGTTTATCTTCGCCCTCGTCGTCATCGAAGCTGCTGACATTGATAATCGACGCGACCTGTTGACTGCCCAGGTTCAGCAGGTTAACGATATTCCTCCCTTTGCTCTGACGGGACATACTCGGGACATCGTAAACCTTCAGCCAATAACACTTGCCGCGATCCGTAAAAATGAGCAGATAATCGTGCGTCGAGGCGACGAACAGATGCTCGATGAAATCCCCTTCTTTCGTATCGGATCCGATGATGCCTCTACCGCCCCGGCCCTGCCGGCGGTACGTGTCGATCGGCATTCGCTTGACGTACCCGCCGTGACTGACGGTAACGATGACTTCCTCTTCGGCGATCAGATCCTCGATGTCGAACTGATCGGCGGCCGCCGTGATTTCCGTCCGCCGGGCGTCGCCGTATTTTTCCCTGATCTCGTAAATGTCTTCCCGGATGATATCCATCAGAAGTTGATCGTTGGCTAAGATCGCCTCGTAGCCTTCGATCTGCTCGGTCAGCTCGGCATACTCTTTAGCGAGCTTTTCGATCTCGAGACCGGTGAGCCTTTGGAGCTGCATCGTGAGGATCGCGTCGGCCTGGGGGCCGGTGAGGAAATGATCGCCTTGACTTTTTTCTCTGACGAAAGATTCGGGCAAAATCTTCTTTAGCGTCGCCACCTCGGCCAGACGCAGAGGCTTTTGCATCAGGTTCAGTTTGGCCGTCGGCGTATCGGGCGACGCCTTGATCAAATCGATAATCTCATCGATATCGCTAACGGCTAAAATGAGACCTTCGAGAATGTGCGCCCGGTTTCGACACCGCTTCAGGAGGAACCGGCTGCGCCGGCGAATGACGACTCTGCGATGGTCGATGAAACAATCCAGCATCTGCCGGATGTTGAGCGTTTCGGGCCGGTTATTCACGAGTGCAATGTTAGCGATGGCAAACGTCGTTTGCAAAGACGTGTAACGGTAAATCTTGTTCAGCGCCACGTCAGCATCGGCGCCCCTTTTCAAGTCCACGACAATCCGCAATCCGTGGCGGTCCGATTCGTCCCTGACGTCGGAGACTTCCGGGAGCGTACTATTCTGGACGCACTCGGCGATTTTGGAGACGATCGTCGTTTTAACGACCATATAGGGTATCTCGGTGACGACGATTCTTTCTCTTCCCCTCTTCGTCGTCTCGATATCGACTTTTCCTCGAACCTTCAGGTGGCCCCGTCCGGTCGTATAGGCGTCCATGATGCCCTTCCGGCCGCAGATAATACCGCCCGTCGGGAAGTCCGGGCCGGGCAGGCACTTGATGATATCCTTGAAGCCGCAGTTCGGATCTTCGATAATCAAAAGCAGCGCGTCGCAAATCTCCTTAATATTGTGCGGCGGAATATTCGTCGCCATGCCCACCGCGATGCCCGTCGAGCCGTTGACCAGCAGATTCGGAAACTTCGACGGAAGCACCGTCGGCTCCATCCGGGTCTCATCGTAGTTCGGCACAAAATCCACCGTGTCGTACCGGATATCCTCGAGCATATCCGTGGCCGGTGCGGCCATGCGCGCTTCGGTATATCGCATCGCCGCCGGCGGATCGGAATCGATACTCCCGAAATTCCCCTGGGGATCGACCAGAGGATAGCGCATATTCCACTCCTGGCCCAATCGCACCAGCGTTCCGTAGGTAGCCTGATCGCCGTGGGGATGGTAGTTGCCGCCGGTATCACCGACGATTTTCGCACACTTTCGATGCTTGCTCCGCGGCCCGAGGTTCAGGTCGTGCATCGCCACCAGGATACGCCTCTGCGAGGGTTTCAGCCCGTCGCGGACGTCCGGCAAGGCACGCGAGACAATCACGCTCATCGCGTAGTTCAGATAGGAGTTCTTCAACTCATCGAGGATACGCATATCCTCGAATTGCTCCTGGGGCTTACTGGTTTCCGTCATCGGTTTTCTATCATTCCATCGACTCTGTTTCTGGCACAGGCAAATGCCCGTTTAAACGTGCCAATACACTACCCGCAGACCGCAAAAAAGTCAACAAATATCGGCAATTTTAGACGTAGATCACGCAATATTTGTAGTATCTAACGAGGTAAAACAGATAACTGGGTGGCAGCCTCAAGCGAAGCTTGGGGATGGCCTCTCAAAGATAAACCATCCTCATCCCGACAAACGACATCGGGATGAGGATGCCACCCAGTTTAAAGTACCTAAGACGTCCTGATACAATCTCAAGAGAATATTGAGACTATTTCAACAATTCGAGATAAATATTCCGGAACTCGATGGGGCGGCCCTCGCTTTGCAGGCAGATCCAGCCGTTGGCGATCGTCGCATTGGTTCCTTCATTCTGGAGTACGCCGTTCACGTAACACTTAATCGTTCTTTTGAGGCAGTAGATTTCATACGTATTCCACTCGCCCGCGGGCTTCTCGCTGCTTTGCTCCTTCTTGGCCGCGACGACGAATTGCTTATCGAGGTCCTGCTTATCCTCGCCATCGACCGTAATCCCCGGGCCGTCGATCAGCACAAAATCGCCGGCATTGCCGGATTTCAACTGGCACTCGATACACTTGGGCCAGACCTTATCCGGGCCGGAGGCGTGCAGCAGGACGCCGCTGTTGGTGGGCTTTTCCGGCCAGCGCCATTCGAGGTGCAAGCGATAGTTTCCATACCGTCGTTGAGTTCGCATGTATCCGTTGGGTTGCCCCGCGCAATGAATCACGCCATCCTTGACGGACCAGACGTCATCCACGCTCACGGTGTCGTCCGGAAGATACAATTTCCAGCCGGAGAAATCCTTGCCGTTCCAAAGAGTGATCTTCTTCGACCCGAAAAGCCCCCCTTCACAACCCGTTAGAGCCGTCAGAGAAACGACCGCAATACTCCATACCAACAAGTGACCTGCTACCTTCTTCATAGTTTTGCCTCCACTAAATCCTTTGGACAACTTACGACTCCTTTTAATGCACTTAACCACGCGGCCAAGCAGTGAAGAGGCAATACCATACTAAATCCCCAAGACAAATGCAATGCCGAAATAAAAGCTCTTTTTAACCCCGGCCTCTTATTATAAAATGGATAAGTCCAGAACATAATAGATATGATTCACGTATTAAATGGGACAACACTATTTAAAGCTTGTTCAGTGAGGAGAACATGAACGCAGAGAAAATCAAGAAGTTCATTCTTAAGACCTGGAAAGAATGCCGGGTCACAATTCTCATCATCGTTTTCGTCGTGATTCCGGTAAAATCGTCGCTGGCGGACTGGAATTGGGTTCCGACCGGTTCGATGAATCCGACCATCCTGGACGGCGACCTGATCTACGTCAACAAGGTCGCCTACGACCTCCGAGTCCCCCTGACGATGCACCGTTTAGCCAAATGGTCCGATCCGCAACGGGGCGACATCGTTATTTTCTTCTCTCCCGAGGACGAGACGCGATTGGTCAAGCGCGTCATCGGGCAGCCGGGCGATACGATTGAAATGCGAAATAATGTCCTCTACCTCAACGACGAGCCGGTCATTTATTCGAACAGCAATCATGAATACAAAGACGATCTGCCTCGTAATTTGAGAAATAAAAGCATTGTGGCAACGGAAGATTTAGACGGATACACTCATCCGGTCATGAGCGTTCCGTCGCTTCCCGCCATGCGGAACTTCGGGCCGGTGACCGTACCGGAGGGGCATTACTTCGTGATGGGCGACAACCGGGACAACAGCCGGGATTCGAGATATTTCGGATTCGTCGAGCGGCAATCCATCGTCGGCAAAGCCAAGGGCGTCATCGGCTCGTTCGACATCACCGACAAATTCCAACCCCGCCTCAACCGCTTCTTCGCCGCCTTGAAATAATCACACTTTGGACGGTTAGGGCGAAATCGAAAATTGGACGTTTGCTCTAAAACGAAGCGAAGCGAAATCGCGACATATTTTCGAATTGGAGATTTATGCGCATCATATAAAGGAGACAGAATGCCCAGAAATCTTTGCTACATCTTTTCCATCTGCGCAGCTACGGTCTTTGTCGGAGGATGTCCTTTTATGGGCCGGGTTTATGAGGAGGATCTCGTCAACGGATACGCCGTATGGGCTGCAGACGTGAAGGAACAGGCCATGATTGTACGCAAAGGTAAAGGAGGTTCTGCAAGTACCAGGATTGTTCAGCCAATGGTGTTTGCCTATGGCTGGAACGACGATTTCATACTCGCGAAACAGCATCCTGAAAAGAAGGATGGGAAAGTTGATACCAGCTTAACATATTGGTACATCATCGAGATAGCGCCTAATGATGTCCATGGTCCATTGAATGAGGATGAATTTCGTAAGCTTAAAAACAACTTGAAAGTACCCGAAGAAATATCGTTTAAGACCATCCAGTAAATTCGCACGCTGAAAAAATATTGATCGTAAGACAGAAGAGGAAGAATTACGTGATATGAAATAAGCTCGTTTACGATAGTAACAAACCAGCCTGTGCGACTCGCAACGGATTAAACATTAGTTCATTAATATCTCAAACTGACCGTTTCGGGATCGCATAACGAAGTAAACCGTTCAAAAAAATAACTTAAAACGATTTGCATTCCCTCGAAAGCGCCTGTTGCCAAAGCTGAGATTGCTTTGTCGCTTCGCTCCTCCTAAGGACAAAAAATGTTTATGGGCGATATTCGCCCAAAAACGCGCCTTTTGTCTTTCCGTATACAGGCCCCTTTTTAGGGGCAGACAGGCTCGCAATGACGACAATCACGTTTACGTGTCATTGCGAGCGATTTGAAGAATCGCGCGGCAATCTCAAATGCTACGATAAGACTTTTTCAACAAGCCCGAAAGCGGGAATCCACTTCAAACGTTACATGCCTGGATCCCTGCCTTCGCAGGGATGACAACAATAATCGATCAACATGAATACTTAAATTCTCCTCTCGATTTTATTAACCTTACGAAAAAACGACAATTTCAAAACGTCCTCGCTTATTTTCTCAAATATTTTTTCCAGGGCTGCGACTAAACTGTTAAATAAAGTTTTCATAGGAAAGGTCTATACATGAAGCCCGATTCCGGAAAGATTTTTTATGCGCTGATTGTTTTGGCCATCGTCGGGATTGTCTCACCGTCAGACTTGGCTGCACGGCAGGCCGTTAAACAACGGGTATCCCAACCCGGTCGGTATGAAGGTTATTCGGAGGCTATCTATGACGGCTGGCAACGCCACTCCGTGTATGTGACGGTTCGGGACCGTACGAAGATCGCGATGGATATCTTCCGGCCCACGCGGGGGGGCCGACTGCATTCCGAGGCGTTGCCGGTCATTTGGGAGCATCGTCGCCTCTACACCAGGAACCGACCGTTATACAGTCGATTACACAACGACCAGCGGTCCGAAGTCACGATGGGCCGGAGGGTCTCCGTCTTATCCGGACATGACCGCTAATGATCGCAAGGCCCTAACCTACACAACGGCTGCTTTAACGAATGATGTTGAAATCGCCGGACATCCGGTTGTTCATGTTTGGATTGAATGCTCCGCCGATGAAGTTGACCTTTTCGCCTATCTGGAGGAAGTGGAGCCGGACGGTCGTTCGACATATATTACCGACGGCTGCCTGCGCGCGTCGCATCGACGCCTCAACACGCCGGATCATCATCGCATGGGCCTACCCTATCATCGCAGCTTTGCTCAAGACAAGGAATTCTTACCCGATAAACCTTGCGAATTTGTTTTCGATCTCTATCCGACGGCGAATCTCTTCGAGGCGGGTCATCGGATACGCCTGTCTATTACCTGCGCGGACTGTGACAATAATAAAACGCCCCAGACCAATCCTGCCCCCGAAGTGACAATCTATCGAAGCACGAACAAATCCTCCCGAATTCTATTGCCGATCTGTAAATAAAATTAGAAATAAACTGTGCGAAGGTTAATCATGGCGGAGAGCGACGACGGGATCGACGCGGGCAGCCCGGAGGGTGGGGTAGATGCCGGCCAGAAGGCTAATCAAGATCGAAAAGGCAATCGCTCCGAGGCAGAGCCACCAGGGGAAGCTAAAGTAACTCATTCGCGGAACGCCCTGTTGCATCGCCACACCGTTGATGACCAGATTGATGATGCTGCTGACGATCCAGCCTAAGGCCAGCCCGAACACGCCACCCATAAAGCCGATGACGCCGGACTCGAAAAAGAAGATTTTTTTGATATCGTTGTCGCTGGCCCCGACGGCCTTCATGATTCCAATCTCTTTATACCGCTCCAGAATGGACATGACCATCGTGTTGATGATACCTAAAGCCGCGACGCTGATGCCGATCATCCCCACGGCGAACAAAAACAAATCCAAAAATCGAAAGGCCGTCTTGATTTCTTCCAGTTGGTCCAGCATGGCAAAGGTTTCGAACCCCATGTCCTCCATCTGATTTTTAACCGGCTCGACGTACTTGGGCGACGACAGTTTAATCCCGATGGCCGAATAGCCCTGAGACGGCCTCATCGACTGAAAGATATCGGAAACGCTCGTGATCGCTATCTTCTTCATCTTTTGAGAGGTGCCGTGAGGGATAAACACATTGCTTCGCACGGGCATCGGACCTGACATGCCCATCCGTTCAATGACGCCGACAATCGTAAACGTATAATTCTGCCTGGAAAACGGCAATCCCGTTCCTTTGAGGAAAGACAAAATATTCTTGAGATTGGAAAGGCTAAAATCAACGGTTAGCGTGGAAAGCTCCACCTCCCGGCCGACAGCGTCCTCCGGCTTCTTGATCTTCAACCGACGCAAAAGGGAATCACTGACGATCAACGAGTATTCCTCATCGGAGGTATAGAAATCACCAGCCCGCAGCTTCACGAATCCGGCCTGACACAGATCGGCGGGCAAAACCTGGATCAGGCTGAATTCCTCTTCATCCGAGAGACCGATTAACGCGGGAAAACGGATCTCCGGCAACGCCCATTCGACACCTTCGATGTCCACAAGACTCAACAAGAATTCATCATCCAAAACAGGGGCGGGCTTGCTCGTTTCTTCTTGCGTATTCGGACGATCCGGATCTTCGTGTCGGCGGCTATTCAAGGAACGGGCATAAACGCCGACATAATTGAACAGTTCAAGCTCGTTGAACGTATCCGTGAAGTTCTTCTGCATCCCCTTCCCGAAGGCGAACATAGACACGAGCGCTCCAATACCGATAACAACACCGAACGTCGTCAGGAAGGTGCGCAGCTTTTTCTTTCGTAAATTGGAAAGAGACTGCTCAATGTAATCGGACATTCTCATGAGTTATCCATAGACGTGGCACGGGCTTCCAGCCCGTGAAAACATGGCCAGGATGGCCATGCCACGTTCCCTCATCTATCTGTAAATTTCATTGTCATCATGCACAACTTTCCCGTCGCATAAGTGAATCACATCGTGTGCAAAGTCGGCCAATAGCAATTCCTCGTGGGAAATCATAATAACGGTTAAGCCTTGTTCTTTATTCAAATCCGAAAGAATTTGCACGATCTGGCGCGATGTTTTTGTGTCGAGATTACCCGTCGGCTCGTCGGCCAACAGAATTTTCGGATCATTGATCAAGGAACGGGCGATGGCCACTCGTTGTTGCTCGCCGCCCGAAAGCTCCGCCGGGCGATGATCCTTTCGCGAATCCAGGCTAACCTTCGTCAGCATCTCTTCCGCCCGTCTGAGCCGATCCCTCTTGGGTACGCCGGCAAAGAGCAGCGGGAAAGCCACGTTCTCCAGAGCGGTGTAGGACGAAATCAAATTGAACGACTGGAAGATCATGCCGACCTGATAGCGCCGATAAAGCGCCAACTCTTCTTTGTTGAGTGTGGAGATGGACTTGCCCTCAACGGTGATCTTTCCCGATGTGGGTTGATCCAGTCCGCCCAGGAGATTCATGAGCGTGGATTTGCCCGATCCGGACGGCCCGGCCACGCCCAGAAATTGCCCTTTATCGAGTGACAGAGTCGCGTCCTTGAGGGCGACGACCTGAACCGTGCCGGCCGAATACACCTTGGTTAAATTCTCTGTCGCGACAAAGCTATCGGAATCCATGCGTTGTCAGTACCCGTCCGTTATTTCGCTTTTCGGGCCAGGATCGCCTCGATCTCGTCCATCGTGCGGTTCATGGCCACCATCGTCTTATCGAACGGCTCGGGACCGGTCATATCCACTCCCGCCTGTTTCAAAACCTCGATCGGGTAATCCGACCCTCCCGCCGATATGAACGTGACGTATTTTTCAACCGCGCCCGGCTCCCCGCTCAGGACTTTTTCCGCCAGGGCCGTGGACGCCGTGAAGGACGTTGAATACTGGTACACGTAGAAGTTGTAATAGAAGTGCGGAATGTAGGCCCACTCCACCGCGTACAAATCATCAATGTGACACGCACCTTTGTCATGGCCGTAATATTTTTTCAGGATATCGCCGTACAGCTTCGTCAGGGCGTCCCCCGTCAGCGGCTCCCCGCGTTCGGCCATCTCGTGTATCCGCAATTCGAATTCCGCGAACTGCGTCTGCCGAAAGACGGTCCCTTTGATGCCGTCGAGATAGTTCATGAGCAACGACAGCCGAACGTCGTCATCTTTAATCTCTTTGAGCACCTTATGAATCAAAAGGGCTTCGTTAAACGTCGAAGCCACCTCGGCGACGAATATCGAATAGTCCGCCATCGGAAACGGCTGTGTCTTGTTGGAATAGTAACTGTGCATCGTATGCCCCAGCTCGTGGGCCAGCGTACTGACGTCGTCATACTGATCGTTGTAGTTTAAAAGGATATAAGGATGCACGTCGTAAGCGCTGCCGTTGGAATAAGCGCCCGCCCGCTTGCCCGGCGACGGATACACATCGATCCACCGATCCTCGAACGCCTTCGCAACGACACGGCGGTAGTCTGTTCCCAATGGTGTCATGGAATCGAGCACAAGCTCTTTCGCTTCGTCATACGTGTATTTCAGATCGATGCCCTTGACGACCGGCGCGTAAATATCTGAATATTTCAAGGTCTCCACACCCAGCATTCGCTTTTTCAGCCTGAGATAGCGATGAAACGAATCGAGGTTTTTGGCGACATTCTCAATGAGGGCCATATACACTTCCGTGGGGATATTATTCTTATCCAGCGCGCTGGCAAGCGAGGACTCGTAGCCGCGTGTGCGGGCGTAAAACATGTTCTTTTTCACTTCGGCGTAAAGCTGCGTGCCGAACGTGGCTTTGAACTTCTCGAAGGCGCCCCAGAACGCCTGAAACACGGCCTCCCGGTCGTCGCGGTTCGGCACCGCGCGATAGCGCGAGTAGCCGGCCTTGGTGAGCTTGGCCATCGTACCGTCGCTGAGTTTGATCTCGGGATAAGGCAGTTCCGCGTTGCTGAAGACGGAATACACCGACGAGGCCCCACTGGCCATCAAGCCGGCTTCGGCGAGAATCTTCTCTTCCTTCTCGGATAACGTATGAGGTTTCATACGGAGGATGTTGTCGAGGGTCATCCTGTAGTCTTTCAGACCGGCTTCCTTCTCCATAAAGGCGTCGATTTTCTCTGTATCCATCCCGGCGATTTCAGGCACGACAAAAGCCGCCTTCGAGCTGTAATCGGTAGCGAGCTGCTGTAATTCCTGTTTCATCCCCAGATGTTCCGAAATGCGCATATCCTCGTCGGATTTCATAGAGGCATAGCTGAACAAGCGCCCGAACTCTTTGGAAATGAGGCTGTCGAGCTTCAAACACGCCAGCAGCTCGGAGGCAGAGTCGGCTAATTTGCCGTTGTACTTTGTGATCTCATCGAATCGGGCCGCTAATCCTTGCTTGGCCTCGTTCCATGCCTCGTCGGACGAATAAAGGTCTTCCAGCTTCCATTTATGCTCGGTCGCGACGTCCGATCTTTCTCGCGCTTTGACCGACAATTCCGTTTGTGAAAAGACAAGGGCGATGGCAGGAACGATCATAATAATACCTCGTAATCTGTTCATGATTTCCTTACTCCTTTTGAAAAAGTTATTTTCAACACTCGCCTTATCTTAACTGACCCTATGGTATTGTCAATCGTTTAGAAACAGGTTCTCAAGTGTAAGAGGATATAAGAAGAAAAAAAGCGTTATCCGATTCATGAGTAATACTTAATAACAGGTAAAATTGTGGATTGTTAAAGAGGGTGGCAGCCTCAAGCGAAGCTTGGGGATGGTTGCACAAGCCTATTCCAAGCAAAACACGCGTAATGACGAAAAACACGTTTACGTGTCATGTCGAGCGCAGCCGAGACATCTGGTTTCGTGCGAGATCGGTTAAACAAATGCAGCCGGATTTCTCCGCTTCGGCCTGCGGCCTTCGGTCGAAATGACAGATTGTGACATATTATTATCTTTGCCTGTCTTCCGTCAGCCTATTGAATCGTGATTTCCAGTTTGCCTTCAATCTTCCCGGCCAACGGACCGGTATCCTGTGTCATGATGACCGTGTAACGCCCCGGTCGAGCGTCCTGGCTTTCCCACGAAAACCCGCATCCGGAGCCTCACCCATATTCCACTTTACCGGGAACGATTTCCCCGCCGTCGGAATCCAATATCCTGATTTCAGGATCCACCCGCCTGTCTCCGTGCGTGTTCGGGAGATTCTGATAAAAACGGTCATATCGTCCACCAGAAGCGCCTCTAATGGCACGCGCAAAACGTATCTTCGCGCCTTTCGAGAAAACAGACCGATTCTTCGCACCCCCTTTATTTTGCTTATTCACATCTATCGCCGTGACGGTCAAAACAGGTTTGCCGAGCTCGATGGTTTCTACATTCTTAGAGCCAACCTTTATCTCAAGATCTTCGATTAACACCCTCCACTTATTCTCGTGCTCAATGCCATAGTGCACGCAGCCTTTCGTAAATG
>Ga0272442_10004654_pt1 | contig 18667 bp, 15 predicted proteins | sample SSMForm2O_FD_200262 | JGI IMG/M metagenome (GOLD analysis project Ga0272442, IMG submission 200262) | Marine sediment archaeal communities from Little Sippewissett salt marsh, Falmouth, MA, United States - SSM-Form-2O | ecosystem: Environmental > Aquatic > Marine > Wetlands > Sediment ... | reverse complement strand
GCACGCTCCGTCAGCGCCTGCGGCCCATGGGCTGCTTCCACGACGAACCCGCCATCGAAAGAGCCGTCTTCGGACAACTCCTACGAAGACGCAAAATCAAACTTACACACAATACTTGACAGTATCGGCTTCTAGCCCTGCTGGTATCCCGGCAGCGCGTGTGCTATAATTGGCTTCGTGTCGACCCGCTCGCCGGGCAGCGAGACGCGTCGGACCGGAGATGGGTCATTGAGGCCAAGGGAGAACGGAACCATGCGTAGCCGAAGAGCCTTCACCTTGATCGAACTGCTCGTGGTCGTCGCGATCATCGCCCTGCTGATGGCCATCCTCATGCCGGCCCTGCAACGTGTTCGCAAACAAGCCAAGGACGTCATGTGTCGGGCCAACCTAAAACAATGGGGGCTTGTCTGGGCCATGTACGCCGAAGACAACAACGCCAAGTTCCCAGGTTATCTTGCCGGCAACTGGATGCTGGGACTGGTGAAGTACTATGGCGAAACGGACGCGCTACTGAATTGCCCGATGACGACGCGAACCCAGGACGAAGGGGCCGAGCCGAAGTACGCGCTCATCGGCTCGGCCGAGGAGCCTCTGGGCAGCTACACGCTGAACGAATGGATCTATGACAGCCAGGACACGGGTGGCGGGCGGAGTCTCGACGACTACTGGCGGAAGCTCGGCAATCGAGGTCTGAACAACGTGCCCATCATGGGCGACGGGGCGTGGCGATCCGACGGGCAGCCGTATCCGATGGATGAGCCGCCATCCTATGAGGGCGAGCCCCGCGTCGGTGTGGGTACGGCCGGCAGCGAGATGCGCCTCTTCTGCATCGACCGGCACGACAACGGCACCAACATGCTCTTTATGGACTGGACGGTGCGGGACGTGGGCCTCAAGGAGTTGTGGACGCTGAAGTGGCACCGGAACTTCGATGTCAACGGCCCATGGACCCGCGCCGGGCGTGTCCTGCAATCCGACTGGCCCAAGTGGATGCGACACTATCCGGATTATTGAGCGCCGCTGCGGCGGTGCAATGTCCTGCAACCGGACCTGCGTACTGCGCACGCCATCTATCGACTTTCGCTGTTGGTCTGTCCACACGCAGTTAAGCCAGTCACCATTGACGCAGACATCGTGGAGATGGTACAAGAACTGGTGGGGACATCCATTGTTACAGGGAATCGCAAATGCACAAGTCGCCTCGACGTCTACATTGCGTTGCACTGTTGGTTGGCACAGTGGTCTGTATGTGCAGTGTGAGCACGGCGGGTGACTGCGTCTTCACCGTGCAGGGCAACAAGACCTATCTGAACGGCCGGGAGATCCTGGTCAAGGGCCTGCGCTGCTCGAACGCGCTGATCTCCGACAGTGAAACAAACGAGTTGATCGACCATCTCGATACGTTTGCCTCTTATGGCGTCAACACAGTCAGCGTTTTCTTCATGGGCTCGCGGTTCGGCGACGTGAAGGGCTACCGTAGCGATGCGAGCCTGGACCCGGTGTACGCCGGGCGCATGGGGCGAATCATCGAGGCGGCGGACCAACGCGGGATAATCGTCCTGGTCGGGTGTCTCTACTGGGGCAACTCGAAGGCCAAGCACGAGAGCTGGACGCAGGTCGAGGCGAATGCCGCGGTGGCCAATACCGTCGCGTGGCTGAAGGAGAACGATTATCGCAATGTCTTCGTGGACGTGGACAACGAAGGCATGGCCAAGCGTGCCAAGGGGTTTGACAACCGCCAGATGGTGCTGGCGGGCAAGGCCGTGAATCCCGATTGTGTGATCGCGATCAATTTCAGGGGTGAGCCCCCCGCCGAGGCAGACCTGGGTATCCACTTCGCCACGCCGGTCGCGGGCAAGCCCTACATCGACAGCGAAGCGACGCCTAAAAACGCCCCCGGTGGTTACTGGGGCAAGTACAGCAAGAGAGACGGCTACTACAACTACATCAACATCGGACTCTACAACGATGCGATGAGGGCCAACCAGAAGGCCGATACTATCGCCCACCTGAGCGAAGGCCGCGGCTACATGCTGGCCTCGACGTGGCTGCAATGCGTCGGGCCGCACGGGCCAAACCATAAGCCCGGCGGCTACGGAACGGAAGACGATCCAGGGATTCGATGGTGGCTCGAATTCCTCCGGGACAAATACGGGCCCTATGCGCCGCCGGCCATTCGAGCGCAGCGCGGCTCATGATGGCAGGAGAGACATCATGATCCGTGCGAGACGCCCCGGCCGCTGACCTGATGCATTTGGAGGCAAGCCCCATGAAGTCGATCATCCTCGCCATGCTGTTTGTTGCTGTATGTCTGGCTGGCCTTCTGGGTGGATTCTATACCTATTTGGGATCGGTGGGCACTCAGAGATGCCGCGAGGACTCGATCGCTCGCCTCGAGTTTCTTTCGGACCCCTCCTTCTCCTATGAGCGCCACTACTTGACGAAAGACGACCTTGCGAACGTGCCTGAAGACGTGGCAGAGCAATACAAAGATTCCGCCAGGGCCGGCTATGTCCTGGCGGAACAGGGCAACTGGGACAAGACGGTCATGTTTGGCCAATCGTTACTTCTGGTTGCCGGCGGCGCAACAGGACTCATCTCGCTAAGGCGTCCAAGGGCTGATGACTGAGCACGCGCCGCGCTTGACGGCATCGAGGAATAGGGCGTGAAGAAAGCAACGCAAGAGACAACGACGGGAGTCACATCATGAGCGTACAGACCAGGCGGGATTTCTTGAAAGCGTTGGGGATGGCGGCCGGTGCCGCCCTGCTGCCGAAGGCTCTCTTCGGGCAGTCGCAGAAACGCCGGCCAAACGTGCTGCTGATCTTCACGGACGACCAGGGCAGCATCGACGTGAACTGCTATGGGGCCAAGGACCTGATTACGCCGAACCTAAATCGGCTGGCGCGGGAAGGGACGCGCTTCAGTCAGTTCTACGTCGCGGCGCCGGTCTGCTCGCCCTCGCGGGCGGCGCTGATGACGGGCCGCTATCCGCAGCGGGCGGGTGTGCCGGGCAACGTTTCCTCGCAGCCGGACCACGCCGGGATGCCCACCGAACAGGTGACGATTGCCGAGATGATGAAAGCGGCCGGCTATGCCACGGGGCACGTCGGCAAGTGGCATCTGGGCTATACGCCGGAGACCATGCCCAACGGACAGGGCTACGACCACTCCTTTGGTCACATGGGGGGCTGCATCGACAACTACTCGCACTTCTTCTACTGGTCCGGCCCCAATCGGCACGACCTCTGGCGAAACGGCGAGGAGATCTGGCGCGACGGTGATTTCTTCGGCGATCTGATCGTCGACGAGGCCAAGCAGTTCATCGATCGCCACAAGGACCGGCCGTTCTTCCTCTACTGGGCGATCAATATGCCCCACTATCCGCTCCAGGGAATCAAGAAGTGGCGCGAGAAGTACAAGCATCTGGACGCACCGCGCCGAATGTACGCCGCGTTCGTCTCGACGCTCGATGAGATGATCGGCGAGGTGGTGACTCATCTGGACGAACTTGGCCTGCGAGACGACACGCTGATCGTCTTCCTTAGCGATCACGGCCACTCGGAAGAGGTGCGCACGTTTGGAGGCGGCGGCTTCGCAGGCCCCTACCGTGGTCACAAGTTCACCCTCTGGGAAGGCGGCATCCGCGTGCCGTGCATCGTCTCTCGGCCCGGCAAGATCCCCCGGAACGCCGTACGCGATCAAGTGGCGATCAGTATTGACTGGATGCCCACCATTGCCGAGCACTGCGGTGTCGAACTGCCCGATCGGAGAATCGATGGCAAGAGCATTACCTCCGTCATCGATTCAGCCACCGCCCCGTCACCACACGAAACCCTTCATTGGGCCAGCGGCAAACACTGGGCCGTCCGGCAAGGTGATTGGAAGCTCGTTCACAACGGCCCGGCCAGCGAACATCAAGGACGTAAGATTCCGAAGGTCGAGAACTTTCTGAGCAACATGGCAGAGGACGTCACTGAAACGAAGAACCTCGTCGACGAGCACCCCGAGATCGTCAAGCGCCTGAGGGGTCTCCATGAAACCTGGACCCGGGACGTCAAGCAGCAGTAGGATCACGAGAGAACCGTCGCCGCATTCGCTCGGAACGAAGGGACACCGGCTAGGGGTCACATTCGACGTGTTCCCAGAGCAGGTGGGGGTAGGTCTGGCCTTCGCAGATCATCCAGGTCTTGGCGAAGTCCCAGTCGGTGAAGCTGGCCGATTGTCTCATCTGCTGGTCCGTCAACGGCAAGCCTGCCCCGTTCTCACCGTCTTCGCTTTGGGATGCCGTTAGGAAGAAGTTGTTGGCAGTTGGTGTGTGTTCGGCTGTGTACCCGACGAGCCCGCCCAGGCGTTCGCTGTCGTCACCACCCGAGACGGCGCCCGCGGCATAGCAGGTGACGATCGGCCCGAGGTAGTTGTATCCGACGAGGCCGCCCAGTTGACGGCTGCCGGCGCCGCCTGTCACAGTCGCTGTGGCGTAGCAATCGCCGATGGTGCCCTGCCGATTGGACCCGGCCAGGCCACCCAGGGAGCGACTTGCCATGCCGGCCGATATACTGCCTGTGACGAAACAACTGACGATGTTCCCGGCGTTCGTGCCTGCCATGCCGCCCAGCTCCGATGCGCCATCGCCTCCGTTGATCGAGACATCCTCTAGCCCCAGGTCGTAGACCCAAGCGCCACTCTCAATGCGCCCGAACAAGCCCACGGGGTCCGGCCCGACGCCTCGAACGGTCAAGTTCCGGATCCGCCGGGCATTGCCGTCGAAGACCCCGTCGAAAACCGAAATGGGAGCCCTGTTCCACGTGATGCCCGAAAGATCGATGTTCTCGACGAGCTTGTACCATGCGAAGCGGCCCTGGCGGACCGCGGCGCCGAGATCCTCAGCGGTGGCGATGAGATAGGGATCGTACGACTTGCCCGCCCCCTCGAGCACGTGCAACTCGTTCGGATCGGAGAACGCCGTCAGTACGGGGTATTGCCCGCCTTCAGGCACTCGCCAAATGTCAGCGGTGCCATCGGCGCGGTCACCCAGCAGGTCCCAGCCGGCTGCCTGATAGGTGCGACTGTCCTGCATTTGTTCGGTCGTCAGTCCTTCGCCCGCGGCACTGGCGGTAGCCCCGCTGGCCTCGACATCCCAGAAGCACTGCGTGATGAGCACATCGCGGCCACCGGCAACATGTCCTGCCAGGCCGCCGCGACCGCTGAGGTCTGCACCGGAGAAGACGGGGCCGATCGCATAGCAGTCTGCAACGGTGCCGGCCGCCTGTACCTGCCCGACGAGCCCTCCAAGAAACCGGCTCGGGCCGTTGCCCGTGATGCGACCGGTGGCATAGCACGCGGTGATGCGGCCACCGAGGCATGACCCGACCAGACCGCCAAAGGTATGACTACCGTCGCGGCCGGTGACATCGCCCGTCGCGTAGCTGTAGTGGACGCTGCCGTACCAGTTCTGTCCGACCAGGCCGCCCAGATCGTGGGCGGCCCTGCCGCCGGCGACGTGGCCGCTGGCATAGCAGCGAATCATCAGGCTGTCGGAATCCTGACGTCCTATCAGCCCGCCCAGTCCCCAGCTTCTCTCCCCTGCCGAGACGAAGCCGGCCGCGTGGCTGTCCTCAACGGCACCCCTTAGAGACATGCCCACCAGACCGCCCAGGTGGAATGCGTTGTCCCCGCCGGTGACGCTCCCGGTGGCGCTGCAATTGATGATGCGGCCGCGATGCAGGCCTGCCAGAGCCCCGACCAGAAAGCCGCCTTCCCCACAGATGACACTGACGTCCACGTCACTACCGGTGATGCCACCTGAGTTGATACCGATCAGACCGCCGATCCAACTACTGCGATCGCCGCCGGTGACGGTGCCGGTCGCGGAACAGTTCACGATGGACCCGTCGCTATGCCCGGCCAGGGCACCGGCGCGCCCGGCGCCGCTGATGCGCACCGCTTGAAGGTTCAGATCGTAGACACGCGCCCCGGTGCCGATGTATCCGAACAAGCCGAGAAAATGCCCGCTCTCATTATCGATGGTCAAGTTCTTGACTGCGTGGCCATCGCCGTACAACCGGCCCGTGAACTTGCGGCGTCCGGACACATAAGGGTCAGATCCAGGCGCGATGACGGCATCCGTGAAAACCTGCCCATCCGGCACGTTCGGATCGAGGTCAATATCTTCGATCAGACGGTAGTACTTGTCGAGCAGGTCCGGATCGTTGCCAATTGAAATCAGTTGCTCGGCCGTGGCGATCTGGTAGGGATCGGCCGGTTCACCCGTGCCCCCTGCGAAGTCTGCCGCGACGCTGAGAGAAACGGCCAGACCGGTGACCACCAAATAGAGACACAGTGTCCTGTATATCGGCGTATGGGAAAACGGCATGCTCATTGCTCCTCGAACACGTCGAGCAAGGGCGTGAAGCTGGGCGACCAATCGCTCCAGTCGATGTCGTCGAAGTACTCATTGAACCGGCTGTTGAGATAGTATCCGAGGTTGCCCGGACGCGGGCGAACATCGGCATTGCCGGGGACTTTTCTGAAGAACGCATAGCGCGCGAGATTCTCGCCCTTCATGGCATCGATCTGCATCGAGCTGGCGTAGGCGTACTTGTCTTCCACGACGCGCTGATGGGCGTGGATGAGTTCGTGGGCCAGGCCCACCAGAGGGGGGAAGCTATGCCAGCGTTTCGTTCGATCGAACACGGCTTTGGTGGCGGGATTCCAGGTCACGGTGGCCGTGGGCTGACGGCACGCGTTGTCCCCGTCCGTCAACACGATGCTCGGCGCGACCCATGTCCGGCCGAAGACATCGTACACCACGGGCCGGCTCTCGATGGCATCGACGATGCTCCGGTATGCGGGACAGAGATAGAGCAGTGCCTGGAGCGGCCAGAAGATCTCCTCGTCCCCGTTGCACAGCATCCACCCGGTCTGCCGGGTCTTGGCGCCCGCCAGGTCGGGATCGGATCGGGCATACTCACACCATTCATTGATGCCGGCAAAGCCCTGTGCCCAGATCAGTGCATCGTTGGCGTCGAACCGGGCGAACGTTAGCAAGGGCGATCCCTCTGCGTCTCTGACAATGTTCGGATCTTGCAGATCCAGGAACGCGCACGAGCACGCCGGTTCGTTGGAGTCTGCCTGTCCCCAGGCCGAGGCCGGGGAAAACGCGAGAACCGTGGCCAGCGCCACCCATGTCGCCAGGGCTCCTTTCGGACTCCTGGCAGGCCTCCTCACGTCGAGGGAGTATCTTTTCATTGCCCTCTGCCCCTTTCATTTGGCGTCGGCAGGAATCAGACAACAATGGTCACGGATCAGAGCGTGCATTCCGCTCCTGCGTCTTTCTCTCAGTATACCAAATGAGCAGGGCATTTGATCGCGCTCGGCATGAATTCCCTCGCGGGTTACCGCGCATAGAGTCCGAGCTACCCCAGAATAACACGACCCCCAGAACCCCGCTGCAATCAACCAAAGGCCTCCCGCAAGAGCTTGAGGCTCTTGGGGACGGCTGTCTTGTAGTCCTCTTGGCCTTCGAATTCGAGCGAGACATAGCCCCGGAAATCGTGCTTCTTCATGATGCGGGCGATGCGCGGGTAGTCGAGATCCAAGGTATACCAGAGCCCCCCGCCGTAGTAGGTCTTGGCCTGCATGAAGACGGTCTGCGGCGCACACTTCTCAAGCTTGTCGTACGGGTCTTCGAGGAAGTTGCCGGTGTCGAGCAAGACCTGAAGCCACGGCGAATCGATGGCATTGACGATACGCAGCAAGCCTTCGGGGGTTCGGGCCAGGCCCCAGTGATTCTCCAGGCCGAGAATGACGCCGCACTCTTTGGCTTTGGGCAGGCATTTCTCGATGCTGTCGATGACCCACTTGAAGCCGTCCTCTTCGGTGCAGCCCGGCAGGACCGGCTCGATGCCCCGGTTGGCCATGAGATCGTCGAAGCTGCCGCTCGTACCCCAGCGCCCCGTGTTGAGGCGAATGATCGGAATCCCAAGCTGGTAAGCAATCTCGATCTGGTGGATCGTCTTGTCGATGTTCTCCTGGCGCTTGGCCTTGTCGGGATAGACATAGCCCTGGTGCGTGGACATGCAGCAGAGGTCCAGGCCATTGATCAGGGCGTGACGCTTGACCTTGTTGAGGTAGTCTTTCTCGGTATTGGCCATCTGGATGAGCAAGACGTCGACGGCGTCGAATCCCATGCGGGCCGCCTCGTCGATGCACTGCTCCATGGGCATCTTCAGCCCGTTCTTGAAACGCCAGAACGAGTAACTCGAGACGGCAATCGGATTGCCCCGGCGGTCCTGCGACCCGGACTCATCGGCTTTTGCCCGAGCTCCTGTAGCCGCACCGGCCAGAGCAGCCGCACCGCCGGCCAGAAACGCTCTCCTGTTCACTGTGTCCATCGTACCCTTCCTTTCTGATTGCCGCGTGTCGTCTTATGCCCTGCAAGCGAGAATGACCCCTTTTAGGTCAATTGCTCCGGCCTGACAAGCGAACCGGACTGCACCTGCGCTGCAACCTGCATGAAGCGGGGCAACGCGTAATCGAAGAACTGCCGGTAGCTCTCGCAGAAGTAGCTCTCACGACCGTAGTCATTTTTGTCGAACGGCGCCCGGTCCTTCATGCACCCACCGCGGCAGACGGCCAGATGCCGGCAGACGAGGCACTTGTTGCACAGATTCTCCTTCTTCCGGGCAAACGTCTTCTTGCGCGCGCTGGCCGCCAAATCTTCGATCGGTGTTTCGAGGATATTGCCCAGATGCCATTTCGGATCGACGAAGAAGTCGCAGGGATAGACGTCTCCTTTGTGCTCGATGACGATGTACTGGCTGCACTTGCGGTCGAACGTACAGATGGTGTGCCTGCCGCCTGCACAATAGGTCAGGATCGAATCGAAGTCGCGGATGCTCAAGTTCTGCGGACCGAAGTCCAGCCAGCGATCGAAGATCCGGCACATGAAGTCGCCATACTGCTTGGGCGTCACGGAGAAATCTGCGACCTCGTCGGTCTCCGGGTCGACCTCCACGCATGGAATGAATTGGAGATAGCGCATACCCAGACCGATCAGAAAATCAAAGACCTCGTCGGCATGGTCGGCCGTCAGGTTGTTCACCAGAGAAAGCGTGTTGTACTCGACCTTGAACGCCTTCATGCGTTCGATGGCCGCCATGACGCGGTCCCATGTCCCGTGTCCACCGAGGTCCAGGCGATAGTGATCGTGCAATCCCTTCGGGCCGTCAATGCTGACACCGACGAGGAACTTGCTCTCTTGCAGGAATTTGCACCAGTCGTCGTTGTCCAGGAGGATAGCGTTGGTCTGGAGCGAGTTGCCCACCTCCTGACCCGAGACGCCGTGGGCTTTCTGCAACTCGACCGTCTTCTTGTAGAAATCCAGCCCCATCAGGGTCGGCTCGCCCCCCTGCCAGGCAAAGCCTGACATCGCGAAGCGCAGGTTCATGTAGTCCCTGACGAGTCGTTCCAGCACTTCCTCGCTCATGCGCTGGCGACCTTGGCCGATCTCCGGCGCGCGGCACTTGTAGAAACAGTACTGGCAATCAATGTTGCAGTCGGAACCCGACGGCTTGATCAAGAGCGTAAATGGCTGCATGCAATTCTCTCTGGTCTGCTCTCCAGCGCGACGCCTTAGCGTCCGGCCGGTTCGATCTTCAGTGTCCACGTATCGCTGACAGGCGGCGTCTTGGCCTTCAGGAGAATCCGCGTCATCTTCTCCGGCCAGACGCCGCGAAGCCGTCCATCCTTGACGTCAATGACTTCGAGGTCGGCCGTCAACTTACCGCCATCATACACTACCCGCGCCGCCGCGGGCGGTTCGCTCTCCTTGGCGTCCTCCAGCAGCAGCCGTCCACGCCCCTCTTCGCGGACGCGACAGGGTGTCATCAGGCTCAGCGTCAGCTCGCCAGCCTGCTTGCCAAGCGCGTAGGCGTCGGTGATGGTCACGTCGTTGCCGCGATTGAGCCGGACCGTGCGCACCCAGGATTTCAGATTGGCCCCTTTCGGATACGCGCCGGCGATGCCGAGCCGCAGTTCGGCATGATCGTCGTCCGCCTCGTAGTAGACGTCTTTGGCGGCGAACTGCCGGCCCGGGGCCTGCATCACGCCGTCGATGGTCGGCAGGCTGTGGTAGGCCGACTGCATCGTCCAGATCTCGTAGCGCCGCGAGCTGAACGTCTTGCGGCTGTAGGTCTCGACGCCGATGTCGATGATGACGGGCCGCCCGTCCATGTACACGATGAAGTTGCCCACGTCGTTGTGGTTGTGGCTTTCGGCGTTATGGCCTCCCTTGGCCGCGACGTACAACCCCTGCGCACTGCCTTCGCGGTCGCGGGCCGTCATGACCTGGATGCCGTCCAGCCAGACGTCCCGAACCAGCGGCAGCCGGCCCTTCGCCTGGGCAATCTCGGTCACGCCGAAGATCTGCGGTAGATAACGCCCCATGGTGTAGGTCCCGCCGCCCTCGAATTCCGAGGCCATGCCGCCCGACTGAGCGAAACCGTAGGCGCCAAAAGCCGCCATCGGCTCGTCGTCGATGCGCTTGCCGTAACGGTAGACGAGCGAGCCACCCACGCCCCCTTTCGCCGAGGCGTCGGCGAAGTTGACGAAATAGCGGTCGGCAATGTGGACGCGGTAGATGTAGCGCCCCATCTGCTTGACCAGCGGACGGTCGTAGACATCGATCGCGCCGTTGCTGGCGCTGCGGAGCAACTCAAGATCGTCGAAGAGCGAGGCCCCGGCGCGATGCCAGTACCCGGGCCCTTCATCGCAACCTCCGTCGTCTTCGTAGACGTCGAGGAACTTGTCCAGGCTGCGGACGATCTTCGCGACGGCCGCGATGCGCCGCTCCTGGTCCGTCTCGATCAACAGGACCGAGGCCAGCCAGTTGGAGTTGCACCAGGGATTCCAGTTGTTGACGCCACCGCCGTGAAAGCCCATCCAGCCGAAATCTCGCTCCAGGCAAGGCGTCAGAACGCGGCGGTCGATCTCCATCGCCATACGCTTCCGCACCAGCGGAGAGACCTTGTCGAGTTGCGCGCCCAGCAGGTAGCTGGTCCAGGCCAGGCTCTCTGAGGTCTCGGCGACAAAGAGGGCCACAATCGGATCGGCGAAGTCGGGCAATCCCGAGCCCGCTCTCTGCGCCCCGACATGGGCGGGCACACCCCAGAACGACTCTTCACAAATGGCCCAGATCCCATTGACAATGTCGTCCAGGAAGCGTCCTTTGCCCTCCACACATTCGGCGATCACCAGATTGGTCAACGCCCGGCGGCGGGCGAAATGCTGACGCTCGTAACGGCTGCGATTACCGTTGCGGGCGAACTCCAAAAACAGGGTCGCCGGCAAGGCAGGCCAGTCATAACCCAGGTACTTCTCGCCATTGGCGAGAAGGTCTTCGCGCACCACCTGCGGAAGGCCCTCCCACGCCTGACGCTCGTCCCATCGGGGCCACGGATGCCACTGGTCTCGCGGAATGAGCACCTTCGCGATCTTCTCCTGCGGGTAAAGCTCGGCCAGCCTGAAGCGCCCTTCCCGCCCGACAGCCGTGCTGCAAAGAACAACGATCATCAGCAGGCAAATCACAACACCCCATTGAGACACAATTCTCTGTCTTTCGTTCACGTCTATCTCCACATCAAAGTCCTTCATCTACTGCGGTAGCCTTCTCCGTCGCGTCGCAAAAGATCAGTACACGTAGCCGGCGCGAAACTTGTGTAACTCCCCCGCCATACGTTTCACCAGTTCGGCATTCTCCGGCCGCTCCGATATATTGGTGTTCTCGTCCGGGTCCAGCTTCTGGTCGTACAGCATCCGGGCGTACGTCTGTCCGTTCTGCCGGGTCCACTCGGTGTAGCAGTACCGGTCGGTGCGCACCGAGTCGCCCCGGTGGAAGCGGCTGTAGATCGCTTCCTTCCATGGCCGTTGCGGCTTCTTCATCAGCGGGACGAAGCTGCGGCCCTCGGTGTGCTTCGGCACAGGCAGACCCGTCAGCTCGCACAGCGTCGGGTAGATGTCCACGAATTCCGTTAGCGCGTCGGTCTTGATCGGGCCCTTGAGGCCAGGGGCGCACACGATCAATGGGGCCCGCAGCGATGTCTGAAAGTGACAGTGCTTGCACCACAGCGTGTGCTCGCCCAGGTTCCAACCGTGGTCGCCCCACAATACGACGATCGTGTTGTCGCTGAGCCCCAGGCGCTCCAGCTCGTCCAACACGCGGCCGATTTGCGCATCGGTGTAGCTCGTGCACGCGTAGTAGCCGTGAATCAGCGTGCGGGCCATTTCGTCCGACAGCGGCCCCTTCGGTGGAATCCCATGGTACGCCCGCAACTCACCCCAGTTGTGGATGGCCGCATCCGGTGCGTCCTTGGGGCGATACGGGTTGTCCGCCAGATCGATCTCGTCGGGATCGTAGAGGTCCCAATACTTCTTCGGCGCGTTGAATGGCAGGTGCGGCTTCACAAACCCGGCCGCCAGAAAGAACGGCTTGTCCATGCCCTTGAGCCGCCGCAGGTCGGAGATCGCCTTGTCTGCCGTTCGCCCGTCCGCGTAGTCGCTGTCGTCAACCTCCGCACTCTCGTATGCGGGCCCCAGTCCCCTCTCCGACTTGCGCGCGATGGCCATGTTCTCTTTCCGCAGATACCCTCGGCCACCCCACTCGCCTCTGGGCCGCCACGCATCCTCGGACCAACTCCCGGCGCCGTCGTCGCGATGGTGATAGACCTTGCCGTTGGAGATGGTGTAGTACCCATGCTGGCGGAAGTGTTTCCCTAGCGGCAGCGGCGCACCCCAGTCCTTATCGGCATGATGGAGATAGCCTTTGAAACTCCGGTCACGCGTGGCCCGAATTCCCGATAGCAGGCTCGCCCGCGACGCCCCACACACGGGCGACTGGCAATAGGCCCGGTTGAAGACGACCCCGCCGGCCGCCAGTTTGTCGATGTTGGGCGAAACGACGTGGTCCCGCCCGTAGCAACCCAACTCCGGCCGCAAATCGTCAACGGCGATGAACAGCACATTGGGCCTGGCGGTTTCCGCCGCCGCCGCCGACAGCGCGCCGGGGGCCGCCACTGCCAGGGCCCCATACCCCAAGGTCTTCAGGAAGTCGCGTCGCGAATAGTCCAGCACACTCATATCATCTCCTCGCAAGCGGATGAGAACCTCGTGTGGTTTATCTCTCGTCTTCTTTCTCAGATCGTCTCGGTCGGAGAATCACCTCAGCTACCGAGACCCCGGACAGGTCGCCACTGATCATGACGGGACGATGGCCCACGACGACCGAGAGACGATCCGGCACCAATTGGCCGCGGCCGACCCAGTCGCGATACCCCCACCGCATCTCGTAAGCGTCACAGCCTGCTGCCTGGATCGTCACGGGCGTACCGGAATGCTCCGTACGCAAAACAACCTGGTGGTCCTCGTCGTCGGCCGACCACAGAGCCCAGCAGTCGCGCCCGTCGTACCGGAAACGCAGGACTCGCAGGGTCTCGTCATCCGTCGTGGCCCGGCCGACAAAAGTGCCCTCGGCCACCAGCTCTGAGATATCCGCGACGACATAGTATCCGGGCTTCGGCGTTAGGTCGGGCCGGACCAGGCCGAAGTTGTCCTCGTTGTACTCAGGATTCCATCCATCATCCTGGAAGTCATACCACCACAGCCCCCGGAACGAAGGCGCCTCGCGCGCCAGCAGATACAACCGAGCCAGATAGGACGCGGACAGCTCCGGATCGGTCCGGCCCTTCGTCACGTGAGTGGGCCAGCCCATCTCCGTCACATAGAACGGCACACTCTCTCCATCGTTGTACTTTCGCAGCATGGCCCGAACATCCGCCATCCACGCCGCGCACGCCTCGGGGCCACGCTGGGGGAACTTGTCGTTGTAGTTGTAGCTATGGATTGAGATCGCGTCGCAATCATCCAGAGCGCCACGTTTCAGAATGCCTTCCAGCCAGCCGCGCTTGACGCCCCCGCTGGTCGAGCCGCCCGCGATGACCGTCGACTTGGGATTGGCTGCCTTGATGCGCGGATAGACTGCCTTGAGCAGCTTGACATAGTCCTCGGGCGAGCCACCTTTCCGATGGCGCTCGGGCAATCCGATGCCAATGTCCCACTCGTTCCACACCTCGTACAATGGCACGTCATCGCCGAAGTGCCGCACGACGAATTCGCTGTAGCGGCAGAACCCCTCAATCGCCTCGGGCGAGCGCGGCCGGTCTCCGTCATCATAGAAGCGATTCGCATAGTCCAGGATCAGCATGACGTCCAATCCCTTGGCCGCCGCCCTTCGAACGTACGTATCGAACCGCTCGGGCATCACCAGCTTGCCCTTTTCCCGCTCGACCGCGCCCCAAGGCGCCTCATCGCGAATCGCGCTGATGCCCGCCGCCTTGAGGCTGTCGAGATTGGCCTCGACGATGCCCTTGCCCTGACTGAAGTGCGTGCAAGCCCCCACGTAAAATCGCAGCGCCCCGACAGGCGGTGACGACGGCCGGTCCTGAGCCATCCCGGCCGCAGCGAGAATCAGCACGAGGAAGATGGTCTGTCTTACGTTGTGCAGCACTTTACCCATGGGCGTCTCCTTGCAGCTCGGCTGGAACCGAGATCGCCCATGATACCAGAAGAAAAGGCCCCGAACCACGCCTTTTCACGTGCGCTGACAGGCAGCGACCTGCTCTACACAGCCGCCTCCATCCTAGTCCTCGGTCGAGCGATGCCGCTGCAACCACTGCCCGGCCCACTGCTCGGCCTGCTTCTTCGTACGCAGGTGCTCCTCCAGTTGGGCGATGTAGAGTTCCTCCGCCAATTGCCCGACTTCGGGACCGCCGGCCGCTCCGAGGCGAATCAAGTCGTGACCATTCAGCAGAGGCCTGGGTTTCACATTGACGCCGCGCAACGCCTGCACCCGCCGGCGCAGGCGAGCCAGAGACGCCAAAGCCTGCTGGTCGCCATCGGCCTTCTGTGTCGCCCGCTCCAGCTCATAGAGATCCCAGAAGTACGGCTTGGCCAGCAGCTTTTTCAGCGAAGCCAGTGACATGCCATCGTCCAGAAGGCGGCCACGGTGGTTCAGCAAGAACCCGAGATGCTTGGTCCGGTTGCGACTGGGCTTGAGGATACGGCACTGTGCCAGCGCCATCTCGGCAGGACAGGCGCTGAAGAAGGCCGCCAGCGCCAAGGCGCCGTCGACGCGCTTCCGCAAGCCACCCAGAACCTCCACGGCCCGCCCCCCGCCCCCGGACGGCAACTCGGGGAAGACCGCCTCCGCCAGACCACTGGCCAGCAGCATCGACGCCCCCTGCTGACGATTCGGATGGACGAGGGTCGCTTCCAGCTCGATCGCAATACGCTCGCCACTGGTGTTCGTGATGCGCGCCGCATTCTGGCGAACGGCTGCGAATGTCTTGCGTTCGATGGGAAAGTCAAGCTGCGTCGAGAATCGAATCGCCCGCAGCATGCGCAGGTAGTCCTCACCGAAGCGCTCGTGCGGATGGCCGATGGTGCGTATGATGCGTTTGGCCAGATCGGCCTGGCCACCGACGTAATCGATCACCTGCTCGGCCAGCGGATCGTAGAACATGCCGTTGATAGTAAAGTCCCTGCGGCTCGCATCGGCCGCCGCGTCGGTGAACGTCACGTGATCGGGATGCCGGCCGTCCTGATAGCCGGACTCTGACCGAAAGGTCGCCACCTCTACCTGCGCGTGCCGGTTCAGGACGATAACGACACCGAACTTGGCCCCCACCTTCAGCGTCCGCCGGAATAGACCCATCACGTCTTCCGGCCGTGCGCTGGTCGCGACATCGTAGTCCTTGGGCCGACGACCCAGAAGCATGTCTCGCACGCAGCCACCCGCCAGCAGCGCTTCGTACCCCTCGCGCTGCAGCCGTCGGACGATGTCAATGGCCGCCTGCCTATTCGTCATGGCCTTGCACCTGATAGAACGCCAGCGTCATCGTCCCCCAGTTGCGTCTGTCGATCACGTCGAACGGACCGTAGGAATCCAGAAGCGTCACGCCCCGCTCGACCCGCACGATCGCGATGCCCTTTTCGGCAACCTGCCGCTTCAAGACATCGAACAGCCGAGCGAGCTGCGAGCCGGCCCCACTCTCGCGCGATTTGGCATAGGGCGGGTCCACGAAAACCAAGTCGTATTTACCCTCCTGCCCGTATGTCGGCGCCCCGACGCGGAACGCGTTGGCCCGCACCACGCGGGACTGCCCCACGAAACCGCCCTTGGCAATGTTCTTCTCCAGGAAGGCGACGATCTTCGGGTCCTGCTCGACAAACGTGACGAACTGAGCCTCACGACTCAAGGCCTCCAGTCCGAGCGAGCCGACCCCACTGAACAGATCCGCCACCCGCCGGCCGGCCAGCAGGTCCCGGCTCCGCAGCACGTTGAACAGGGATTCTTTGATCCGGTCGGTGATCGGGCGCGTATCCTGCGTCTTGGGGCACAGGAGTTTCATTCCCCGTTTTGTCCCGGCAATGATTCTCATGACGTTCGGGTCCGGAGAGACGAGACGAAGCCTATTTCACCCAGTAGTCAATCACCAGGACGTCATCCAGGTGCGGCCCGAGAATCGCCCCGAATTCCTTATGCGCCGGATGAGGCAGATACTCGGCACGCGCGCCCTCACTCGGGAAGCTGACGAGGAAGCAGTGCGTGAAGCCCTTCTGCCGATTCTCCACGCTCACGTCCGTGCCCCACTCGAAATCGCAGATCGCCTCGATCTTGCTGGGCAACGCGCTGAACGCATTCTCGACCGTCCGCACGTCGGCCGCACTCGTGCCGTCTTTGAATTTCAGCAGCACGACGTGACGCAGAACCTGTGTCGGCACCTTCGCGTGCGCGCATGGGCCCCCGACATCGTCAGCGCAGAGGCGCTGCGTCTCCTCAACGTTAACACACCCACCGAGAAGGACCGAAGCAACTGCCAAACACATGAGAAACCGAGCCATCCGCGCTAACCTCCAAGCATCACTGTGGCTATTCTGTAGGTAAGAGCAGGCGGAATTCTACCAGCAGGCCTCGCCGGCGTCCACCGCAAACCCCTCGCTTGGCTGCTCATCACATCAACGCCGGGCGAAAGGGAGTACTCCTTCTGTCAGCGGCAGCGTGGCACACCTCAGAGGATCGCGCTGCTTCTCGTCTCAAACCGCCTCAATCGTCGACGGTGGCTTCGTGGCAATGTTGTATGTGACGCTGACAATCCCAGGAACCTGACTGAGAATCTCCGCCGCAAGACCTTCAAGGATTTCGAATGGGAGCCGGGTCGGCGTGGCGGTTCGCGCGTCCACGCTATCCCAGCAGCGCACCTCGATCTGCTGACCGAAATCCCGCTTACCCTCGCGCATGCCGGTTACCCGATCTTCGTGAAGAATCGCCATATACTGAAATGCGTCGGTATCCTTGAGCCAGCGCTCGACCACGACCGTGGCCTGGCGAACCGTGTCGAGCCGTTCAGCAGTCGCTTCGCCGATCACGCGCGCCGCCAGAGCCGGACCCGGGAACGGGATGCGCCGAAAAAGCTCACCGGGCAGTCCGAGGGCCTTGCCGACCTCGCGCACCCCGTCCTTGCGAAGCTGAATGAGTGGCTCGATGATGTGGTATCCGAAGGTCTCCTTCGGATCAATGCCAAGCTGTGCGAAGACATTGTGCTGCCGCTTGATCCCAGCCACCGTCTCGTCGACGTCGGTGAGGATCGTCCCTTGCAGGAGATACGTCGCATCGCTTTCCCGAACGATCCGTCCGAACACCACCTTATAGAAGGTTTGCGTGATAGCCTCGCGCTTGGCCTCCGGATCGGTGATACCCTTGAGCGCATCGAGGAACTCCTGGCGCGCGTCGATGACCTCGACGTCGACACCGAGCTCCCGGAAGAATCCAACGACCTGTTCAGCCTCTCCCTCACGCATCAGTCCATTCTCGATGAATACCGTCCGAAGCTGCTTGCCGAGAGCACGATGCCCAAGCATGGTAACCGTCGATGAATCGACGCCTCCCGAGAGGGCGTTGATGGCCATCCCCTCACCTACGGTCTCTTTGATCTCCTTGACCTTCTCGCCAACAAACTGCTCCGTGTCCAGTTCTTGCGTCGTGATCTCAGTAATCATGTAGCCTCCCTTTCCTATTAGCAGTTTCCGCACGTTCTCTCGCGGGCTCACCTGGCTAAGGTCATCTCCAGTGCCCGGTCTCAGTCATGGATCATCTCGTCTTCCACGGCCCTTGCCCATTGAACGCATCAGGGTCATCCGTTCGTGACGAGTAGAATTGGAGCCGAAACCACCGCGGCCCCAACAGCACCTGGAACCAACGAGCCCACCATATACGCCCGCTCCCCCTTTGGCAACAATGCCATATCCAGACCCAATCCCACCGCCGTCCCCGGGGGGTGGCCAAATCGGGCCTCAGCAGGATTCGCAGCATCTTCAGGCAATATTCCGGCCGCGGTGGGCGTCAGTATACGCGAACCATTGCGACAGCTCGCCAGTACAGGCTATGCGCGTCGAGCATGTGGCGCAGACTAATGGTACAGCTGTCCTCACAGAATTAGGATGCTACTAAGCGGTGTCAGATAAGTTTGCATTATCTTTTTGGGTTCATTTTGTCGATGAATACAGCAGGAGAACATGTTGCCCTGGTGAAAGGACTCAGCCATGGCTGTAT
>Ga0272442_10004653_pt1 | contig 18667 bp, 15 predicted proteins | sample SSMForm2O_FD_200262 | JGI IMG/M metagenome (GOLD analysis project Ga0272442, IMG submission 200262) | Marine sediment archaeal communities from Little Sippewissett salt marsh, Falmouth, MA, United States - SSM-Form-2O | ecosystem: Environmental > Aquatic > Marine > Wetlands > Sediment ... | reverse complement strand
CCGAGCTCCATGCCGACGCGAAGGCGCTCCAGTTCCGCCCAGACGCTCTTGGCGTCGTACCGGCCGGTGACGCCGGCGTTGGCGAGGCGCTCGTTGAAGTGGGCGGTGAAGGCCTCCAGGAGGTGCGGGTACTGGTGGAGCAGGTCGGTCGGGACGCCCTCGACCATGTAGACGCCCTGAAGTTCGCGGACGTGCTCGGCCGGCCAGGGCTTGCCCGGCTCGGCGGGGGGGGCATCGGCGATCGCGGAGGTCTCTTCCATCCGTTCGCGGATGCCCTCGATGTAGTTTGGGGAGACCTCGGTGCCCAGGTAGCGGCGTGAGAGGCGTTTGGCGGCCGCCAGCGTCGTGCCGCTGCCGGCGAACGGGTCGAAGACGATATCGCCGACGTTGCTGCACGCGCGAATGATCCGCGACAGCACGGTCTCGGGCATCTGGCAGGGGTGCCAGCCCTTTCGCTCGCGGAACGTCCCGCAAACGCGGGGGAACTCCGCCCACGTGTCGTCGGGGATCTTGCCCTTCGGGTTGGCGCGCTTGTCGTGGTATTCCCGCTGGCGGTCGGAGAACACGCGGACGGCCTGGTCGTTGAACGTGAACGTCACGGGGTCCTTGACGAAGTAGAACAGGTGCGCGTGGCTGCGGGCGAACTTGTACTTCGTGCTCTGCCCGAACGTGTAGTGCCAGATCACCCAGTTCCGCAGCGTCAGGCCGAGCTTTCGGCCGATCGTGCGGACCTCGGCGGCGTACTCGTCCCCGATGGCGATCCAGAACGTCCCGTTGTCCTTGAGGGCCCGGTAGCAGCCGGCCATCCACTGCTCGGTCCACTGGTGGTAGTCGTCGTAGGCCTTGCGGTCCTCGTAGACGTCGTACTGGTAGCCGATGTTAAACGGCGGGTCGGCGAAGACCAGGTCGGCAAAGGGCTCATTCTGTTTGCCGAGCCACTTGATGCAGTCGGCCTGGATAACGGTGTCGAGTTCCATGGCGTCAGGGCTTGGCTGGGCGCGTGGTCGGCCGGGTGGCCGGGGCGGTTGTTGGCTGGGTCGCCGGGGTGGTCGTCGGCTGGGTGGCCGGGGCGATCAGGCTAAAGCCGGCCGCCAGCTTGTCCATCAGGGCCTGGGCCTCCTTGGCGGTCTCGCCTCGGGCCGTCAGCGTCAGCAGATACGCCCGAGGAGTATCGCTCTTGGTTGCGCAGAGCGTTCGTTGCACGATCACGACCGACGCGGGGTTCTTGGCGGCGCGGGGCAGGGCTGGGGACTTGGCGCTCGATTGGACCACGGCAAACTGGTAGGCGTCCAGGCCGGCCATTTTTGCGGGGCCCTCGGCAAGGACCTCGCAGGTCTGCTTGCGTTTGACGGCCACCGAACGCGCGATGCCGAGGGACTTCTTCGCGAAGGCCTTGCTGTCGGCCTCGTCACTGCCGATCGGCTGAGTCAACAGATGGACCGAGGGCATCGACGCGCCGGCGAGCAGGTAGTCCACTTGGCCCATCTCCGCGCCCACGGGGCTCTTGACGGCGTACCACCGCGCCGGGCGGCGAAGGGCATAGCCGAGCTTGGCGTCCTGGACGGCCTTGCCGAGCGCGCCCGCGGCGGCCAGGTCCGGATGCCGCACGGCCGTCAGTTGGGCCGACCGAACCACCGCCCCGAGCGTCGGCAGAAGCCGCGGCTGCTTGTCCGCCGAGCAGACGACCGTCAGAAGATAGCAGATCCGTATCTTCAGCTCCTTGCCCTCGCGAATCACGTAGACCTGGGCTGCCAGCGTCTTGACGCCCCGGAACGTGTAGCTCATCAGCCGGGCCGACCCCTTCAGGCCCGCCACGGGCATGGGGGTCTTCTTCAGGAGCTTCAGGTGGCGAATGGCCAGGTTCTTTCTGAGCTCGGCCATCTTGCTGTCGGCGAAGGCCTCGCTGGTTACGGAACTGGCCACCGGGAAGGCCGACAGCGTGACGGCCTGGACCGGACGGTTCTTCTCCAGGACCACCGTATTGACGACGTCGTAGGGGTCCTCCAGCGGTCGCAGCTCGAAGCCCTTGGGCGAGGCCAGGGAGATCCCCGCGTGGGGGTAGTCGATCGCTTTGTCCAGGACCACGGGCGCGTCGGCCCCCGCGGCCGAACATGCCAACGCGGCCAGACTAGCCAAGGCCGACACCGTTGCTCTTACCATAACACAGTTTCCTTATCTGCCCGGTGCGCCGGCCGGCAGACAGCCTGACGCCCGTTCTCGGACCGACATTCTACCAGAAACGCCTTGGCCCGTCGCCGCCATAGCAGACACGCGACGGGCTTGCCAGGTCTGTCGGCCGCTTAAGACCTCAGAGCGTCCCAGCCACCCCAAAGTGAACCACGGCCGCCACGTACGCCACGTACACCGCCACAAGAACCGCCCCCTGCCAACGGGGGAACCGATCGCGGTTGGTGAAAATGAACACGCGCAGGAGGATCAGCACGAGCATCATGACAGGCAGCAGGAGGTAGAAGACCTCGCGATCGATCTTTAGCGGTGTCGCGGCGGCCGAGGCGCCCACCACGAAAAGCACGTTGAGGATATCCGCGCCGATGACGTTGCCGATGAGCAAGTCGGCGTGGCCCTTGGCGAGCGACGCGATGGCCGTCACCAGCTCCGGCAGCGACGTGCCGAACGCCACGAGGGTCGCCGCGAGAATGCTCTGGGGAACGCCGTACCGCAGGCACAGGGCCGAGGCCGACCCCACCAGCACGTTCGAGCCGAGAATCACCATCGCCAGCCCGACGACCAGCACGACGAGGCTCCAGAGGGTCTGTTTCGCCAAGCCGGGCTGGGTCGCCCGCCCCGCGGCGGCCTCGTCGGGGACGATCTCCGGCCGCTGGCGGGCCCAGTGAACGGACACCGCCATATACCCCACCAGCAACACGAGCAGCGCCACGCCGACCCACCGGGAGATCATTGCGCCCTCGAAGCCGCCGGCCCACAGGGCCGCCACGAGCGCCACCCCCGTCAGCAGCGCCCCCGATCCGAGCTGGAGCCACCCGTGGCGGTTCAGGACGAACCGGTCGAGCGGCAGCGGCTTGATGCAGCAGCACAGGCCGAAGATCAGCCCCGTGTCGCAGATGATCGAGCCGATCCCGTTGCCCAGGGCCAGCCCGGGCTTTCCCTGGAACGCGGCCGTCACCGACGTGAAGGCCTCCGGGCTGGTCGTGCCCAGACTGACGACGGTCGCCCCGATGATGATCTTGCTCAGGCCGAGCGCCGACGCCAGCCGGACGGCCGCCGTGACGGCACGGTCGGCACCGAAGACCAGCAGCGCGATCGCCCCGGCGGCCAGCAGCCACAAGGCCCACGGCCACTGCTGCTCGATGCCGGAGAAGAAACTCTCGGGGATCAGGTCCGCCAGCATGATCGCCGAAGCCTACCGGCCGGCCGGGGCCTTGGCAAGCCAAACCGCCGCCGGCCTCAGGGCCAGAGAACGTCCTTGAGTTGCAGCTCCACGGTCGTTCGCCCGCGGAAGCTGTTGAGCGTGGGCGTGCCGGCGATATCCACGACGCGGACGCCCGCCAGCAGGTCCGCCAGGTCGCCCATGGAGAACCCCACACACCGGACGCGGGCGTTGTCCTCGCCCACCAGGAGGCTGACGGTCTTGCCGCTTCGCCCCATGCGCTGGGCCGGGGCGATCATCCGGACGCCGCGTACGGCCACCACGGGGCGCGGGTTGCCCTGCCCGAAGGGCCCGAGTCGCGTGATGTGGTCGGTCGCCGTGTACGTCAGGCCCGCCAGGGTCGTCTCGGCGTCGATCACCAACGACGGCGTCAACTGCTCCGCCGGCACGTGCTTGAGGGCATACCCGTCCATGGCGCGGGCGAAGGGCTCGATCTGGTCGGGGGCGATGCGGATTCCGCCGGCCATCGCGTGGCCGCCAAAGCTCTGGAGGTGCTCGGCGCAGGCTGCCAGGGCGTCGCGCATGTGGAACCCCGGAATGCTCCGCCCGGAGCCCTGGCCGCCCTGGTCTCCGACGGCCACGAGAATCGCCGGACGGGAGAACTTCTCGACCAGCCGAGACGCCACGATCCCGATGACCCCGCCGTGCCAGTTCTCGGAGGCGAGCACGATGATGCGGTGGTCCGGCCCGTCGAGCCCCTCGGCGACGACGCGTTCGGTGGCCTCCGCGGCGATCTCGCGCTCCACCCGCTGGCGCTTGGTGTTCTGCTGGTTGAGGTACTCGGCGATACTCCGGGCGCGGGCCTCGTTGGCCCCGGTGAGCAGTTCGACGGCCAGCCGGGCGTGGCCCATTCGCCCGCAGGCATTGAGCCTCGGCGCGAGCAGGAACCCCACGTGGTAGGCGTCGAGCTTCTCGCCGGTCAGCTTGGCCGACTCCAGCAGGGCCCGCAAGCCCGGGTGCTTCGTCGCGGGCAGCCCGCGGAGGCCAAACGCCGCCAGGGAGCGATTCTCGCCCACGAGCGGCACGACGTCGGCGATCGTCCCGAGGGCGGCCAGGCACGTCGCGTCCAAGAGGAAGTCGCGCATCGGCTCGTCGACGCGGTCCCGCCCGCAGACGGCGCGAGCCACCTGCCAGGCGAGCTTGAACGCCACGCCCGCGCCGGCCAGGTGGACATTCGGGTAGGCCGGCTCGCCCAGGGCGGGGTGCACGATGGCCACCGCGTCGGGCAGCGCGTCGGGCAGGCTGTGGTGGTCCGTGACGATCACGTCGATGCCGGCCTCGGTCGCCGCCGCCAGGGGCCCGGCCGCCGAGATGCCGCAATCCACCGTGATCAGCAGGTTTACCCCGTCGGCGGCGATTTTCTCAATCGCCTCGGCGTTGACGCCGTAGCCCTCGTCCAGGCGGTGGGGGACGTAGAAGTCCGGCTTGGCCCCGAGAAGCCTCAGGCACGCGTGGAGGATCGCGATGGCCGTCATGCCGTCCACGTCGTAGTCGCCGTAGATGACGATTCGTTCGCCGTCGCGCACGGCGCGGGCGATGCGCTCGGCGGCGGCCGGGGCACCGGCCAGGAGAGACGGATCGTGAAGGTCGCTCAACTTGGGGTTCAGGAACTGCCCCGCCGCCTCGGGGTCCGTCATCCCCCGATTGGCCAACACCTGCGCGACCAGGGGCGTGGTGTTCAGCCGGCGCGCCAACTCGTCGGCCTGGTCGAACGGCGGGGCAACGACCCAACGAAGGGCCTTCGGCCTCCATGCTCGCGATGCCATCGGCTCTCCTTATGCCTCACGCGGGATTCCCCATCATACCTCACGTGGCACCGAGCCCCAAGGGAAAGCACCGCCCGCGCGCACAGCGGGTGCGCGACGGGGCGTTTCAGGTGGCCGAAGACAGGTGCAGGTTACCCTCCGCCGTCGCCGCTTTTCTTCTTGGCGGCTTTCTTGGCCGCGCCGGAGTACTGGAAGGCGAAGCCGATCACGGCCGGGACCCCCACGAGCAGGGCGACAAGGTGTGTGTTCTGGCGCAGGGGCAACTCCAGGCTCTCCCGCAGGGCCGGGTGCTTCATTAGCAGGGCCACGATGCCCGAGACCGTCATGATCGAGCCCTGGATGGACGTGATAATGGTGACCACGACCTTGAGGATCACGAAGGCCAGCAGTCCCAGCGTGATGAGCCCGATCAGCGCGCCGACCCATCCGTACTGGGCGAAGTCCGGGCGCTCCATGACCCGGGCCACATAGTGCCAGAGACTGTATCCGATGAAGCTCCCCGCAAGTCCGCCCATGAGGCTGACGGCGTATTTCATCAGCGGGCCCGCCAGCACCGCCAGCAGGAGCCCGCCGGCAATTCCGGTATACAGCCAAGTGTTCTCCCCCCGCAGGAACCCGCCGACGTGAGCGCCGAGCATGGCGCCGAGCACGGCGGCGTTGGCGATCACGAGAATCTTGAAGATTTTCCATCCCTGGAGCATGTAGACGAGCCCGCAGGCGAACAGCACCATGGCCATGATCGGCCCGTAGGGGCTTTGCGACAGATCGATGAGGGAGTCTAGTATTTGGTCCCGGTTGGGCAGATCGGGGATGGTGAACTGCCCGGGCGTATTCGGGTCAGGCATCGACGCCTGTGCCAACACAACCGGGGCGTACAGATCCATAGCACGAACACCTGCTCGATGGACGAGGAGAATCTAGCTTTTAGTATGTCGGCAAGACGAGGTGGATTTGATCGAGGTTTGTGGCCGATCAACTGCTCTTGGCGGTGGCGGTGTTCTGGGGTCTCGCCTCGTCGGCGCGGGCGGCGGCCTTGCGGCGGGCACGGATCTCGCCGATCATCTGGAAGAGCAGCCCCAACAGCAGTACCCCGCCGATCAGCCCGGCCAAGACGGTCCGGTTCGACGCCAGCGGGTCCGCCAGCAGGTCCGGGAACCACGTCGCGACGATCAGGCCACCCGCCGTCAGCAGCAAAGCCGCCCCGAGTACGGACGTCATGCAGATCACCGTCGCGCGAGGCAGCAGGAAGGCCGCCACTGCGCCGGAGAGGCCCGCGAGAATCGCCGTGAGATTGGCCGCCAGCGCGTGGTTGGCCCAGAGAGCCCGAGCGTCCTGTTGGACCGTCCGAAGGTACTCGGCCGGGCCGGTGCCCGTAGCGGGTTGGGTCGCGGCCAGCGACACGCCAAGGACCCACACCGCCACGACGACGACGGCCATGACGCTCGTGTGGAGACCCGCCAGGACCGACCAGGCCAGCCGGGCCAGCACCAGCGCGAGGACGCCCAACGTCACCGCGCTGGCCAGTTGAGCCAGCCAGGCGCTGACGGCGATCTGCGGGCCGAACCGCCCGCCGAGTGCCAGGCCCACGCCCGCGGCCAGCAGAACGAGCAGGGCCCGATGGAACAATCGCCCCCACAGGAGCATGACCAGGCCGACGAGAACCCCCGCGGCGATGGCCCCGACGAGCCAAGTCGTCCCCAGCGTGCTCCAGTCGGATGGAATCGTCGTAGGCATTCCCACGGGCTCCTGGTCGGCCTCGCCACCCGGGCGCTTCCCGCCGGCGGGCGGACGGCCGTCCCTCGACCGGCCCTACGAACCTCGACGCTGGCGAACGGCCTGAAGCTCTCTCTCGGCCATGGTCACCTTGCGCGGGTCGTCCAGCGCCTCGACGGCATGGGCGAGGTAGTGTTCGGCCTGATCGTACTGCTGAAGGTATCGGCCATAGAGCAACCCGAGCATCAGGTGGATGTCCGCGACGTTCTCGTAGGTCCGGTAGTGACGAAGGAAGCGCTCGTACGCATCGGCGGCCGCCGGGTACCGCTCGATCGCCATGAGTTGATTGGCTACGTCCAGTTGATTCTGCCGCGACAGGACGGCGTCGTCGGCAATCTGGATGAGTTGGATGTACCTCTCGGCCGCGGCGTTCAGGTCGTGTTGGCTGCACGCCGCCGAGATCTCGCGGCGCAGCTCGAGTTCCCGGGCCGACTGCGTGTTGCCGGCCGCCGAGTGGACCGAACGCGTCTCGACCCAGCGTCCGCGTCCGTTCGCCGTCGCCGGGGGCCGGGGGCCCGCGGCCCGGAACGGGTCGTACCCCCGGGAGACCATCCGGCGGTATTTCTGGCGCCGTTGCGAATGCGTCATGAGGCTCAGCATGTCCATCGGGTCGCGAGGCAGCAGCCGGGCGATCAGCAGAACCGCCGCCACCAGCATGCCGAACACGTACCCGCTGCTGTGGGCGGCATAGGCGATTCCCCCGCCTTTGCCCGCCGTTGTCATCACCAGGTTGTACAGGACCTGGAACCCCACGAACAGCAGGCTGGAGACCTGCCACGTGGTGATGAAGTAGAGGATGACCAGCACGGTCACGCGGACGCGGGGGAACAGCACGAGGTACGCCCCCGTCACCGCGGCAATGGCGCCGGAGGCCCCCAGCACCGGCACGTGCCCGGAGAGAACCAGGTAGCCCACGCCGGCCAGCACGCCCCCGGCCAGGTAGAACGCCAAATAGGCCACGTGCCCGAACCGATCGTTCAGGACGTTTCCGAACACCCATAGGAAGACCATGTTGCCCAGCAGATGGACGACGTCGGCGTGCAGGAACACCGACGTGAAGAACTGCGCCACGTTCGGCGAGTCCGGGTGGAGGAGCCAGGGGCGGATCGCCGGGCTGTCCCCGCCGTAGCCCGCCACGAAGACCAGCACGTTGGCCGCGATGATCCCGTAGTTCACCCACGGACGGCGGGTCATTCGGTAGTCAGTGCGTATTGGTATGAACATCTTTCGACCCGCGCAGCTTGCGAGGCGTTCGCAACGGAAGCGACCGCCACCGGTCGGTCTCCGCCTCTGGCCCCGCCATTCTATCGGCCCGGACGGCCCCGGGCCAGCAGAACGAGTGGATCGCCCCGGTTTGGGAGTCCCGGGCGGATTTCTCTTGGCATCGCCGGGCAGGGGGTCTTCAATGTCCGCACTCGCTCGCGCGGCGTCGCGGGCCCAGCGGGAGACAGGCCGTGACGGCGTGGTGCTTGATTCCGAGCGGAATCGACAGCGTGGTGACTTTTCTGGTTCTGGGGTCGCTGTCGGCGATACTCTTCAGCCTGGCCAAGGCGGGCTTCGGCGGCAGCGCCGGCATGCTGGCCGTGCCCGTGATGATCTTCGCCTGCGGCGGGCGCGTTCGCCTCGCGGCGGGAATCCTCCTGCCGATCCTGATCGCCGCCGACTACGTCGCCGCCATCGGCTGGTGGGGCAAGTGGAACGCCCGGGCCGTGTGGATGCTCCTGCCGGGGACTGTCCTGGGCGTCGCCATCGGCTGGGGGATCGTCCACTGGCTGGGGCGGCTGGATGGCCCCGGCGGCTCGGCCCGGGCGGATGCGTGGCTCAAGCTCGGCGTCGGCGCGATCGCGTTGGGCTTCGTGGCTCTCCAGGCGGCGCGTACGGTTCGCGGTCGGCCGCTGGCGTTCCGAGGGGCGTTCTGGAGCGCATCGCTGGCGGGCACAGCCGCGGGAACCACGTCCACTATCGCCCACGCCGCCGGGCCCATCGTTGCGATGTACCTGCTGCCCCAGCGGATGCCCAAGGGCAAGTACGTCGCCTCGACCGCCCTGTTCTTCTGGATCGCCAACCAGGTCAAGCTCGTGCCCTACTTCGCCGAGGGCATGGTCAACCTCGACACGCTCGGCGCCGGCGTGGTGCTCCTGCCGGCGATCGCGCTCGGGGCGGTCCTGGGCATCTACCTGCACCGCAAGGTCTCCGAGCGGCCATTCACCGCGATCGTCTACGTCCTGCTCGCCCTGGCGGGCATAAGCTTGTGCTACAAGGGTGCCGTCGCCCTGGTCGGCTGACGCCGGCCTCGCGCAGGGTTGTCCCGCCGCGGCGGGACCCTATAATGCACGCTGAGCACGTCGCCCCCGACAGCACGAAGGATCTCGCCATGGACCGTGCCCGTCGCCTCGCGCGTTGGTTGGCCATCTGTCTCCCGCTGTGCCTCCTGGCGGCCAGCGGCTGCGGGAAGAAGATCTGGGTCTCGCAATACCCGAGCTTCTACCGGCCGGGCTTGAGGACGATCGTGGTCGCGCCGTTCGCCAACGCCACGAACCACCGCGGCGCCGGCCGGCTCGTCACCGAGAAGGTCGCCAGCGCCCTGACGGCCAACGCCACCTACGAAATCCTCCGCCACAGCGATCTGGCGATGGCGGCCGACGATGCCGAACTGCGGGCCGCGGGAAACAACCCCGCCGCGCTCGTCAAGCTCCTCCAGAAACGAGGCCGGGCCCAGGCCCTCCTGACCGGGACCGTAACGCAGTACGCCTCCAGCCAGGAACGGGACTGGCGCCAGAGGCCCGTCTACGAGGACGACGACGAGGACTACAGGAAGGGCCGCAAGCACAAGCGCAGGGTCTCTCACTACGCCGGCTACACTCATATCCGCAACACCGCGACGGTGGACGCCACGGCCCGGCTCCTGCGGATCGCCGACGGGACGGCGATCCACACGACGCCCCGCGGCTCGGCCAAGACGACCGTGACCTCCGAGACATCCGACGACGGCAACATCTCCCCGCAGCGCAGCCTCCACGAGTGTCTCGCCTCGGCCGGCGACCAGTGTGTGGCGAAGCTCCTCGAGGAATTCGCCGTGGTCCGCAAGCAGATCTCCGTCGGGCGCGACGCTTTTCGGACGGCTTCCGAGCTGCGAGGCGGCGAGTGGGAAGGGGGCAAGAGCTTTCGCCGGACCGATGCGAAGGTGGTCGTGGTGGTCAAGTTGCCGACCGAGTGCGACCGGAACCACTTTCGGATCGCCATTGTGCACAAGCCCAGCGGGCGGGAGGCGGTCAGCCAGGACTTCACCTGGCTTCGGGCGTGGACCTGCAAGGCGGGCAAGGGCTTCGGCTTCCCGATGGGCGAGCTGGTCAAAGACTGCGGGTCCGGCGCGTATGTCGCCCAGCTCTACTCCGGCGGGGAGGTCGTCCTCGAAGCGAAGTTCACGGTCAAGGGCTGACCCCGCGAGAGAGCCCGCCCATGGTGTGCCCCGCCGCGACCGTGTAGAGGCGGTCCCGCTCGACCTCGTTGACGTGCGAGCGGACGACCTCGCCGACGAAGATCGTGTGGTCGCCCGTGAGCAATTCGCCGACCTTGCGGCACTCGAAGTTCGCCACGGCATCGGCCAGCAGGACCCCCTCGATTTCCCCCGCCGGCGCCAAGGCCGCCCCGAACGCCTCCAGCTTGTCCACGTCCCGGCCGGACTTCGTGCCGTAGAAGAGCGTCTCGGCCTGCTGGTCGGCTGAGGGCATGGCGATCACGAACTCGCCGGCCCGATGGAACACGTCGTGCGAGTAGCGCCCCAGGCCGATCGAGATCGCCAGCATCGGCGGCGAGATGCTTGTCTGCATCGCCCAGCCGAGCGTGATGGGGTTGCACTTGCCGGCCTCGTCCTTTGCCAGGGCAATCACCACCTGCTCGGGGAACTTCAGCCGGTTCGCCTCGCCAAACGACACCTGCTTCTGCATGGGTGCTCTCCCTGTGCGGATCGCTCCCGATGCGATGGTGCGCACCGGGGGGGGGTTACTTCCCGGCCGAGGAGGCGGGCTTCGTGGCCGGGGCCTTCAGCTCCTTGATCCGGATGTCCTTGTACCACGCCTCGTTGGCCGGGCCGCCGTGGATCTGCAGGCCGATCAGGCCCGTCCGGGCCAGTGGGGTCTTCAGGACCTTCGGGTCCTTCTCGAGGTAGTCGACGGTCTTGCGCCCGTTGAGCCAGAGCTGGATGCGGGGCCCCTGGCAGCGGATGACGTAGTCGTTGAACCGCTCGAACTTGACGAGGCCCGCCTGCCGCTTGGCGTTGGGCCCGGCGAGGACCTTCCGCCGGCGCGACTCGTCGTAGAGCTTGCCCCACCAGTTTCCGCCGACGTCGGCCTGGTAGCCACGCATCTCGTGGTGGTTGGGGATCCGCTCGGAGCGGATCTGAATGCCCGCATTGCCGCCCTTCTTCGCGAGCTTGACCTTCAGCCGCAACTCGAAGTCCGCGTACTTCCGCGTCGTGCAGAGGAACTCGTTCCGCGGGACCTTCTTGTCGAGGCTGCCGCCGACGATCGCGCCGTCCTGGACGCGGAACCACTGCCGGCTGCCTTCCCACCCCTTGAGGGTCTTGCCGTCGAAGATCGTCCGGAAGCCTTTCTCGCCGGCCGGCGCCGACGCGGGGGGGGTCTTCTTCTCGCCCAGGGCCGTCTGGGCCGCCAACAGGCCCCACACGCTGATCGCCAGGCACCTTCGCACGCTGAGTGGACTCATGGTTCTCTCCATCGCGGCCGATTTGCCGGCCGGGCGCGGCTCACCGAGCCGCCGGCCCGCGCCGATACTGCGTCTACCGCCCGTATCCAACGCGGTTTGCCCTCGCAGTTCAAGGGGAATCGACGCCGACGGGACCAGAGGTCGGCGGGAACGATTTCGCGGCTCCTCGGCCGGGCCGCTTTGGCAACGGCAGCTTGATTCCCCCGCCCGGATGGGCTATCACGGCGTGTTGCTTTCGGCCGGGCCGGTCCCTGTGGGGCCGAACGATGTTCTAACAGGGGATAGGACCTCTGAAAGACAACGAAGGAGAGGGTATGAGACAACGGGCAACGGTGGTGGCGATTGTGGCGGGACTGGCTTGGGCGGGCGCTTGTTTTGCGGCGGACACGACGACGGCTCCGACAACCACACAGGCCGCAAGCCAGCCGGCGAGCCAGCCGGCGAGCCAGCCGACGACCCGGCCGGCCAAGTCGCTCCAGGAGCTCTCCGAGGAGTGGTTCGAGTTGCTGAAAAAAGGCGGCAACACGATGCTGTTCCTGGCCTTGCTGTCGGTGACGGCGTTGACGTTCGCGTTGGAGCGGTTGTTTAGGCTTCGGCGTGGGGTGATCGTGCCGCGCGGTCTCTCGGCCGCAGCCAGCCGGCTCTGGCGAGAGGGCAAGTACGACGAGATCATCGCGCTGGCCCGGCGGCGTGGCAGCACGTTGGGGCGGATCCTCGAGTTTATCGTTCGCCACCGCGAGAATCCCGTGGCGGACATCTCGATGACGGCGGGGGACATAGCGGCCGTCGAGCTTCGATACCACACGCGGCGATGCTATCCGCTGGCCGTCGTCGCGACGCTCAGCCCGCTGCTGGGCCTGCTGGGAACCGTCTTTGGGATGATCGAATCGTTCGACGTGGTGGCGATCGCCGGGGCGCTGGGCGACGCCTCGCAACTCGCCGGCGGGATCAGCAAGGCACTGATCACCACCGCCGCCGGGCTCGCCATCGCCGTGCCTTCCCTGGCCGCCTACCACTACTTCCGCGAGCGCACAAACCTCTTCGGCGATATGCTGGAGAAGGAGGTGACCGACCTGGTGGTCGAGTGGCTGATGGCCAAGGAGGGCACCGATGCAGATTAGGCATCGTCGAATCGAGGAAGACCCCCAGGTGCAGATGGCGCCGCTGATCGACTGCGTCTTCCTGCTGCTGATTTTCTTCCTGCTGGCCACCACGCTGAAGAAGATCGAGAAGGAGCTTCCGCTGGAGCTTCCTCACTCGGCCGCCGCGGTCGATATCGCCGAGGAGCCCGACCTGCTGATCATCAGCGTGGACCGCGCCGGGCGAAAGTACATCGGCTCCGAGCCGTACGGCACGCGGGAGTTGATCGCGCGGATCAAGGAAGCCGCCCGGAAGAACCCCACCCAGCGAGTCCGCGTGGACGCCGACGAACTCACCCTCTACCGTCACGTCGTCGAAGTGATCGAACTCTGCCAATTCGAGGGCCTGCGCAATGTCGGACTCCACACGCGAAAAGACCCCGCCACAAAAGAGTGATGACGCCGGCGCGACCCCCGAACCCGCCCACCCGGACCTCGGCGGAACGGGCGGCTGGTGGGTGGTCTCCGCCGTCATCCACGGGATGGTCCTCCTGGCGCTGCTGTGGTTCACGCCGCTGCGGACCATCATCCTCCAGCCGGGCGAGACGGTCCCGTTGGAGACCACCGCCAACGCCGATCGCATCGAGGAGGTCGTCGCCGAGATCCGCGACCATCAGGCCGAGGAGATCGCCTTCGAGGTCGAGGAGCTGCTGGACATCACCGACACGCTGGAGGACCTTCGCGAGGGCAAGCTGGAGGACTTCGATCAGTTTGCCGAGTCGCTGGCCAAGGAGGCGCCGAACGAGACGCTGGCCGCCCAGGACGAGGCGCTAAAGGCCCAGCAGGAGGCCCTGGCGAAACTCGCCGAGGCCCAACAGGCCGCTGACGAGGCGACCCGGACGCAGGCCGATGCCGAGAAGGCCCAACCCGCCGCCGCCACGGCCGCCCTGGACAAGGCCAAGAAGGCCCAGCAGATGGCCCAGTCCGCCCACAAGAAGGCCCGCGACGCCCAGAGCCGCGCCGACGAGGCGCAGACCAAGGCCGCCCAGATGCTCGCCATGCTGGACGAGACGATGAAGGACGCCCTGGATGTCCAGAAGCAGGCGATCGCCGCCCAGAGCACCGCCACCGCGGCCGAAACCGGCGCCGAGGACCTCCAACTCAACGCCGGCTATCGCCATGACCAGGTTGTCGCCCGGCAGAAGAACGTCGCCCAGCAGACCCGGCGCGTCGCGGAGCGAGCGGCGCCGATCAAGCCGCTCGAGCCGGAGGTCAAGAAGCTCACCGACCAGGCCGCCCAGGCCAAGAAGCTCGCCGACGAGGCGCAGAAGACCTACCGCGACGTCCGGGAGCAGGCGAGCCAGGCCGACCGGGCCGTCTCGCGGGCCAAGGAACCCGAGGCGAGGAAGCAGGCCCGTTCGCAGGCCGAGGCGGCGAAGAAACGCTCCGACGCGGCGCGAAAGGCCGCCGACGCCGCCAAGGCGGAACTTCGCCGACGCGAGCAGAAGGCCCGCGAAACCCGCGAACGCCTCGCCCGCGCCCGCAGGGACCTGGCCGACGCGACGAAGCGGCGCGACCAGGTCGTTCAGGAGGCCAAGAAGACCCAGGACGCGGCCCGAGACGATCAGACCAAGGCCGCCAAGGCCACCCGGGAGGCCCACGACGCCCAGCAGCGGGCGATCGACGCCCAGAAGAAGGCGCGTGATGCTCTCGGAAAGGCCCTGAAGAACGCCACGCCCGTCGCGGCGGCGCGCCCGAAGGACGCCGACAAGCCCGACGCCAAGCGCCCCGAGCTCTTCGACCGGAACGTCGCCGATCTGTACCGGCTGGCCGTGACCACGGAAGAGAAGTCCACCGAAGCCTACAAGGACGTTCGGGCGGCGGACTTGGCGATCCTCCGCAAGATCCCGCTCGCCGAGGCGAGGGGCCAGACCGAGGTGGCCAAGCCCCTTCGCCCGGAACTGGACGAGAAGCTGCTGACCGGCGCGATTCGAGACATGGCGACGGCCGACCGCCACAAGAAAGAGGTCGAGACGGCCATTCGCGAGATTCGCTCGATGGTGACGCTCGGGCGGCGGATGCTCGCTATGGCCCAGGGCACCGAGACCGACGGCGGCTCGGCCGTGTCGCTCGACTGGTACCGCGCCAAGACCGTCCAGGCCGAGGAGATGACCCGGGCGGCCAAGGAAGACTCCGGCGCGGTCGCGAAGGACTTGAGCGGCCTGATGAAGGCGGCCGCCGCCGACAGCGGCGCCGAGGGCGCCGGGCACAGCGGCTCGGAAGGTTCGGCCGGCTCGGCCGCCGCAGCCGCCGCGGCCGCGAGCGCCGCCCAGGGCAAGAAAGCCCAGGGCCACTGGGGCCGGCTGATCGAGCCGCCGGTTGTCCGCCGCGACCTCAAGGCCATCCCCGGGCGAAAGGTCCTGGCGGCGGGCATCCCCGCCAAGTGGATGTACGTCGATAGCTGGTACGTCATTGGCCCGTTCCCCAACCCCCGGCGGATCAACCGCGACAAGAAGTTCCCGCCCGAGAGCGTGGTCGATCTCGACGCGCGGTACATTGGCAAGGACGGCAAGATCGTCCGGTGGGAGTTCATGAAGACCGCCGAGCCGGAGGTCTTGCCCCCCAAGCCCGAGGAATACGCCATCTACTATGCCTACACCGAACTGTGGTTCGAGAAGGCGATGGACCTGTGGATTGCCGTCGGCAGCGACGACAAGTCCAGCCTGTGGATCGAGGACCAGCCCGTCTGGGTTTCGGCCGACCATCTGAAGTCGTGGCAGATCGCCGAGGGCATGCGCAGGGTGCACTTCAAGAAGGGCATCAACCGCGTGCTCTACCGGATCGAGAACGGCTGGCGGCACGTGGGCTGGTCGCTCGTGATCCACACGAACTCTCCGGGCGCCGCCCGGTAGGACCAGGAGAGCTTCCATGAGTTTTGCGAAACGAGCCTGTCGCGTCGCGCTGTCATCCGCTCTGGCGGCCGGGGCTATCTCCAGCGCCCACGCCGCATCCAAGGCGCCGCGGGCGTCCTACCCGGAACTGTCCCTGTCCGCGAGCGGGATCAAGCTGACCGTCTACCTGCCCGACGTCGAGACCGGCTACTACCGCGGCTCGCGGTTCGACTGGTCCGGCGTGGTCGGGCGCGTCACGTACAAGGGGCACACGTTCTTCGGCCCGTGGCACGCCCGGCACGATCCGACCGGCCAGGACGCCATCCAGGGCACGGCCGAGGAATTCGGCATGTTCAAGCCCCTGGGCTTCGACGAGGTCCGTGCCGGAGGCGTGTTCTACAAGATTGGCGTCGGGGGCCTGGTCCGCGTCGAGGCGCTCGTGAAGGACAAGAAGACCGGCAAAATGGTCGAGCAGGAGTACGGCTTCTGGCGCGGCCACAAGATCGCCAAGCCGGGGCCATGGGAGATCTCCCACGGCAAGACGTGGGTGCAGTTCGTCCAGGACTTCACCGGCCAGCGCGGGTGGGGGTGGCATTACACGAAGCGTATCAGCCTGGTCAAGGACTCGGCGGCGTTCGTGATCTCTCGCCGCCTGGAGAACACCGGGACGAAGGCGATCGACACGACACACTACTGCCACCATTTCACGATCATCGACGACGAGCCGATTGGCCCGGACTACCGCGTCGTCCTGCCCTTTGGCGCCCGGATCGAGGAGCTCAAGGGCACGCCGGTGAAGATCGAGGGGCAAGAGATCGTTTTCTCGCAGGCCCTGACGGGGGACAAGACCGTCTGGGCGCGACTGGGGGGTCTTCGGGGCTCGCCCCTGGACAACGGTGCGGCCATCGGGAACCGCAAGACCGGCGCGAGCATGACGATCACCGGGGACCGCGAGGTGGTGCGATACTGTTTCTGGTCGACGCGGCTGGCGACGTGTCCCGAGCCGTTCGTCGCGGTCAAACTCGCCGGCCGGGCGTCGATGAACTGGAGCAACACCTACACGTTCGGCTCGACCGCGGAAAAGAAGAGCAAGTGATCGCCGCCGGCGGAGAGATCAGGACCCGCCCATGAGGAAGAAGCTCCGTCTGCCGGAACCGGCTGTCTTTGGTTTTCTGCTGCCGAACTTCGTGGGCTTCTTCGCTTTCCTGTTGTTTCCGATCGTTCTGTCGCTGGTCATGTCGCTGACGAACTGGAGCCTCAAGCCCGCGGTGAAGACCGAGTTTCTGGGCCTGCGGAACTACGTGGACCTGCTGGGCCTGCGGACGCTGGGGGCGGGGAGCCGGGCCGGAGGCTACCTGTACGGCGCGTCGGCGGTCGTACTGTTCGCGGCGCTGGTGGGGACGCTGTGGTCGAACGTCGCCTCCTGGCGGGGCAGCCGGTTGGGGGGCGCCGTGCTCGGCGTGCTCGGCGCGACGATCCTCGTGCTGCGAGCGGTCCAGGGCGGAGGCCAGGGCCTGGTGGTCGCCGGGGGCATTCTCCTGCTGGTGGGCATCGTCGTCCTGCGGCGCGAGGACGCCTCCTGGAGACCGGGCTGGGGGACCGTGCCCCCCGTCGTGCTGGCCGCTGCCGCCGCCGTGATATGGGCCCTGCACGGGGCCGTCTGGCAGGCGTGGGAGCCCCGCGACGCGCGGTTCTGGCAATTCCTCTACAACACGCTCTACCTGATGATGGGCATCCCGTTCTCGATCGCCGGCTCGCTCTGCCTGGCCATGCTCTTGAGCGATTCGCTCCCCCTCGGCACCTGGCGGGTCCGCCTGGTCGGCGTGGGGCTGTGCCTCGTCTGCGGGGCCGTCACGCTGGGGATTCTCTGGCACCTGGACTACGCCAACCTTGGTCTGCTCGGCGCGGTGTTCTGGGCGATGGCGTCGCTGGGGGCGGCCTTTAACATCGTCTCCTTCCGCACGCTGTTTTACCTGCCGACCTTCACGTCGGGCGTGGCGCTGATGGTGTTGTGGAAGGCGCTGTACAACCCGCAGACCGGGCCGATCAACGCGGGGCTCGGCACGATCCTCGAGGGCTTCGGGGTTGGCTCGGCTGCGGTGGCGGACATGCTCCCGCAGTGGCTGGCCAGCATCGCCTGGGCCAAGCCCGCCCTGATTGTCATGGGCGTCTGGGTCGGCATCGGCGGGACCAACATGCTGCTGTACCTCGCGGGGCTGAGCAACATCCCGCCCCAACTGCTCGACGCCGCCCGGGTCGACGGCGCGGGGCGCTGGGCGAAGTTCCGGCACGTGATCTGGCCTCAACTGGCGCCCACGACGTTCTTCATCTCCGTCATGTCCATCATCGGCGGGCTCCAGGGCGGCTTCGAGCAGGCCCGCGTGATGACCCAGGGCGGCCCGGCCGGGTCCACCACCACGCTGAGCTACTACATCTACAACAAGTTCTTCGAGGATCTTGACCTGGGCTACGCGGCCGCCATCTCGTGGGTGCTGTTCGCCTTCATCTTCACCGCGACGGCCGTCAACTGGCGGTTCGGGCGCGAGTTGGAGGTGGTCGAATGAGCGGCTCGGCCCGGAGAGCCTCCGGCCCCGGCGCGGGCGTGCGATTCGCCGCACTGTGCCTGCTCGGCTTCGTGATCTCGATCCCCTTCGTCTGGATGGTCAGCGCCTCCTTCAAGCCCCGCAACGAGGTCGAGGAGGTCCGCGTCGTCCCCCGCGAGCCGACCCTGCGGAATTATCCCGTCGTGCTCGACAGGCAGCCCGACCCGGGCACGGGGAAGTTCCTCGAGTTGCGTTTCGGACGGTGGTACTTCAACAGCATCTTCCTGGCCGTCGCGATCACCGTGCTCCAGGTGCTCACCAGCGCGATGGCCGCCTATGCCTTCAGCCGAATGCATTGGCGAGGGCGGGACAAGGTGTTCCTGGCCTACCTGGCCACCATGATGGTCCCCGGCGTGGTCACCATGATCCCCAACTACCAGATCATGATCTCGATGAGGCTGATCAACACGTACCACGGGCT
>Ga0272442_10004652_pt1 | contig 18669 bp, 12 predicted proteins | sample SSMForm2O_FD_200262 | JGI IMG/M metagenome (GOLD analysis project Ga0272442, IMG submission 200262) | Marine sediment archaeal communities from Little Sippewissett salt marsh, Falmouth, MA, United States - SSM-Form-2O | ecosystem: Environmental > Aquatic > Marine > Wetlands > Sediment ... | reverse complement strand
CAGTGCCGTCACAAGCGCAACAAGCCACGTACAATTTATTTGAAAAACAGAACTTTTTTTCATTAGTTAACCCCTTACAGCTACTTTTTATGTTCGTAGGTCTACACACCGCATTCCATTGCATGACATAATTATCAACCAACTGCCTGCATGTGTCCAAGATGATAGAATCCGAAAATGATGTACCAGACGAGCGTGTCGACCATAAATATGAATGGGAACAAATCTGAAACTTGGAATCATACAAAGAGAGGAAATCACGATACTGACGGGATGATTATGCACCCTGCGTTTTACTCTTTGACAAGAACTTCTTTTTTATAGTGGGAGTATATGAAGAGAAAATTTGTATGTCAAGTGGGTTTTGCAGTCCCAGCTATCGGGGGCTGACCATGCTATCTTATTGATATTTAAATAATATCATTCCAATAATAAACGTTTTCAGACCTTACAAGATCATTTTAAGGAATAAAGTTGTCCCCGTAAGGAACAGCTGATTCGCGAAGCTCTTAATTGGTGGGGTTAAAGGGAAGGACTCAGGTCGCATCCAAAATATTATTAGAAATTTATCACAGATATCATCTGTCACCACTTTTGAAGCCTTGTAAATCCTAACGATACTATCAAGCTGTCGTCAGTCGGAGATATGACAATTTTATTACATACATTAAACGCATACCTTGAAATTTTCAATTAATCAACGTTTAAAATACATTGACAATTATTAATTTTTTCCACATTATGAAACGTAGTGATGTGTCATCTGAAGATTAAGGAGGAAACAAATATACATCAATTTATACCCATAATACTCCTCACAGGACACTAGATGTTCGGTGGAGAGACGAGCTTGTTCTATAGCTGATATTTTGTCAATTTGCTCTTCTATGTTTGCGCGTCTAAATAGTTATCGATTATCCTATCCGTGTTTCTCCTTCATTTTTTAAACACAATTTCACGATTCATTAGCGTATGAAATCTTGTTTACCTCTATTGAATTATTTCCTCAGAAGAGCACCTATGTAACAGCAAACGAATGAAAGGAGGATGGACATGAAAAAGTTTTTAATAGCAACATTATGTATTTTCCTGGTGTTTGGAAGTTTTGCATATGCTGCGACTGAAGGTGGGACTGCTGAGGAAGCAATGGCCCTGGTAGACAAAGCCGTTGCGTTGGCCCAGGAAAGCGGCATAGATAAAGCAGTATTGGCGTTCAATAACACTGCCGGAGAATTTGTAATGAAAGATCTCTACATCTTTGTGGTTGACATGAGCGGGACGGTTCTGGCTCATGGAGCGAAAGCTGAACTGATTGGGAAAAATCTCATGAGTCTCCAAGATAAAGATGGAAAATTTATAATAAAAGACATGATTGAGATGGCAAAAACGAAATCAGAAGGATGGGTAGACTATAAATGGGAAAATCCCATGACGAAGAGCATCGGTAATAAATCAACCTATTTCCGTAAAGTAAAGGATATTCTTGTGTGTTGCGGGGTTTACAGGTAATTTCCGGAAAGATGATTTTGTTGGAGAGGCGGGGTTGATAGCCCTGCCTCTTTTATTTTGATATTTTAATGCGGCACCCTTCAAAGTATGAATCACATATCATTACTGCGTTATATATTTTCAAATTGTCGATAACTGATAACTGTCCTGAACATGTGTAGACTGACAGCAACTCCTCAAATATTTCATTTGTGAAGACTTTCGCAAGCTTTAATCGTTGACCTTTTGAGAGCAGGTTTTCTCCCTGCGATATAACATGTGCTCTTCTGTTCCCTTCATGTGGGCACCCTGCCCGTATTATATCCAGGATCTTTTCTAACCATTTCATATGCCTTGACTTTACCGACAATATTCGTTTAGATAACGGTTATAGAAAACCTTTACGCTCTATCTTCAGGAGATAGTCATGCTGATTGATTTTTTAATCGGATTCATTACCGTCTTGTTGATCGTTACCGTCATTCCCTTTTTGGTTTTTGTTTTCCATGTGAGCATCATGATAGCGATACCTATAGCAATCGCCATTGGTATCTTTTTCGGCCTCGTAGTTGTGGGACGACTTATACGGTATCTATTCAAGAAGAATAACGAAAAATAGCCTTTACAGATTGATGAAACACACATTGCTTCATATCGAAACCTCTACGATCGCATCAGCGACCCTCTCCGCACGGTCGAGAACTTCAATATTCCTCACTTTGGAATGTTTTCAACATGCCACATCATTTAAACTTCGAAAAGAGGGACCGGGGTTGCAGCTTAAATATTAGACTAAAATTTCGTCATATAAAAACTTTACATCTAAGCCCGACCCCTCTTTCTTTTCTTACTTACATGATTATTGAACGAACCATGCCGATTTTCTCATCGGTTTAATCATATTAAATTGCACCGAGAGCCCATTGTTTGTTGAGCCAGCGCATTTTCTGGGCCTCTTCGAGCAGTTCATCCCTGAAATCGGGATGGGCAATATTCGTGATTGCAAGAACTCTCTCCGGGATGGAAAGTCCCTTGAGATAGGCTACACCGAATTCGGTAACAAGATAGGAAACATCAACTCTCGGCACGGTGACAATTTCACCGGGAGGCAGGGTTGGAGTTATTTTAGATTTGAGGTTTCCTTCTTTGTCTGTATAAGTTGCATGCGTTGCAAGAACAGACTTGTTTTCCGGATATCCGAGGGATGACATGCCCTTGTTTGATCGATAGTATGCGCCTCTGACAAATGCGAGCTGTCCCCCTGTTCCCGAAAAATGATTGAACCCTATCGACTCCGAGCTGACTTGACCCTGAAGATCTATACCGAGACAGGCGTTGATCGATATAAGATTTTTATTCATAGCGATTATATTTGGATCATTGGTGAAATCTGTCGGATACATGGCCAGGGCAGGATTATGATCAATCCAGTCATATAACTTCCTGCTCCCAATGGCAAAGGCCCATACAATCTTCTCCGGGAGGAATGTTTTCTTTTTACCGGTAATCAAGCCGGCCTCGTGCAACTCAAGCATAGCCTCCGTTACCATCTCCGTGTGAATGCCGATGTCATTGGCACCACTATCGGCAAGCAGACGCAAGACGGTATCGGGCAGTCCGCCGATCCCGACCTGGAGGGTTGGACCATCCTTCGGGATCATCTCAGCGATGTATCCCGCAATCTGTTTGTCCGTATCATCCGCTACCGGAGATGGTATGGTAATAATATTATCTGTTGTATTTTCTATTACATAGTCGATATCAGACAGGTGAATACAATCATCATAGCCGCCGTAACACCAGGGCATATCCTGGACGACTTCCACAACCTTGATCTTTGATTTATCGAAAACGGCCTTTTTATAATTGTTCAGGGGTCCGAAATTGAAATACCCGTGCTTATTCATCGGGGTAACCCCCTGGACACAGATATCTACTTCCGGGAGATCTTCCCGATAGTATCGTGCCGCTTCACCAAAGTTATAGGGAACATGGGTACCTTTGTTGCCGGCAATGTATTTTCGTGACAATCCGAGAACATGAAAATTGCCCGTCCAGAAGCTCTCGGCATCCGGATCTTTTTCCTGTATCTCCAAGGGGGTAAGGTGCCCCAGCATTCTGACCTTGACGTTCTTAACTTCACCGACCCGTTCGGCAAGGGCTCTATCAAATGCCCTAGGCATCTGTACCGTCCCATAATCCAGCCACATTCCATCCGTTACCAGTGCCGCAACCTGTTCCGGCGTTGCTAATTTGCTTCCATACTTCGACATAATCCGTCTCCTTTTATCTATTTTTTACAATCATCGAACGATGTTGTATTCCGATTGATTATTGAATTATCTATTTCTTGCATATCCAATATGCCTCTTATTTGTCTTTATTGATTTTTCGACGTATTTCTTACGAAGATCGTCAATCCACAACATTGTTTGTTGTTCGTTACCGGAGTTGCTGTAGCAGTTTCCGACGCACCGGCTGCGTATACCGGATTTGTCGTCTTTCCGATGCATTCATAAATACTTCTTTTTCAAACTCGTCCACCAGCTTTTACGACATACCGATCGAATGATCGGAAAATAAACTGCCAGATAAGTTTGATGCTGAGATCTGCTCTTAGAAATGTTTCCAGGAAGGTCCTGAGTGATGATATAATTTCCAGTAATTGGGACGACCAGACGTTCAAGAACGCATCACAGTTTCCATATATTTCCCGGCCAGTTATAATTCAACACGTAGCTCAATACGTCTGATGATTGGATTGAATTATTATTGTTAAGAGCTTACTTCCCGCTGGTCGAGTATAGGTATGTTTCTCCCGGGTGTCAATGAGAAATGAGGCACACGACAGAATTACGATATTTTAAGGGTTCTGATCGTAACTGCCACCTTCTTTTCATATCGGTACCCGATTGCCCTGATCTTAGAAGAAACGTTGCCCCTGTTTCCCAGTTTTATTGATTATAAATGATTATTTTTGCTTGCATTCCCTCTCAGTTTGCGAAAAGGTAACAAACAACAGTTCTTGGCCGGTAGACATTCTATATGACGTAACCATTACTGCCTGCGTTAAAGGAGGAAACATGCGGATACCAACGATACCATTCACGATCCTCGCACTGGCACCGTTCTGCCCGAGGCAGGAATGCATGGGCTCGAGTAAGCCGGTTGCCGTGGATCTTTTCAGTATGGACGAAGCCGTAGAGCATCTTGAACCGACGATTTACATTCCTGTTCCACGAAACGTTTGCCCGGCAGGTGGTATCACGCTCACTTTCAGGAGCATAAAGGATTTCAACCCTGATCGGATCGTCGCGAACAACGATTATCTGAAAGGTATTCATGATGCCGGGCAATTCATTGCAGAAGCTGTAAAAAACGGTATCCCCGCCCGGGATATTGCCGGAAAGATCTCAACTGCCTGGCCCGACCTGCCCATCGAAACGACAGTCATGGATACCGATGATCCTCAGCAATCTAACGAACAATCAACCAGCCGGGTTGATGATATTCTCTCCATGGTGGCGACCCCCGCTTCTCCACAGCCAAAAGCTTCAGTAGGTGCGACACAGTGGAAAGTTCAGTGTGACAAGTTACTCTCAACGCTATTGGAATACGTTTTCGACAATACCGATTTCAGAACATGTGAAGCGTCGTGGCGGGGTATCGAGTTGCTCGTCCGCCAGGGAAAGATCAAGGAAGGTGAAGGGGTTTTCGTTCACACCGTTCCAATAACCGGTGACGGCCTGGCGAACACGTTAGAAGAACTATCAACCGATCTGGCTGCAAATCCGCCCAATCTTGTCCTTGTCGATGTGCCGTTCGACAACACCGTGCGGAGTATAAACATTCTCGACAAAGTGACAACCTTCGCTGAAACTCTGATGGTACCGGCGGTATGCTGGATTACTCCCGGGTTTTTCAATATGAATACATGGGACGATCTCCGGCGGGTACCATACATCAAACATCACCTTGAAGATGCATCCTATGCCAAGTGGCGAAAACTGAAGGAACTACCGGGTTCTCACTGGACTGCAATAACTTGTAACCGCTTCCTCACCCGTTTCACCTATACACGGGATAATGGTAAAGGAACGGTCTCCTTCCAGGAAAAAGAACCCTTGTGGCTGAGCCCTGTGTGGGCGCTGGGTACGCTGATCTGTCAAAGCGTCTCTCACTTCGGCTGGCCGTGCCGTTTTACCGATTATATGAATATCAATCTTGCAGACCTCGCCCTTACTGATTCGGAAAGCGACATACCCACATCGACGGAGATGATCCTTTCTGAGGACAGACTTGCAGAATTTGTCGAAGTCGGCATAACCCCTTTGCAGAGTGGAAAAGGAAAGGACAGTGCTTTCATTCCGAAAGAAGTGACACGTGCCGGAGGGTCCCTTAAATACCAGCTCTTTGTCGCGAAGGTACTCGGTTTCCTCTGGTGGTGCAGGGATAATATGGATCGGGAAATACGAACCGGTGACATCGGCATAAATCTTACCACTGCCTTCGATCTGTTCTGGCAAAACACAGGACAGCCGACGCCTGATGACCTGAAAATCAGGGCAGGTACTGCGGAAGGGGATGAATCAATATCACTGACGATACGCATGACACCGCCCCGGTCAGTCCTGACGGGTGGTTATGCGCTGGAGATGACCTTTCTCTGGTAATATCGGGCCATTCGGTTTCAATGAACTACCCCGCCCCAAGCTACGGGGTATCATAACATGTCATTGTCCGGCTTGACCGGACAATCCATAGATTCCCGCTTTCGCGGGAATGACTCGCAGCAAGCTTCGGGGAATTAGACCCGAAAAGAGATTAAAAAAGGGATTACAGCACATTCCGTAATCCCTTTCACAGGTTGTTGTAAAATGCTCATCCGTCCGGGCATGGTGGAATTCCCCGGACCGAGATGATTGCCTATCGACACTCACCGCAGCTGCTGCATCCGCCACAGCTGTCGCCGCAACCCATGGGCGCCGGTTCGAGACCGGTCTCCACGATCGCAATATCAAACATGAGAGTCTTTCCTGCCAGAGAATGATTGACATCCATTTTTACGACGTCATCAAGAACCTCAGTCACAACAGCGGGAATAGGATTACCGGCCTGATCAATCAGATTGACCGGCAAGCCGATGGCTAGTTCCATGTCATCGGGAATATTTGTTCTCGGCATGTCAATCACGAGTTCTTCCCGATGCTCGCCATACCCATCTTCAGGGGTAATGGTGATACTTTTCGTATCCCCTGTCGTCATACCGACGACGGCATCATCAAATCCCTTGATAAGCTGACCGGTCCCAACGGTAAACGTGAGCGGTTCACGTCCTTCGGAGGTATCAAAGATTTCCCCATCTTCGAACTTGCCCGTGTAGTTAACTCTGATAGTATCGCCTGCCTTTATTGCTTCCGTCATATTTTTTATCTCCTTTAATTGCCTGCTTGTCCTCACCAAATATTTTATTGAATCCCTTACCATCACATTCGTGGCATAACGTTCCCCGATCCCGTTCTCAAAACTTCAATAGATAAGACCTGCTTTTTAAATAAAAAAAGACTGTCGGGCCCTGTAGAGCTCGACGGTCTTTCATGCACCACAAAATCGTTATCATATTTCTGGTTACGGTATCCTATCAACCTGAGTTACATAAGATAGTCGCTGCCGATACCACATATTTTCAATTAATACAATAAAGATCGAACGTCAAGATCTGCACAGGGGAAGAATTGTTCCGATCATCCGGTGAATTATAAGATTTAACATTACTGTTGGGAAACGTATCCATACCTTCAGAGGCTGTTGAAAAACGCCCATCTGCGGCGTTTCCCTTATCCTTTGTCGTTACGACGTAGGTAATGAGGCAAAGCCGCAAAGGCTCAAGATAAAAGGCCAAGGGCAAAAAGCTCAAGGCCTGGAATTACGACGTAAACATTAGAGGAAGCCATAAAGGGAAAAGCACGATCCGTATCGGATATCACTTTTTCCTGAAACCTGGTCCCTGGAACCTGATTCCTTTTGCTGTATTGCGAGAGCCTTGCATCTGACCATTTTTGAACAGCCTTGTGTTGGCACTTTTTCAACGGTCGGTTCAGGCATCAAAAGAAATGGAGCAACAGATATTTTCGGCTTTGGATTTCAAACTTGACACATGTGCCGTATCTCCATTAAACTCCCCAAAGTGGATGTTCGTATCATAACAGAGCACTATGTTGTTTCTTCACCCTTTACCTTTTTCCCGGCATGAATAGTTTCAGCGTATTTTGATCGTTAACGATTTACACGTGTTTCATCAAACAAGGATTACACCATGAAGCTTACTCGCAAGAACGCCGCCGTGTTTCTCACATCCCTGTTCGGTCTCCTGTGCCTGTTTCCGTCTTACGTGGTCGCAGGAAAGGTTCATCTCCCCATAACAATTGACTACCCCCTTCTCAGGTCTCTCGCTCTTTATGCGGCTTTTACCGATCCCGGCAAAACGGCACATGTGCTGAACGTGAACAATGGCTGCCGGACAATAATACTCTCCGATCCCCGTTACAGCATGGAAAATTCTCACATCCGACTTGAGACGAAAGTCCGTGTCCGTGCCGGTACCTCCCAAAAAGCGAAATGCATTAAACCGGTTGAGTGGGAAGGCTTTCTGCGCCTCATTCAGATCCCAAAAATTGACGACAGACAATGGATACTTTCATTTGAGACGACTGATTCCACCATCCTTGACATGAATCATAAACTGGCGAAACCGCCCGATGTCGTTCGGAAGCTCATCGATGCCTGGGTTTATGATTATTTAGACAATTTTTCCATCAATTTGGCGCCTCCTCTGTCACAGGTGAACGCTCTTCTTCGTGAATTGTTTCCCCCGGACCTGTTTTTTCTTGCGGAAAAAATGATGTACACCATGACCACTGCGAAAGTCTCTCCCGATCCCGATGCCTTACGAATCTATGTTATGTTCGATACTGATGATGTGTACGCCGTCAAGAAAGAAATTAAGGAACAGCTTTCTTCAGAAACAGAAATTGAGAAAACAACCGACACCTGGCACGCATGGGATTCATTTCTCGTCTATATAATCGATGCTCTCATCTGTGAACCTCTGTCAAAAGATGACCGGGAAATACTGTTGGATGTAGTACTTGAAACCAGACATTCTTTTGTTTCCGAACTGTCGAATAAAACGCTTACGAAAAATTTTGTCAGGGAAGAGTTCATAATGGCATGGGAACAATTATCGCCCGTTTTCAGAAAAAACCTGGGAGATAATCCATGCCGGGATTTGATGAGCTATCTTGCCTTTTTCACTGTTGCCGATGCTGTAGCAGCGTTTGACAAAGTGATCCTTGATCTCGGAGTTGAAATGAATCGCAAAACGCTGATTTTTCTAGCACGACTCCTCAGCAAAGGGAAACCGGTTAATCTCGATTACCAGCCGGATATTGACAAGAAACTGAGAAATATTATCGGCATTGAACCAGTGCCGGAAGAAACGAATCCACCACATAAAACGACTCAATCGAAAAATACCGTCAGTAAACACACGTCGATTACAAAAAACCGAAGTTATTTATATGACACACTTGCATCGCTGTTCTGTTCCACAGCCTGGGCTCAAGAAGACAATCCGTCAATCGTTGATGATACGACCAAGAAGTGGATTTTTTCCCGGGAAGAGCTGGATGCATATATTGAACGTATAAAAATTCTTCTGCACGATATTTCTGATTCTACGCTGGAGAAAAGCACCATACCGGATCATTATTACGAACTCTACCGGCACATCGTCTTTGCAACAGCCTGGCAGGAAAGCTGCTTTCGACAATTTAAAATAAAAAACGGAGAAGTGATCTATCTCAGATCGTATAATAATACATCTGTCGGTCTCATGCAGATAAATGAAATCGTGTGGCGCGGCATGTACGATCGAGAAAAGTTGAGATGGGATATTGCGTACAATGCGGAGGTGGGATGCCAGATCATTAATCTCTACCTTACCAGATACGCACTCAAGAGAATGAAGAGATTAAACTTCAAAAAACCGCTTGAAAACGATACACTGGCTCAGATTGTCTATGCCATGTATAATGGCGGACCGAGACAGTTTTATAAATTTCTCAAACGTAACAAAAGAGAAAAATTATTCCTCAGCGACCATCTGTTCTGGGACAAATACGTATGGGTTAAAAATGGCGAATGGGATAATGTTCGCAAATGTCTGATTGGCGGGTAATGTTTTAACAGAGGCCGGTATTGTCCGGTGAGAAAATCGCATATAAGCAGTTGTAATAGTACGGCTACAATAAAGGACCAAAATTCCCCTGTATCCCCCTTTATAAAAGGGGGGATTGAACGGAATATAATTAAGTGCAGGTCCCCATTTATCAAAGGGGGAAATTATGAGGTTCTCCCCTTTTTTAAAGGGAGTTAGAGCCCGCCCCGGTGCAACTGAAACAGCGATGAAGCAACAATTTTAAAATATCCTTCGGAACGTTGATTCCGGCTTACTGTTATGGTTATCGGTCTGGGCCAGGGCCTGCCCTGGTGCGACATGGATAGTAGATATTTTAACCCCAACAAAATATTTCTATTTGATCGAGCATACTCGTAACTTATCAAACCAAGTCTGGGCCAGGGGGGATTTTTAGATGATGGTATTGGTATTCATCGTATGTAAAAACGTAACTGGACAATGCTGAAAAGAAGCTTAAACGAAGACAAGGTGAATCATGAAAAGAATTGAAATGCGAGAAAAATTCATCCGACCACCCGTGACAATGGTAATCGGAGCCCTTATACTGGCAATCATTCTCTCGTTGTCGTTACACAAGACAACACAAGTCGCCTCAGCGGCGATCTCAACGCCGGACACGACTCAGATTCTGGAATTGTACGGCTCTCTGCCTCTGCGGTTTGAGTTGAATCAGGGTCAGACCGATTCACAGGTCCAGTACCTCTCGCGGAACTCGGGGTACGATCTCTTCCTGACACCCGGTGAAGCAGTAATGGTCCTGCACAGGCAACAGACAAAGCGATCGACCGTAGGTACAGTATCGAGGCAGGCAAAAACAGATAAAGCTGATGTCCAATCCCGTAAAGTTGTCCGCATGCGGCTCAGCGATGCCAACCCCAAACCGGCGGTTATGGGCAGAGATAGATTGCCCGGCAAGAGTCATTACTTTATCGGAAACGATCGGAACCGCTGGCATACCAGTATTCCCCAGTATGCCCGGGTTGCCTACGAAGGGGTCTATCCCGGAATCGATCTGGCCTTTTACGGCACCAACAGACAACTGGAATACGACTTTGTCGTCAAACCGGGTGCCGACCCGAAAAAAATCATGCTTGCCTTTTCAGGCATGGATACCCTCACACTGGGAATGAATGGCGACCTCATCCTCAAGATGGGAAGCGACACAATCGTTCATCGCGCTCCGAGAATTTACCAGGAGATGAACGGTGAAAAGCGAAGCATCAAGGGGCACTATGTTCTGTATGACGGAAACAGAGCAGGGTTTCACGTTGCCGCCTATGACACAAAAAGACCGCTGGTCATTGACCCGGAGCTTACCTATTCGACGTATCTTGGCGGGGGATCTCCCGACAGCGGTTATAGCATCGCAATCGACTCGAGCGGCAATGCCTACATAACGGGGAGAACATTGTCAACAAATTTCCCCACACAAGACCCTTATCAAACGGATAACAAAGGTAACTATGATGCCTTCGTGGTCAAGTTGAACTCCAGCGGCTCGACACTCCTGTTTTCCACCTATATCGGCGGCAGCAATGTCGACGAAGGTTACGGTATTGCTGTTGATGCTTCTAATAATGTTTATATAACGGGGAGTACCGTCTCATCAGACTTCCCCACCGAAAGTGCCATCCAAGGTGCAATCGACGGCGGATACGATGCTTTTATCGCCAAGTTCAACGACACCGGATCTACCCTTGCCCTTGAGTACTCCACCTATCATGGCGGCGGCTCCTTTGATGCGGGCTATGGGATTGCCGTTGATTCTTCCGGTGCCTATGTGACGGGACGGACTGATTCGAATGACTTTCCGACACCGGGCACACCCGCCCGGGACACATTGGGTGGCGGTCAAGACGCCTTCGTGACCAAAGTAAATGCAGGGGGCACCGCTCTCACCTACTCGACGTATCTCGGCGGCGATAATGATGAATACGGCCAGTCAATTGCCGTTGATTCATCAGGCAATGCCTACGTGACGGGACGGACCACTTCAGACACAACTGATAACTTTCCAACAGCGGGAACTCCCTTCCAGGGGGCTCTTGCCGGCGGCAATGACGCTTTCGTGACGAAGGTGAATTCCGACGGGACTGATTTCACCTACTCAACGTATCTCGGCGGCAGCATTGACGATTACGGCCAGTCTATTACCGTCGATGCCTCCGGGAACGTCTATGTAGCGGGAGGAACTTATTCAAGCAACTTTCCGACACAGGGCACACCAGTCCAGTCTTCGAACGCCGGCGGCCTTGACGTATTCGTGACGAAGTTGAATTCCACCGGTTCTTCTCCCCTCGTATACTCCACCTATCTCGGTGGAACCGGCACCGATGAGGGATACAGCATTGCCGTCGACGGCAATAACTATGCATACGTCACCGGCAGAACGTCATCATCGGGCCTTTCGACGACGGCAAACTCCGCCCAGACGACAATTGGTGGTGGCTACGACGCATTCATCGCTAAATTCAACACCACCGGTTCTTCCCTGCTTTACTTGTCGTATCTTGGCGGCAGTAATAACGAATATGGACAATCCATCGCTGTCGATTCTTCCGAAAATGTCTATGTGACGGGTTACACCGATTCAAAAGCCGATTTTCCAACGGCGGGAACGCCCTACCAGTCAACATCGAACAGCAGGGACGCTTTTGTCACGAAAAGTACGACGACCGATCCACCAACACCGCCACCAACCGATTCCGGTGGCGGTTGTTTCATCGACACGGTTTTCCGCCGGTAGCAGAGGGCACGAAAAACAGTATTGCAGGAATCGGCCATCATAACGGTTTGGAAAGAGTGAATTGTCCCCTCTTCCTGACCTTGGCACAATGCGGGAGAAGGGACTGTTCAGAAAATTTTTGTTTACTGGAGTTTGAGAATATACACGTCCGCATCATCGTCTTCCGTAAGGGGTCCAAAGAGAATTGACTGTGGTTCACCTTGAACTCTGACGTAGTACGAGGAACCTTCATCCAGCTCGTTTTGCACGGCCCAGGCGGTATGCTCATCCTCACCTACTGCCACTTGTAACCCCTGCATCGGATATTCAAGAACGGATTTTTCCGGAAGTTTACCCGAAGGCCCGACACCGTGGGCATCTATTTCAGCCCCGAACACTCCGAACATGACTCCCTTCCAGGTCGAGTGAACCGGGCCGATTTCAAACCACTGGCCAAGTTGAGGCATGGCGTAAATATCGAAACGATAATCAACAGGAACTTTTTTGAGCGGCATGTTGGCCTTCGCCACCAGTTTGGCACCGACAGCAGGATTATCGATGGCAAAGATTTCAGCACCGTGAAACGGTGTGGGTAGCGTATCGATCGACGGTATTTCTCCCTCATGGAGGAATATAACGGGAACTCCATGTCCCCTGACTCCCTGCATGGACAGGGCAAGCATGGAAAGACCATACCGAACGGAGGAGGAAACAAGGTCCGTATCCGATGAAAGAATGAGCCAGAGTGCCGTATCATCTTTAATGAGTTCTTCCCTGGGTCCGAGCCAGGCCATTTTCTTCGGGTCATCCAGCCAGAAATGACCGTGAGCGTCCAGGGCATATTTCTTAGCCATGGCCATTATCTTCTGAACTTTTGTCTCATCACTGCTGAGAGAGGTTATCCATATTTTTTTCATAGCATTATCCTTTTTGTTGTTTTTTTATCAGCATTGTATGGTTACGTTTTTAAATACGGTGAATATCAATACCATCATCTAAAAATCCCCCCTGGCCCAGACTTGGTTTGATAAGTTACGAGTATGCTCGATCAAATAGAAATATTTTGTTGGGGTTGCAATATCTACTATCCATGTCGCACCAAGGCAGGCCCTGGCCCAGACCGATAACCATAACGGTAAGCCGGAATCTACGTTCCGGAGGATATTTTAAAATTGTTGCTTCATCGCTGTTTCAGTTGCACCAGGGCGGGCTCTAACTCCCCTTTAAAAAAGGGGAGAAGTTCATACTCTCCACCTTTAGCAAAGAAGGTTGTGGAAATCTCTTTCAACGTCTTATGAAAATCCCCCTGTATCTCCCTTTATAAAAGGGGGATTGAGATGAATAGTATTAATCGTAGCCCTCTGCTTCGCCCCGGTTATAACCTTCGTCTTATCCGGTCTCATATTCGATTACTGCACTGTTATCCAAGATGGATTTTTTCACCATCGATTTTCACTTTTGTCTCTGCCAGCAGGCTGGAACGCTTGCCTTTCATGTAGAGAGACTCTCTGACAAGATATCGCAATCGCCCTACCTTCACTTGTTCCAGATTCTCAATCCAACGGTAGGATTCTCTGGCTTTCCGGACAAGTCTTTCGGTTATCGATGTCACCGTTTTTGAGACAATCTTAACAGCGTTGATATTGCCGCGAAACACCCGGCCAAAAAAGGTAAAATCGTTGATGCTGGCCGTGCCACACAAAGAACGGAGATCCAGCTTTTTCGAATCAAGGGCGATATCATGGCCTTTGAGATCGAGTTTCTGCGCTGAAAAGCCCAGATCGCCGTTCTTCACCATAACGGAGACATTTCCTTCAAACAGTATGTCAGACTGTACATCCTGCTCTCGTTCCAACACAGACAATATATATGATTTTCCATTCCGGGTAGACAAAAGGATGACTTCATCACCTATACAAGGTTCAAGAAGACAGCTCGCTGATTTTTTGGCCTTGTGAAGCCCTCTGGATGTTTCCACCCAGAAGAAATTGTCATCCTTTATTTTTACTCGACCATCGTTCAGGTCCAGATTTTTACTTTCTATGTTACTGGCTAATTGTTCCATTATCTTCACCTCAAAAAATATCTGCTATCCGCCAATCATGACTTTTGTCTGACTGGGATCCAATTGACTCCCCACGGGGCAGTTGGCATTGTTTCCGTTATGGGCGGTCTGGCAGCCCAGATAGACGGCGGGATTACCCTCAAATTTAACTTTTGAGCTGAATGATGTAAATTTAACGGGACCCTTCGTCATGCCCGATATAACCCCCCCGGCCGATCCGGCTTCATCTCCCGAGCTCTGGGGTATTTCTGTTTTTTTGGTCAATGCTTCCTTCATGCAGATCTTCACTACTTTTGAAACGGTGTCGCCCTTGGCCTGATTACACATGCCCATATTGGGAAACGGTGTGGGAATCGGACCAACGGGACCCGGTACATTGCAGACATCAGGTATTCCCATGAGTTGTCCGGCTTCCTTCGTTGATGCAAACATAGTTACCCCTCACTTCTTTTTCTCAAATATTCCGTTAATAAACCGGCTGCCATTCCTCCGCTTCGGCAAGATCAAAATCCGTTCCGTATGCCTGGTCTCGATTCGATCCTCTCCAGATAGTGTCTTTTTCTCTGATGCGATGCAGCTTCGCCCCCGCCAGATCAGACTTCGTAAAATCAGTAAATTCAAGATCGGCATGAGACAGGTCGGCAAAGGTCAGATTGACCCCGACAAATTGTGTACCCCTGCATACGGCATGCGACAGGATACAGGCTGTCAGATCACTGTGATATAAATCGGCACGCGTCATGTCACACTCTTCAAAGAACGACTCCCGCACAAATGCATATCGACATGATACACTGTTCATGTGTGCACGGGTAAAGTCGGCGGCGTGGGCTTGTATGGTATCGAGCACTGCATTTGTCAGGATGGCTTCCGTAAGATTGACCTGCGTCAGGTCTGCCTGTGAAAAATTCGTTTGCATACAATTGCACCCGCTCAAATCTGCATTCGTCATACTGCACCCTGACAGATTCTGTTTGCTCACGTCGGCACCGGAAAGATCTGCTTTGACGAACGTGGCTCCGTCAATCCGGCTCGTGGTGAAATCCATCCCTTCACAATCGGCTTCAGTAAAATCCGCCCCTTTGAAATTACAGTCTGTTATCCTCGCTTCGCCGAGTTCCAACCGGATTAAATCGGCACCTGAAAAATTCGATGCCGCAAGCGTGGCCGCGGCAAGATCAGCCCACGACAAATCGGCATGTGTCAGTTCACAATTTTTGAAGGTTGCACCGGAAAGCTTTGCCTCGATGAACCGTGCGTCTGTGAATACAACGCCATCGAACACCGCACCGGAAAGATCTTCACCGGACAGGTCAATACCGGACAAATCTTCCGATTGAATTACCTCTCCTCTTCGAATCCGCGTCAGCAGTTCTTCTCTCGTCATTTCGGTACCCACCCGGCAAGTTTGGTTTTCTTCAGGTTTGCATCCTGGAAATTGGTTTTATTTACCGTTGCCTTTAAAAACTCGACCTCGAAGAGATTTGAACCCTTCAGATCGGTACGTACGAGTTTCGCTTTGGTTAGATCTCCCCGGAACAGGTTGATAGATGTCATGTTGGCATCGGTTAGATCAGCCCTGCTGAACTTTGCTTTTTTTGCCACAGCCCGATAAAAATCAGACCCCAGCAAGTTGCAACTCGATAGATCAGTCATCGTGAGCGTTGCAAAACGGAGAATTGACGAGGGCAGATCAGCACCCGCCCAGTTCGCCTCGGAAAGATCCGCCTTCTGAAAATCAGCTCTTTCGAGAAACGTGCTTTCATCGGCCCGGCTTTTCCGCAAATCCGCCTTTTCAAAATTGACAAACTTCCCCGTTGCACCTTCGAATGTGGCCGATTGGGCCTCTGTTTCTGCAAAGTTTGCATCCTGAATGTCGGCATCGGTGAAATCCGCCCTGGTGATATCGGCTCCTCGAAAATCGGTTTTCTGTAAATTGGCAGCGGTAAAGACGGTCCATTGAGCCGAGGCTTTTCCAAAACGGACACCCTCAAGTTTCGAATTTTCCAGCAGTGCATTATCCATACGTGCTTTTTCGAAATTTCCCTGTGAAAAATCACTTTCAGTCATATCGGCACCACGCAGATCCGCATGAGACATGTCCGCCTGATGCCCCTGTACTCTGTTGAGGTTGCATCCATCCATTTTTGCAGAGGTAAGTGTTGCTCTCAGCAGGGATGCCCCTGCCAAGACAGAGCCGGATAAAATCGCTCCCGTTAAATTGGTCCCGGCGAAATCAATATTTTCCAGGATTGCCCCCCTGAGGTCTATTCCGGCAAGATAAAGATCGGATAAATCAAGGCCCGAAAGATCCTTCCCGGTAAAACTTTTAGCCTCACGGAAATCCTCGATAACCGTTTCCCGGGTTAATACTTCTTCCAGTTCCGGTTCGAGCGCTTCCTTCTCGGGCGGCTCTTCTTTTCCCAGTTCGGCTTCCCGCTTTTCGTCCTCTTCAAGTAATACGGCAAGTTCTTTTTCGGTTTCTGCTTGCTCCTTTTCCATTTCCAGGAGGTACTGTTCCGTCTCGGGATCATCGATGCCCGATTCTCGCAATTTTTTAATAAGTTCTTTCGCCGATGGAGGTTCCCCTTGATCAATTTCTTTCGATACTTCCATGAGCTTGTCCGGGTCAAACCCAAGTTGTTTAATCATTTCATTGAGCTCGGCTTCTCCCTGGGCAAGTCTTTTCTCAAGCTCCAGCACTGAAGGCTCTGCCGCCGGTCCGTAGGGTGCGGATACTGTCAGGCCCGCCATCATCGGCAGGTCTTTCATAAACTGTTCGGAATCGAGGCCGAGCTTCTTTAACTCAGCTGCAATATTTGCATCGGCAGCGCCAACTTCTTTTTCTAATTCCTGTATCAGTGCCTTTGCCTCAGGATCTGGTACCGCTTCGACAGCGGGCGGCCCCATTGGTTTGGCTGTTATTGCAGGCTCTTCCTCCTCGGGCGGTTGTACTTCCGGTTCCTCAGCAGCCTTTTCCTCAACAACTCCGGCAAAATGTATGTCCCGGTAATATTCGACAGGTCTTTCTTTTTCAGTGAGATATTCGTCTGCAACAAAAGCCGCAGGAACGTCTCCTGCTTCATCATCCTGGACCCGGACCGTCGCTCTCCAGATGACGACACCCGTCTCATATTCGGGAAACAGCCACACCGTATCCAGGCGTGTTTTCAATTCTTTAAAAACTTCGTCGCCTTTTTCTCCCTGTCGGATGAAGCAGCGTATACGACGTTTCGGTAACGAGGTTGTGATGGCTGGCCGTTCAGGATGCATATTTTCTATGACGACATTTTCATCCCCGGTAAAATATCCCGTAATATGCTGATCTTCCTGAGCGGCATTGAAATACGTCCAATCCATATCCTCCGGGAACCAGGGCCACCGGGTTTCCAGCCACTTCCGGTCGTAGGTGCCGAGTTTTACGGATCGCTGCTGCCAGTCAAGTCCTAATGGACCGAAACCTGACGGTTGGGATCGGTCGGATGGAGATCCGATCAGCTGATCCGGATACTCTATGTTTGGCAGGGGTATCAAGTCCTCAGAACTTTGGTCCTCAGTTCCTTTTCCCAGCGGATTTTGTTTGTAGCCAGGACCACCAAATGCGTTTACATACGTGATTTCCATTTCGGTCATCGGCTGCGGATCCGAAATGCCGCTTACCAGCCCTGCTTTTTTTATCCAGCAACGATCACCGAAGACATGCAATGTTTTACTCTTAGAACCGACGGAAATTCGAACACTGCCTGCCCGAACGGGCTTACCGCCGGGGCTGAAAAATTTCCCCGCTGCCAGGAACTCTCCCTTCTGCTTGGGCATAAACATGTCGAGTACATCATGGTTCGACAGGGCGGAACCGGCGGCACTCCAGAGGTCACTCTCGTCCAGCAGTCCCCCGGGATCATCAAACGAAAAGGCGCTCATGACCGTCAGGACCAAATAATTTTCACCTTTTACTTGAAATATCTTTGAAAAGACAGAATGTATGTCCTGCTTGTGAATATTCATACCGTTCCCATTTAACCGAGTTTGACCTTTTTGCCGTTAAAATTAAATTCGCTTCCTCTGAAATTGATGCGTGTACTATCGGAGCCCACATCAACCGATTTACACGTTTTCTCACCCTGCCCTATC
>Ga0272442_10004651_pt1 | contig 18669 bp, 13 predicted proteins | sample SSMForm2O_FD_200262 | JGI IMG/M metagenome (GOLD analysis project Ga0272442, IMG submission 200262) | Marine sediment archaeal communities from Little Sippewissett salt marsh, Falmouth, MA, United States - SSM-Form-2O | ecosystem: Environmental > Aquatic > Marine > Wetlands > Sediment ... | reverse complement strand
TCGCCGTGCCGAGCAGTCCGAGCATCAGGAGCGGGAAGGTGCCGATGGTCAGACCGGCGAGCGAGAGGGAATCCGGAAGCCCGATGTAATGGATGAAGAAGCGGGCTCCCACCGCGGGGAAGATTCCGAAGTTGATCAGTCCGGCCACGAACGCGAGCATGCCCGTGAACACCCGGAATCTCCGGCTGTAGCGCCGCTCGAAAAACTCCGGGAGGGTCAGCGAGCGGGTCTGCCGAAACCGGTAGATGACGAACCCGCTCACCGTGAGGATCAGGATCACGATGGCCTGCGAAAACCCCCACCAGGTGAGAGAGAAGCCGGCTACGAAGTTCTGCTCCAGGTATCCGACGACCGTGATGGCGCCGAGGGCCGCCACGCCCTGTGACACGGAAAGCAGGTAGCGGCCCGCCGTGCGGCCGGCGGCGAGGAAGTCCGCCACGCTGCGCATGAAAGGCTTGAGCAGCAGCACCCCGGCGACCATGGCCACATACACGGCAACGAGGATCGTCCAGTCGAGCGCCGAGAAGTGCATGCGGTCAGTCCGTGACCCAGGAGCGCCCGTCTTCGGCGATGTGGGCGATGCGCCCGTCGCCGAGGGCCAGCGTGGCCTCGAACCCGGAGGGCGTCAGGTACACGGACGGCGGCCAGGCCAGGTCGCCGTCTGAAGGTGAAGCGAGACCCAGTTCCGCGGCCGTGCCCGCCCACGAGTCGCCATTCGCCACGCGCTCTCGCTGCCGGTAGTACACCTGGCGCAGGGCCCAAAGGGCTCGCTCGGACTCGGTGAGACTCGAGGTCGCCTCTCCGGGCTCAGACTCGACGAACTCCACGATGCCCCACATCTCCGGGTAGTGCATGGCGATAAGCCCCTGGGGGGACCACACCCAGTTGTCTTCGTTGAGGGGCTCCCCGGTCTCGGGGTCGCTCCGCTTCACGTACCGCCCGTCCTCGATCTCCGAGCGCCATTGCACGCGCGAGAAGTTGAAGCGCCACCGGTCCCCCGGCACCGGTGGCGCCGGGCGTCCGGCCGCCTCCTCGAGCACCGTCCACGGGATCGCGATCTCGACGCTCCACCCACGGTCCTCGTCCTCCGGGTCGTTGAGCGTCCCGTCCACCGCGACACCCGTCCGCAGACCCTGGATGTCCCATGCATCGATCGCCGGCCCGCCGTCCCGATACGGCTTGATCAGCATCAGGTCCCACACGGTGTCGAGCGCGTTGATCTCCAGCTCGTAGTACAGGTGGGTGTCGGCGTCGGGGTCGATGAACACCTCGAAATCGTTGTCGTGATAGATGACCGCGTCCCGCTCGGTGAGCGTGCCCCACACGTGCGGTTCCTCCATCGAGGCCGCGATGAAGAGATACTCCTCGTTCCATGTCAGGCGAGCCCGCGTGCGGTGTCGGGGAGCGGGCATCGAGTTGCCCTGGATGTCCACGAAATCGGCCGTCCACGGTGCCGCCTGCCACGCCGCATCGTCCAGCGAACCGTCGATGACCGGAGCGATCGCGGCACGGGGGGCGGCGTACACTTCGGGTCGCCACTCGATCGCCGGTTGCGGGACGTCCGAAAGGTGGGCCGCGGTCGTCACCGGTCCCGGTGCTTCAGTGCACGACAGCGTGACGGCGCATGCCGCGAGAACGAGGGCCGTGGCCGTCATGGAGGATCCGGGTCGCGCCATGTCCAGTCAGGTCGCCCTTGAAGGGGTTTAGAGAGGAATTGGCGAACCCGCGCGGCGCCCGCCCCGACCGACCGAAACTCTGTCTCCGTCCCGGTAGCGTCAACGCTTCGCCAGCGATGACGCGAGCCGCTGTACTGCACGAACGCGGCGTAGTGATCTTTTTTGCACGACGAACTCGCGATCAGACGCGCGGTCTCGGGTGTGGAAAAACCGTCTAGCTAGCTGTGAATGCGTCAGTTACCTCCATATCCGACGATCGGGTACGACCGTTGCGGATTCTGGCGGTGACAGCGGCAACCCCGGTCTCGAATTCCAAGGGTGGGGTTCGGCCCGGTCGCCGCCCGGTGGAGGTATATGAAATGAGCGGGATCGAGACGGTCCGACGGGCGCGGGCGGCCGGCGTCGTCCTCGTGTGGAGTCTTGCCCTGGTCGCGTCCCCCGTTGGCGGTCAGGAGGCGGTGGAGGCCACGGGCCCCCTGCTGAAGGCCGACCTCGTGAGGATGCTGGCCACAGGCGACTACACAACGGACGAGGTGGTGCACATCGTCCGGATGAACTGCGTCAGCTTCCGGCCGACGCAACGCGACCGGCGTGACCTGTCGGCGCTTCCCCACGGCGATCCCGTGCTGGGAGAGATCAGCCGCTGCCGCAGCCGGGGACAGGCCGCCGCCGGGTTTTCCGGTGGCATTCCGCGGGCGAATCCCGTCAGGTCGACGGACGAGGAGCCGGCAGCCAGGTCTGACCTGCTGCACGTGACCACGGTGTCGGCCGACCCGCTAGGAAACCGGCCAGCTCCGGCTGCGCCCCGGTTCACCATGGTGCTGGTCGAGAAGGACAGCGATGTGCTGGCCGTTACCGAGATCCCCCCGCTTCTGGAGAACTGGGATGAGGTCTCGGAGCAACTGCTCCTGCAGTATCGGCCGAACGAGCGGCACGCAGGGAAGGTCGTGGTTCGCGTGCGGGTGGATGAGACGGGACGGGCAGCCGATTCGCTGCTCGCGGAGTCCAGCGGGGATCCCCACCTGGACGCCGCCGTGATGGCTACGGTTCAGGTGATGCGATTCAAGCCGGCCATGAGCCGCGATCGCCGTGTCGCGGCGTGGACCGATCTACCGATAGCCTTCGAGACCCCGTAGTCGGACGCTTCCGCGTCCAGCCGAGGCCGGGAGGATCAGTCCTCCCGGCGCTCGACGGCGATCGTGCAGTTGGTCACCAGTGCCGCGATCGCACCGATGGCGGCCCACACCGGCAGCAGCATCGCACCGACCACACCGATAGCCAGCGGGATCTCGATCAGGGTGTTGCCTTCCTCGGAGCGGATCGTGATGCGGCGGATGTTGCCTTCCCGCACCAGCTCCTTGACCCGGCTCAGCAGATCTTCACCGCAGACCGAATATTCCTCGCGCGTCTCGCCGGAGCCTTCTTCGGCGTCTTCCTTCACTTCTTCGACTTCAACTTCGACCTCGACCTCGACGCCGTCGACTTCGGCCTCGGGCTGAACCGATTCTTCGTTCTTGTCGTCCGCCACAATCGACCTCCCGTGTAAGTCATCCGGGCCGGATCCGCCGGGATCCGACCTTCGCATGCCACCTCATACGAGTCCAGGGGGCCCGCGGGTTTCGACGGGACAGGAAGTCCCGAAGCGCGCCCTTCGGTCCACCCCTTCGGAGCGCGCATCCAGCCGGGTGGTGACAACCCGGCGGGCTACCGTTAGGATCACGATAACTTCCAGGGGCGGTGCGGGTTGGGTCGTGACCCAATGAGCCGGATGATCCCGGAGGACATCGTGGAGTGGCGCATATACAGCCGCACCGGGCGCGTGTACGGCGCCCAACTCAAAGAGCCCGCCGTCGTCCAGACGATCCACGGCACGGTCGGAGCCGACGCGGGTGACTTCCTCGTCGTGGACTTCGACTGCGAGCGCGTTCGATACTATCCAGCGCGGTACTTTCACAAGGCCTACCAGGTGGTCGAACGGCCGATCCAGCTGAAGGCACTTGCCGACCTGTCCCAGCTGGTGATCCGACACGTCATCGAATCGGGCGAAGAGTCGATAGGCGAAACGTGCGTTCGATGCGGTAAACGTAGGACCCGCACGGAGTTCGAAGGCGTCCCCACCTGCATGGACTGCGAGCTCAAGCTGAAGGCGGAGCGCGAGGAGACATTACGCTGTCAGCACGACGGCGCCGAAATGCGAAAGGAAGTCATCCAGAACGTCATCGTGGACCGGTGTCCGGAGTGCGGCGGCGTCTGGTTCGACGGCGGCGAACTGGAGGTCCTGGGCGCCGCGTATCGGCGTGCCACCGACTTCGGAATGCCCGCCGAGCTCGCCTCCCGGATGATCCACGGACTGGTCGAAAGAGACGTGGACTGATCCCCGACCGGACTGCCCGCCGACCTTTCTGCGGGTCTTGATCGCCGGGACATTGCCCTGTCATTGCCGGGTCATCGAACGGGCCCGAGAGCGTCTCGCCGTAGCACGATTCTTGATATAGCAATCGCCATTTTCCGGGGGTGTAGAGGGTGATCCACCGGTTACCACGAAAGGAACACGGAGCATGAGCAGCCCCGCCAATAATGAGATCCGACAGGAAATCGAGCGCTTCATGGCCAAGGTCATCAAGCGCAATCCGGGCGAGTCAGAGTTCCATCAAGCGGTGCGCGAGGTCGCACACAGCGTCATCCCGTATACGTTCGAACATCCCGAGTACCGCAAGGAGAAGATCCTCGAGCGGCTGACCGAGCCGGACCGGATCATCATCTTCCGCGTCTCGTGGGAGGACGACGAAGGCAACGTGCGCGCCGACCGGGCCTGGAGAGTCCAGTTCAACAACTCGATCGGACCCTACAAGGGTGGGCTCCGTTTCCACCCCACGGTGAACCAGAGCATCCTCAAGTTCCTGGGCTTCGAACAGGTGTTCAAGAACAGCCTCACCACCCTGCCCATGGGCGGTGGTAAGGGTGGCGCCAACTTCGATCCGAAGGGCAAAAGCGACCGCGAGGTGATGCGCTTCTGCCAGTCAATGATGACCGAGTTGTATCGTCACATCGGTTCACGCGTCGACGTTCCGGCAGGCGATATCGGCGTCGGAGCGCGCGAGATCGGCTACCTGTTCGGCCAGTACAAGCGCCTCAAGAACGAGTTCGAGGGCGTCCTGACCGGCAAGGGACTGGCCTTCGGCGGCAGCCTCATCCGTACCGAGGCGACCGGCTACGGCACCGTCTACTTCATGGAGAACATGCTCCAGCACCGGGGCGACGGTTTGAAGGGCAAGACGTGCACCGTCTCCGGCTCCGGCAACGTGGCCATCTACACGATCGAGAAGCTCCTCGATCTCGAAGCGAAGCCGGTGACGGCGTCGGACTCCGGCGGCACGATTCACGACCCGAATGGCATCGATCGCGAGAAGCTCGCGTGGATCAAGGAGCTCAAGGAAGTGCGGCGCGGTCGGATCAGCGAGTACGCCGAGCACTTCGGCTGCGAGTACCTGCCGGGCAAGCGCCCGTGGGTCGTTCCCTGCGATCTGGCCTTCCCGAGCGCCACGCAGAACGAGCTCGATGGGGAAGATGCCCGTACGCTGGTGGACAACGGGTGCATCGGAGTCGCGGAAGGCGCCAACATGCCGAGCGATGCCGACGCGGTGGCCGTATTCCAGGAAGCCAGGATCATGTACGGTCCGGGCAAGGCAGCCAACGCTGGCGGCGTGGCGGTCTCCGGCCTGGAGCAGAGCCAGAACTCGACCCGCGTCGCGTGGACGCGCGACGAAGTGGACTCGAAGCTCAACAAGATCATGGACGACATCCACGAGCAGTGCGTGATCTACGGTGACTCGGACAACGGATACGTGGATTACGTGAAAGGCTCGAATATCGGCGGTTTCGTGAAAGTCGGGAACGCGATGCTCGGGTACGGCATCGTCTGAACCCCGCCGTTCCAGCTGTGTGTACCGCCGCCGGTGGCCTTCGGGTCGCCGGCGGCTTTGTTTGGCCCGCGGAACGCTGCTTCGGCTGGCTGGTATTGTGGTAGCAACCGTGCGTCCCGGTCGGTAGCTCGACCGCGCACGCAGATGCCGGAAACGACCTAACGGACAGGACGAGCTTCATGCGTTTCAACAGGAACATCAGGGCTGGTGCGCTGGCACTGGCCCTGGTTGGCGGAGCGGGTCTCGCGATCGTCGCCTCACCGGGCAGGCTCCCGGCCCAGGCCCTGGCGGATACGGCGAATGCCCTCACCGCGGATCTCGGCGAGGACCTTCCCATCGATCCGGCCGTGACGGTGGGTCAACTGGACAACGGTCTCCGCTATTACATCCGGGCCAACACGCGACCCGAGAAACGCGCGGAACTCAGGCTCGTCGTGAATGCCGGATCCGTACTCGAAGATTCCGATCAACTCGGCCTGGCCCATTTCCTCGAGCACATGGCCTTCAACGGCACCGAGAACTTCGAGAAGCAGGAACTCATTGATTACCTGCAGTTCATCGGGATGCGGTTCGGCGCGGATGTGAACGCCTACACCAGTTTCGACGAGACCGTGTACATGCTGACCGTCCCCACGGACAGCACCGAAATCGTCGAGACCGCCTTCCAGATCCTGGAGGACTGGGCACACGGGCTGGCCTTCGATTCGACCGAGGTCGAGAAGGAGCGAGGGGTCGTCCTGGAGGAGTGGCGCCTGGGGCAGGGGGCTTACTCACGAATCCGCGATCAGCAGTTCCCGGTTCTCTTCCAGGGATCGTTGTACGCCGAACGCCTCCCCATCGGTGATCCGGAGGTGCTCGAGACGTTCGACCATGCCACCCTCAAGCGCTTCTACTCCGATTGGTATCGACCGGACCTGATGGCCGTCGTGGCCGTGGGGGACTTCGATCCCGAGTGGATCCAGGACCTCATTCACCAACACTTCGCGGCACTCGAGGGGCCGGAAGTCGAGCGCCCGCGCCCGGCGGTGCCAGTGCCCGGTCACGAGGAAACCCTTTTCTCGATCGCCACGGATCCCGAACTCACTCTGTCCAACGTGAGCGTCACCTGGAAGCTCCCGGTGTCGGAGGACGCCACGCACGGAGACTACCGCCGGACGTTCGTCGAGCAGGCGTACAACTCGATGTTCAACTTCCGAATGTTCGAGATCACCCAGTCCAGTGAGAATCCGCCCTTCCTCGGAGCCGGCTCGGGGAAAGGCAGGTTCGTGCGTGAGTCGGACGTCTACCAGCTGGGGGCGACCGTGAAGGACGGGGAGATCGAGGAGGGCCTCGAGCGGGTGCTGGTGGAGGCCGAACGGGTGGAGCGCTATGGCTTCACGGAGTCCGAGCTGGAGCGTCAGAAGGCCGACGTTCTGCGCTCCTACGAGCGTGCGTATACCGAACGCGACAAGCGTGAATCCTCGCGTCTGGCGTCCGAATACGTGCGGGCGTTCCTGAGCGCTGAGCCGATTCCGGGGATCGAGTACGAGTATGCCCTGGCCCGGCGCTTCGTGCCGGCGATCGAAGTCAGCGAGGTCAACGACATCGCTCGCGAGTGGATCGGCGATGAGAACCGCGTCATCCTGGCCGCCTCGCCCGAGAAGGAGGGCGTCAACGTGCCCGATGAAGTGGCCCTGGCCGCGGTGTTCGGAGCCGCGCTGGCCGCCGACATCGCGCCGTGGGAGGACGCCGGTTCGGACCAGCCCCTGCTCGCCGAGCTGCCCACCCCCGGATCGGTCGTGGCTCGCGAGGAGATTCCGGAGCTCGGCGTCGAGGTCTGGAAGCTGAGCAACGGGGCGCGGTTGATTCTGAAGCCGACGGACTTCAAGGAAGACGAAGTGCTGTTCAACGGACGGAGCCCCGGAGGTACTTCGCTCGCATCGGACGATTCCTACGAGTCGGCGTCGTGGGCGGCCACCCTGGTGAGCATCGGGGGCGTCGGCGACTTCAGTGCCGTGGACCTGCAGAAGAAGCTGGCCGGGAAGGCCGTGTCTGTCGGCCCCTCGATCTCGGAACTGGGCGAGGGAATGTCGGGGAGCGCTTCGCCGAAGGACCTGGAGACCCTGTTCCAGCTGGTGTACCTGTACTTCACCGCACCCCGCCGTGACGAGACGGCGGTCGCGGCGTTCCGCTCGCGCATGGGCACCGTGCTGGCGAACCGGGGCGCGAGCCCGGAAGCCGTCTACGGCGATTCGGTGGGCGCCGTGATGGCGCAGTACCACCCGAGGTATCTGCCCCCGACGGCGGACATGATGGACAAGATCGACCTGGACGTCGCGCTCGACTTCTACCGGGAGCGCTTCGCCGACGCGGGTGACTTCACGTTCACCCTGGTGGGCGCGTTCGATCCGGACGAGTTGCTCCCCCTGGTGGAGCAGTACCTGGCTGCGCTCCCGTCGTCGGGCCGCGAAGAGACGTGGCGGGATGTCGGGATGGAGCCGCCGACCGGAGTGGTCCAGCGTACGGTCCGGAAGGGACTCGAGCCCAAGGGCCGTCAGACCCTGATCTTCACCGGGGACTTCGACTTCGATCGGGAGAACCGCTACACGCTGCAGTCCATGACGGAGGTGCTCCGCAACATGTTGCGCGAGATCCTGCGCGAGGACATGGGCGGCACGTACGGCGTGGGGGCGTACGGATCCGGGTCACGCGAGCCGCGCGAACGCTACAGCGTGCGTGTCGCGTTCGGGGCCGATCCCGAGAGACTGGACGAGTTGACCGAGGCGGCCTTCTCGGCGATCGACAGCCTGGCGGCGCACGGGGCGTCGGACGACAACCTGGCCAAGGTCAAGGAGACCCAGCGCCGGCAGCGCGAGACGGACCTCAGGGAAAACGGTTTCTGGCTGTCGGTTCTCAACGTGTACGACCAGAACGACGAAGATCTCAGGCTGATCCTCGACTACGACCGCCTGGTCGACGAGCTGACGTCCGAGGCGATCGGCAAAGCGGCCGCCCTGTACTTCAATTTCGATAACTACGTCGAGGTGAAGCTGGTGCCGGAGGCCGAGGGAGAGCCGGAGGCGGTGTCGCTGCTGCCCTGACCCGACCGGATTTCCCGCGGCGCCGGTAGCGGGCTTACATTGCGCTCCTCCCACCGAGGAGGGGCGCGATGGATAGACGCACGTTCGCACGTACGATAGCCGCGGTCATGGCCGGACTGGGGATTCCGGTCGGGGGCCGCGACGCTTCTGCCACGAGCCCTTTCGGGCGCGGCGTCCTGCCGCCGACGACGCTTCCCACTCGACGCCTCGGTCGCACCGGCCTGGACGTTCCGATCCTCGCGCTCGGCGGACACCATGTCGGCCGGGCCGAGTCCGAGTCCGCCGCCCGGGTACTGGTGGAGACCGCTCTCGAGGAAGGAATCCGCTTCTTCGACAACGCGGAGTCCTACCAGAACGGCAAGGCCGAGCGCTGGCTGGGGGCTGCCCTGGAAAGCGTCCGCTCCGACGTCATGATCATGACGAAGACGCATTCGCCGCGCGATCGGAGCGCCGACAGCGCCCGGCGGCATCTCGAGGGCAGTCTCGAGCGCCTGCGCACCGACTACCTGGACGTGTGGCAGCTTCACAGCACCAAGAGCGTGGAGGACGTGGACCGTGCGTTCCGCTCCGGCGGCGCCATGGAGTACATCATGCAAGCCCGGGACGAGGGCCTGGTTCGCTTCGTCGGCGTCACGGGTCACGTTACGCCCGCCGCGCACCGCCGGGCCCTCGAATACTGGGACGACGGCTGGCAGTTCGACACGTTCCAATTCCCGATCAACCCGATCGACTACCACCAGCGGAGTTTCCAACGACAGGTCCTCGTAGATATCGTGGCGAGGGACATCGGAATGATTGCCATGAAGACATCGGCGGACGGACGCCTGCTGCGCGAGGGGATCTGCACGATCGAGGAGACCCTGAGGTACGTGTGGTCGCTCCCGGTCAACGTTGCGGTCGTGGGAATGGAGACGCCCGCGCTCGTGCGTCACAACGCTCGCCTGGCGCGGGACTTCGAGCCTATGAGTCCGGCGGATCTGCAGGCGCTGCGCGACCGTATCGAGCCCGACGCCGATCTCGCACTGGAGTGGTATAAGACATGAACGATCGACGGGCGGTTCGCGCCTGGATCTCGTACGACTGGGCCATCTCCGCGTTCAACACCCTCGTCGGCACGTTCATCTACAACACCTACTTCGCCCGGGCCTTCGCACCGACTGAGGAAATGGGGGTGGCACTTTGGTCACGCGGCGTCATCGCCACGGCCATCCTCGTCGCCCTCCTGTCTCCGATCCTGGGCGCGGTGGCGGATCGCAGCGGCCGCCGCCGGCGCTACCTGATCCTGATGACCATGGTGTGCGCGGGATTCACCGCCCTGCTGGCCTTCGTGTCGCCGACCCACAGCCACGCGGTCCTCAAGGCGCTGACGATCTACGTGGTCGCGAACGTGGCCTTCGAAATGGCGACCGTGCTGTACAACTCGTTCCTGCCGGACCTGGTCACGGAAGACCGGATCGGGCGCGTTTCGGGGTACGGTTGGGGCATCGGGTACATCGGAGGCCTGGTGGTGATGGTCCTGGCCCTGTTCCTGTTCGTCGATGAGTCGACGCACCTCAGCTTCCTTTCCACGGCGGACAACTTCAACGTCCGGGCCACCAACATCCTGGTCGCGGTGTGGGTCGTGGTGTTCAGCATCCCGATGTTCCTGTTCGTCAGGGAGACCCAGCCGAAGACGGCCAGGATCGACATCGCGGGCGCCTTTCGCGAGTTGAAACACACGTTCTCCGAGGTGAAGCGCTACCGGGAGATCGTGAAGTTCCTTCTGGCCCGGCTGATCTACAACGACGGCCTTGTGACCGTGTTCATCTTCGGAGCCATCTACGCGCAGGCAACCTTCGGTTTCGACCCGGGAGAGGTCCTCATCTTCGGGATCGTCCTGAACGTGGTAGCCGGGCTCGGGGCGCTTGGCTTCGGCTTCCTGGACGACAGGCTCGGCGGAAAGAACACCCTGCTGATCACGCTGGCCGGACTCATAACGGCCACTGCGATCGCCGTGGCAGCCCCGAACAAGACCTGGTTCTGGGCGGCGGGTGTTCTGATCGGGATCTTCGTCGGACCCAACCAGTCCGCCAGCCGATCTCTCATGGGCCGTTTCGTGCCGGAGAAGCACAGGGGCGAGTTCTTCGGCTTCTTCGCATTCTCGGGGAAGGTCACGTCCTTCATGGGCCCGATGATCCTCGGAGCGCTCGCGGTTCCGTTCGGGATGCGCGTGGCGGTCGCGAGCCTGATCGTCTTCTTCCTGGCAGGAGCCCTGATCCTGCTGACCGTGGATGAGAAAGCTGGAATCGAGGCGGCACGGGCCGCGGACGCATAGAGAGACGCATGGACGCATTCATGGACAATCTGACGGACTCACCACTGCCGAGGGAGTAACACTATGGCCGAACGGAGCATGTGGGATCGAATGAGGGGCGCCGCGATGCTGGATATCGCGACGTACGAGGAGGTGGAGCACAACGACAACCTGACGACCCAGGCGGCGATCGTGGTGTTGATCGCAGCGCTGGCACGCGGCGTCGGGGGTTTCAACAACGGCGAAAACGGGATCATCGTGGGCGTGGTCGCGGCCCTGTTCAGCTGGCTGGTGTGGGCCGGGATCACCTATCTGATCGGTGACAAGCTCCTCAAGGGAACGGCCACCTGGGGCGAACTGCTGCGAACGCTGGGATACGCCCAGGCGCCCGCCGTGCTCCTGATATTCGGTTTCGTCCCGGTGCTCGGGAACATCCTCGGGGCCGTCGTCGGAATCTGGCTCCTGGTCACGGGAATCGTGGCGATCCGGCAGGCCCTGGACTTCGATACTGGAAAGGCCGTCCTGACGGCGTTCCTTGGTTGGCTGGTGGCGGTGGCGATTCCGGCATTGGTGATCGGAGCGGCACTCATCGAGTGGTAAGCCGGCGCATCGTTTGAGGATCCCTCCGGCGCGTTGCGGCGCGCCGGAGGGGCCCTATCTTTGCATATTCCGCCGGCACTCTCTCTCGGTGTCGGCCTCATCGGTGGTGGACGGGAGGAGGCTCGAGACCCCCCATGCGTTTTCGCCTCGTCAGCCGTGCGTTGATACTCCCGGTCTCCGGATGGCTCGTTGCCGCCGTCCCCGCGACCGCCCAGGACTGGCCGTCCACGCGGCCCGAGCGCTCAGACTACCGTGAGACGTCCCGGTACGACGACGTCACGCACTTTCTCGACGGGCTCGAGGGGCGGCACCCGATGCTCCGGCTCACGAGCTTCGGCTATTCCGAGGAAGGACGCCCCCTGCCGCTGGCCGTGTTCGGCGATGTGACCGATGGGTCAGCCGCCGCCGTGCGATCGTCCGGCGCGACCCGTGTACTGGTCTTCGCAAACATCCACGCCGGCGAGGTGGCCGGGAAGGAAGCGGCGCAGGTCCTGCTGCGCGAGATGGCCCAGGGGCTTCGAGATCGGTGGGCCGACTCGCTGGTCATCCTGGTGGTTCCGATCTACAACGCGGATGGAAACGAGCGAATCGGCCTGCGGAATCGGCCCCGGCAACATGGGCCGGTGGCCGGGATGGGCCGCCGTACGAACGCGCGGGATCTGGATCTCAACCGCGACAACGCCAAGCTGGAATCGGCCGAGGCCCGGGCGCTGTCGCGACTGGTGCAGGAATTCGATCCGCACGTCGCGCTGGACCTGCATACCACCAACGGGACGTTCCACGCCTACCACCTGACGTACGCTCCACCCCTTCACCCGTCCACGGACGCGGGGATCACGGCTCTGCTCCGGGAGGAGTGGCTGCCCGCGGTCACCGAAAGCGTGCGGGATCGATACGGGTGGGAGTTCTTCTACTACGGCAACGTCCCCGGGACGTTCGGCATGCGCGGTGAGCGAGGCTGGTACACCTTCGATCACCGGCCACGCTTCACGACCAACTACCTGGGCCTGCGAAACCGATTTGGAATCCTCAGCGAGGCCTACTCCTATGCCACGTTCGAGGACCGGATCCTGGCGCATGGCCGTTTCGTCGAGGCCGTGATCGAATACACGTTCGCCAACGCGACGCGCGTGCGCGAAGTGGTCGAGGCGGCCGACCGGGAGCCGGCGCCGGGAATGGAAGTGGCCCTGCGGGCCGAGATGGTTCCGGGCGACACGATCGAAGTGCTCATGGGCGCGGTGGACGACGAGCGCAATCCGTACACCGGGGCGCTGATGTACCGACGGCGGGACGAGCGGACCGTCGAGAGGATGCCCGACTACGGTACGTTCCGCGCCACCGAGGTGGCCGAGGCGCCGGCCGCCTACCTGGTTCCGGCGGAGCTCACGGCGGTGATCGAGCGTCTGGAGGCGCACGGCGTGCAGGTCGTCCGCCTGGACACCGCGGCCGAGATCGAGGTCTCGGAGTTTCACCTCGATTCGACGCGGGCATCCGAGCGAGAGTACCAGGGCCATCGACCGCGTGAGGCCTGGGGTGCCTGGCAGAAGGTCGTGCGTACCGTCCCCGAGGCAGCTGCCGTGGTCCCGGTGCGTCAGCCCCTGGGTCGGCTGATCGTGGTCCTCCTGGAGCCGCGTTCGGACGACGGGTTCCTGGCCTGGAACCTGCTCGATCCGGCGATCGAGGAGAGTGAAATCTACCCGATCACCCGGCTGCCGGAGTTGCCGACGGCAGCGTGCGAGGAGTGCGTCCGGTTCCGCTGACATGCGGCCTCGCCCCGCCCGGACGCGCGCCCGCGTCCCGATCCGACAGCGGCGTCTCCGCTGCGGGCGTGTTCCTTCTCATCTTCATGGCGTTTCTGCTCCTTCCAGCCGCCCCGCTGAGCGGTCAGACGACCGGCCGCATCCAGGGCAGCGTGATCGACCTTTCCACGGGCCAGCCGCTCGCGGGCGTGTTGATCCGAATCGACAACCTCGATCGCTCGACGTTCAGTACCGAAACGGGCCGCTTCGTGCTGGCCGGCCTGCCGGCCGGCCGACACGACGTGAGGGTCGAGCTGGTCGGATTCAAGCCCCTAGAGCTGGAGTCCGTGGTCGTTCGCGCCTCACGGGAATCAGAACTGGCCCTGGAACTCGAGCCGACCGCGGTGCCGGTTGAGCCGATCCGCGTGGAAGCCGAGCGGGTCCCGCTCATCGAGCCCGAGGTCAGCGAGACGAGGCAGATCGTGCTCGGAACGGCTCTGCGGGAGCTGCCGGTCACGACCGTCGAGGAGGCGGTGGAACTAACCACCGGCGTGTCGGATGGTCACTTCCGTGGCGGCAGGGTAGGACAGGAAACGTACCTCGTCGACGGAATGGCGATCAAGAACCAGGTCGAAGCCGCGACGGAAGGGCAGGGGATGCAGTTCTCGCCGACCGCCCTGTCGGAAATCGAAGTGATCACCGGGGGCTTCGGGGCCGAGTATGGCTCCAGCCTATCCGGCGTGGTGTCCTATACCACGCGCCGGGGCGACCTGGAAAGCTGGGACGCCAAGGTCCTGTTCCTCACCGACCGGCTCTCCCCGGAGGACGCGTCGATCGGTCAGTCGACCCTCAACATCTCGGCGGGCGGGCCACTGCGTTTCCTCGGCGAGGGGGCCACACTGTTCGCCGATCTTCAGCTGCAGGGACTCCAGGATGCGGAGCCGCGGGCCCGAGGGCTCACCTGCCTTCAGTCGGAAGAGGCGGACGCGACGGTCGGGGCGGCGATCGAGGCGTACCAGTCCAGTCCGGCCACCGCCCCACTGTACTGTCCGTACCAGCAGGCGGGCCTTCCCTACCAGCAGGGCGATGGTCTGATCGGATTCCTTCGGTTCGACAAGCGCCTGTCGGGGCGCCTCAACCTGGCGGCCACGTTGCTGCGAAACCGGTTCCAGCGCGAGCTGTACACTCCGGAACTCAAGTACAATCTCGGCAGCCAGCTGGGTCGAAGCACGGAGGCCTGGATGGGGGCACTCATCCTCGACCATTCCACGCAGAAGGACGGGAAGGCCCTGAACCTGTCTGCGCGGCTGGCCCTGCAGAGGCTCGATCGCTACCTCGGCGTCGTGGACCCGGCGGAGGTGAGCGGCCGAACGACGTTCCTCGGATTCGGGATGTCCGACTTCCAGTTCGCCGGCGAGAGCTTCGTGCGACTGCCGATCGAACAGCAGCTCGACTCGGTAGTCGCGGTGCCGGGATACAGCCCGCCGGACGGAACCACCGGATCACCGTTCGGTGCGGCGGGCGAGGGGATCTTCGCCAGTACGGGCACCTCGGGACTCGCGGCGTACAGCCGATCGGATTTCCTGGGCACCGACCTGGCCGGGGAGCTGATCACCTCGGACGGCAACTCGTACCGGGCCGGATTCCAAGGGAAGTTCTACCAGGTCGAAACGTACGAGCGGACCCGCGCATACGTCGCGGGCTCGGCCCCGAACTACGCCCGGTTCTACCCGACGACCCTCGCGGGGTATTTCGACGCCAGTATCCGACCCGATCCCCTGTTCACGATCACCGCGGGCATAAGGGTAGAGGGATTCCAGTCCGGTCTCGACTTCAGCCTGGACAGGTCGGACTTCCTCGCGCCCGTCGCCTCCACCGACTGGAAGACCAACGTCACGCCCCGTCTAGGAGTTGCCGGCGCGTTCCGGAACTCCGCCGGTCGCAGCGCATTCCGGCTCAACTACGCGCGCGTGGCGCAGCCTCCGGACTTCCAGTTCTTCATCGACAACACCATCGGAGACTCACTGCGCACCGACGTGCGCCGGCAGGGAAATCCGAACCTGGCCTTCGAGCAGGGCAACGCCTTCGAGGCCGGATTCAGCCAGCTGTTCGGCGACGTGATCGGTCTCGACGTCACCGCGTACCTGAAGACGCTCTCGGACCTGGTCACCGGCAACGTGGGCCTGGGCGGAACGAATTCCGGGCTGTTCACCACCGGGGACAAGGGGACGGTGAAGGGGTTGGAGATCTCGCTGCGCGGGCGGTGGCCCGGATTCGGGCTCAGGGCCGGATATGCCCTGGCGGAGGCGACGGGAATCACGTCGGGGGCCTTCGACGACTCCGGGGTCATCCCACCGGGAACCACAGCCGAATACCCGCTGGCCTTCGACCGGCGGCACACGCTCGATGCGGCCATGTTCCTGGGACGAGCGGCTTCTGCCACGGGGATCCTGCCCACGCAGGGGGCTCTCGCTCAGTCCTCTCTCGGACTCGTGGTCACGGCCCGCCTCCGCAGCGGGTATCCCCTGACCTCGGGCCGTCCGGATGAAGACGCGCCGTACGCCGAGGTCGAGCGCTTGCCGTGGACCAGCATGATCGACACGCGGTTTACGTGGGACTTCGCCAGCCTGCCGGGCTGCCGGGGGTGCGGTCTCCGCCTGGTCGTGGACGTGAAGAACCTGTTCGGCAAGGACAACGTCATCGCGCTCCGACGCGACAGCGGACTCCTGGCGCCCTCCATCGGCACGCTTCTCGACCTGGCTGACAGACCCGTCACGTCCACCTTCCCGATCCCTCGGGAATCGGACCGGTATGCCGCGCTGCCGGACCTGAACGGTAACGGGGTCATCACAGCGACCGAATTCGAGACGGCGCGGTTCGCGGCGGCACTGGACGCCAGCGATCCGTCGCTTTTGTTCAGCGAGCCCAGGCAGCTGAGACTCGGAATGGAGGTCGTGTTTTGAGGCGGGCGACGCTGGTGGTTACGGCCGTCCTGCTCTCGGTCCAGGTATGGGCCTGCCGCGATGCTCCGTCGCCGTGGGAGCCGCCGACGGAGGAGATTCCTCTCGGGGCCCGGCAACTCACGTTCAACCCGGGCGACGATCGGTCTCCCGCCTGGTCGTTCGGCGGGGACTCGATCCTGTACGTGGCCGAGGGCTTCGGCGACCTGGCGCGTTCGGACGGAGTACTCGTGTCGATTCCAGCCGAGGGAGGCACGGTGACAACCGTGTTCCCGGTGCTGCAGCCACCGCGCGCCACCTCCGCGGAGTTCCTGGCCCCGGCGGTCGAGCCGGGGACGGGCCGGATCGCGTATGCACAGCGTCTCCAGGACCAGGGAGTGTGCACGGCGCAACAGACCTCGTGCGATGCTACGGACACGGCGCCTGCTCCGCCGACTCTTCAGCGCGGGCGCCTGCGCGTGCGGGTTCCCGGAAGCACGAGCCCTGCGGAGCAGGATCCGACGCTGTCGCTCACGTTCGACGGGGTCGAGTTCGATGACTCCAGGCACCCCTTCGGTCTTCCGGGGGTGTGGATCACTCGTCTTCACCCGTTCCAGCGTCGCTTCAACGAAATGAGCCTGCTTCCGGTTCGACCCTCGTGGGATCCGGATGGCGGGCGCCTGGTGACATCCGACGGACTGCAGTTGCTCGTGTGGACCCCGGGCGAGGCCGACGCTTCGCCGATTCCCGGAACGGGGGACGCCAGCTGGCCCGCGTGGAGCCCGGACGGGACGTCGATCGCCTTCACGCGGCTCGAGCGGGGTCCCGAGCTTCGCACCACCTGCCAGCACCTCTCCTTCGGGCCGACCGGTACGATCGTGGTTTGCGTCGAAGAGCGGACGCAATGGCCGATCGGCCGAGCCGTGGTACTCGTGATTCCAGCAACCGGTGGCGAGCCGCTCGCGCTGCTCGAGGGAACCGACCCGGCCTGGTCACCTGACGGCCAGTGGGTCTACGTGGCGCGTCCGGACGGCATCTGGCGCGTCGCGGCCGGCGGTGGAGTCCTGGGCCGGGTCGAGGGTACGGAGGGTGGAACGGAGCCCGCCGTGTCGCCGGACGGGACCGAACTCGCCTTTACCAAACGCGGAGCGGACGGAAAGGGGGACATATGGGTCGTCCCGCTTCCCTGATCCTCGGCCTCGCGGCCGTCGTCGCGGCCACCTCCTGGACGGCGTGCGGCGAACCGGTCTCGATCCTGGGTGACACGCCTGGCCTCATGCGAATCGTGGTGGGCGCACCGGACGAGCCCGGCCGGGCCGTCGGTGCCTCGGCGACGGAGACGCTGCTCCGCTTCCCGTCCGGCCTGGACATGGACCTCGATGGCGTCCTGTACCTGGCGGAGCGGGGCAACCGGCGAATCCTGGCGGTGACCTCCTCCGGCGCGGTGCGCGTCGTGGTTGACGAGGTAGGCTGTTCGGTCGCCTGCCTCACCGAGCCAGTGGCCCTGGCCGTGGATGGCACGGGCGGACTGATCGTCGCCGACGACCTGGGTCACCGGGTGTGGCGCTTCGACGCGAGCACGGGGGCGCGGACCCTGCTCGCGGGCACCGGGGACTCGGAGACGACGCCCGACGGCGAAGTCGCGGCAGAGTCGCCCCTCCGCAGTCCCCGTGGCGTGGCCGTCGATGAGAACGGTCGCGTGTACTTTTCCGAGGCGCGGTCAAACCGCATCCGGACGATTCTGCCGGACGGGACGCTGGCGACCGTGGCAGGGACGGGCGAAGCGGGCGATGGCGGTGACGGCGGCCCGGCCACGGACGCGTTGATCGACTTTCCGGCCGGAATCGACATCGCGAACGGCGTGCTGTTCATCGCGGACGCCGGGAACCACCGGGTTCGCGCGGTCGACCTCGCAACCGGGATCATCACGACGGTGGCAGGGACCGGCACGGCTGGATTTTCCGGTGACGGCGGGAATCCACTGACGGCGGCTCTATCCGATCCGCGCGACGTCGCGGCCACGGACGACGGACGCAGCCTGTACATCGCGGACCGCTCGAACAATAGGATCCGGATCGTGAGCCTGCTCTCGCCTTTGATCAACACCTTCGCCGGCAGCGGAGACACCGAGTTCGCCGGCAACCTGATCGACGCGGGTGTGGCGGGCCTGTGGTCGCCGATCGGGGTGGCCACCTCTCCCTTCGGCCTGGTCATGATCTCCGACACGGAGCACCACATCGTGTGGAGGACTCCGACGGGGTTCTGAGGGTGGGCGACTCGGAGCGAAAGCGTTTCAGCTGAACCGCTTTCGGTTGGGGTGGTTCGGGAATTCGTTGACGAGGGCGGTCCGCAGTGCTTCTGGTTGCAGCCTTCAGGGCTTACCGGTCGCGGCCCCGTTAGGTCTTTCCGTGCGCCGCCG
>Ga0272442_10004649_pt1 | contig 18674 bp, 15 predicted proteins | sample SSMForm2O_FD_200262 | JGI IMG/M metagenome (GOLD analysis project Ga0272442, IMG submission 200262) | Marine sediment archaeal communities from Little Sippewissett salt marsh, Falmouth, MA, United States - SSM-Form-2O | ecosystem: Environmental > Aquatic > Marine > Wetlands > Sediment ... | reverse complement strand
GATATCTTTGTCTTTTGCCGCAAGTTCAACCAGTGTTTCTGAAAACACTTCAAGGTTGGTTTTTCCTTTATGTAGAGTTTTCAATGTCATTTTTCGAAAGTAAATCATTTTAACTTTGTTCCTTTGCGGATTCTTTGGCACTTTGCGGTTAATAAAAATAAAAGCCACAGAATTACACAGAGAAGACACAGAGTTATATATTTTATTTCTGCCGCAAATCAGCTAATTTAAGATTTGTAAAGCTTTTTCTAATTCTTTCATCGCTATTTCATACTGTTCATCGGATGGGACTCCATGATGCCATTTTTTTTCATCCTCCATAAAACTGACTCCTTTGCCTTTGGTCGTATTCGCAATAATCAAGGTGGGCTTCCCTTCCTGTGCCGGAATCCTTTGAAGAGTTTCCCGGAGGTCGGAAATGTTGTTCCCTTCAGTTTCGAGGACAGCCCAGCCGAAAGCTTCAAATTTCCCGTCAATGGGGTAGGGGCTGCAAACTTCCCGGTTTGGCCCGGTGATTTGTAACGTGTTATGGTCGAGGATGGCGATCAGGTTATCCAGTTTATAATGTGCTGCCATCATCGCAGCTTCCCAGTTTGACCCTTCGGCAAGCTCCCCGTCGCCGAGGAGTGTAAAAACTTTGTAGGGCGCATTGTCTTTTTTCCCGCCAAGTGCAATGCCTGCGCTGATGGACAATCCATGCCCCAGGGCACCGGTATTGAATTCAATCCCGTTTACTTTCCGGGTAGGATGGCCCACATATTCCGATTGGTAATGGCATAGTGTTTCAAGGTCGCTTTCAGGAAAAAATCCGACACTTGCCAGGACCACGTACAATGCTTCCACCGAATGCCCCTTGCTCTGGATGTATCTGTCGCGGGCCGGGTCGGGAAAAGTTTCAGGGGAAACATTCATCACGTCGTTGTATAATACATTAATAATATCGACGGCTGAGAGGCTGCCACCTGTATGCCCGGCCTTGGCCAGTTTGATATATCTCAGAAGAGCTTTTCTGTATTGAATTGATTTAACCTCCAGTTCTTTATTGGTGAATCTTTGCATAAACATTACCAGTTTAAAATTTATCCCTGTTATTTAAGTTCCTTTTCTTATTCAATTTTCCTTACTTATCGTATAGTGCATTTTCATTCATAGAGCCTGTCACTGATTGCACCGGGATTATTGTGTTATCCGATTTCATTAAATTCAGAGTTTCCTGGTGGCAATGTAATTTTTCCAGCGTTTTATCAGATCGGTCATATCATTGGGCAACTCTGAGTCGAAAATCATTTCTTTGCCGGTTTCGGGATGTATAAATCCGAGTAATTTAGCATGCAATGCTTGCCGGGGCAGGATTTTAAAACAATTCATGACAAACTGCCTGTATTTAGTAAAGGTTGTCCCCCGGAGGATTTGATCTCCTCCATAGTTTGAATCGTTGAACAACGGGTGCCCGATGTATTTCATGTGGACCCTGATCTGATGGGTGCGGCCTGTTTCGAGCCTGCATTCCACAAGGCTGATATACCCGATATCTTCAATCACTTTGTAGCGCGTGACAGCCGGTTTGCCATATTCGCCATCGGGAAACACGGTAAACACCTGCCTGTTTTGCAGGCTCCTCCCAATATTTCCTGAAATGGTTGCTTCAGGCTCTTTCGGGATTCCCCAAATCAGTGCCTGGTATTTCCGTTTGGCCGTTTTTTCATAAAACTGTTTTCCCAGGCTGGTTTTAGCATGTTCTGTTTTAGCAATAACAATTAATCCGGTGGTGTCTTTATCAATCCTGTGCACCAGGCCGGGCCGGGGATCGCCTGAGTTAAACATGGGCAGATCGCTGTAATAAAATGCAAGGGCATTAACCAGGGTTCCGGTGTAATTCCCATGCCCTGGATGGACAACAAGCCCTGCCTGTTTATTTATAACCAGAACCTGGTCGTCTTCATAAATAATATCCAGAGGAATCTGTTCGGGGATTATTTCCACTTCCCTCCTTGGATAGGCCATAACAATCTGGATATCGTCTCCCGGTTTCACTTTATAGTTTGGTTTAACCGGTAGTTTATTAGCAAGGATATTGCCCGAATCTGCAGCCAACTGAATCCTGCTTCGTGAAATTTTCTCGATATGGTTTGCAAGATACTTATCAATGCGCATGGGTGCCTGCCCCGGGTCGACTTCAAAATGGTAATGCTCGAATAAACCCTGTTCATCAAGATCGTCAAAGTTATCAGGTTTTTCCTGCATAGCTATTTTAAATATTAGTTTTCGAGCGCTTCGATAAGTTTTTGTTTATCGACTGTTACCCAGATATCGATTGAGGTGCCTAAGTCGATGCTCCCGGCTGTTCGCGGATCAGGCCGTTGTTTCCATATCCGTGCGGTGGTCGAGTCGTTAGAGGTCTGTACCGATTCATCATAAATAATAACACCCGGGTTGAGCAATGCATCGAGTGTGGCGTTCCGGGCCTCCCTGATGGTCAGCCCTGCAAGGTCGGGGACCGGTGTTTTTTCAAAACCAGAGCTTTTCCCGATCACAAGGTCGATCATGCTTCCTTTCGTAAGGATATCGCCTGCAAACACTTCTTCCTGCTCCGACAGCGCATTTAAGACAAGGTTGTTAAACTCGGATGGTTTGAATGAAACATTGCCAAGCACCAAACCCGAAATTTCAAGTAGCACCTGTGCCTGCCGGTACGAAATATCACGGAGTTTAGGCAGTTTCACTGTTTCGGGAGCCATGGCATTAACGGTAAGCAGAATGGTACGGTTTTGTTTCACCTTAAAGCCCGGTTTCGGTAACTGGTCGACCACGCTTCCCGGTTTTTTATCACTCACATATACCGAATCAATTATTTTATAATTTAATTTTTCATCTGAAAGGGCTCCTTTCACTTCCAGCTCTGATAATCCGGTCAGGTCGGGCACCGGAAATGCCTTCCCGTGGTTTGTGTACAGCCTTATTCCTGCCATTGTAATTGTTATCAGCAAAATGGTGGCAGCAACCGCAGCAATGAAATTCAGGAGAAAAATCCGGCTTATCAGGAATTTTTTAAAACTCATAGTAATACAGATTGGCTATCCTTTGTAAAACAAAAATAAATGAAAATTAGTATGAAGTTCATTTAATTCATTTTTTTCTGAAAAGTTATCGGATGATTTTAGATATAATTGTTATCTATGTTCTCTGGTAAGAAGTATTTTAGTAGGAGGTAATCACATTGTAAAGCGTATCGCGGAGTGCCGGGGTAAAACCAGCCTGCCTGATCAGATTTATAAGTTCTGCCGTCGAAGCAGACGGATTTTGTTCTGCGGATCCGGCCATTGAGTAAATCCGGGTCGAGTCGTCAATCGTCCCGTCGAGGTCATCCACTCCGAACGAGATCGAAAGCTGCGCTGTTTCTTTCCCGGTCATTGGCCAATAGGCTTTTAGGTGTGGTACATTGTCGAGGAAAATCCTTGAGATGGCATAATTTTTCAGGTCTTCAACTATGGTTGTTTCTTTTAAATTGGAATAGAAGTTATTTGCCCGTTTAAATTTTAACGGGATAAATGCATTAAACCCGCCTGTTTTGTCCTGCAGGGTGCGTAACCTGGCCATGTGGTCAATTCTTTGTGAATAAGTTTCCTTCAGGCCATACAGGATGGTTGCATTTGACGGGATTCCCAACTCATGGGCTGTTTCATGAATCTTGAGCCAGTCGGCCGAACTGGTTTTGCCGGGGCATATTTCAGCACGCAGAGCTTCATCGAATATCTCGGCGCCGCCTCCCGGCATTGAGCCTAAACCGGAATCCTTCAGCATCAGGAGCCCTGATTTGTAACCAATCCCTGCCATTTTGCACATCTGGTCAACTTCGACTGCAGTAAAGGCTTTGATATGCAGCCCGGGTGCGACTCTTTTAATTGCTTTTAACATATCGGCATAGAAATGAATATCGCGGTCGGGATGGACGCCACCTACGATATGCACTTCGGAAACACCCTCAATATTATGTTTTTTCACCTTTTCCACAATCTCCCCGATACTGCATTCCCAGGCTCCTTTCTGCCCCTTTTTCCTTCGGTATGAACAAAATTTACAATTGTTGATACAAATATTGGTTGGCTCGATGTGGAAGTTTTTATTAAAAAATACTTGATCTCCGCTGTGCCGTTGTCTTACTATTCCCGCCAGAATGCCCAGGAACGCCAGATTCTTACAGTTGTAAAGCACGTGGGCTTCTTCCGTCGAAATCCTGGTGCCTTCAAGCACTTTGCCACTGATCAAACGCAGGTCCGGTGTCAGGCTTAACCGTTGAAGAAGTGCTGATTCTTTCTGAAGTGTCATTCTAAAAATTAATTCTAAAAGGTACGTATAAACACGAAAAGGTAAAGAAATATTTCTTTACCTTCCCGGATAGATCAATTTTTTTAAGAATATTTATCGTTTATGCCTCGGCTCGTCAGAAACGGACAATTTTTTCCTGCCTTTGGCACGGCGTGCTTTTATGACTTTCTGCCCGTTGGAAGTAGACATCCTCTCACGGAAGCCATGCTTGTTTTTCCTTTTCCTGTTCGATGGTTGAAATGTCCTTTTCATCGTAGTTGTATAATTATAAGTACCTCTTGTTATTTTCGGATTGCAAAAATAGTTGTTTTTTTGATTCTTCCAAAACCAACACTTTTATTTCACGAAGCATTTTTGAATATAATCATCCTGAAGGCAGTAACATCTTATTTTTTCAGGTGAAACCTGAATCCGATCCCGTGTATATTCTGAATTTTTATATCCGGGTCGAGCTTGAAATATTTGCGGAGGCGTGAAATAAACACATCGAGGCTGCGGCCGAGGAAATAATCGTCGGCACCCCACACGTTATTAAGTATTTCGCTACGGTCCAATACCTTGTTCGGATTATTGGCAAAAAGCCTTATCAACTCCGCTTCTTTTAATGTAAGCCTTTTATGCTTCCCGTCGAATACTAAAGATAATTCGTCAGGGATAAATGTGTATTTCCCTATTTTATACTCATCATGTTTTTGCTGAGCCTGATTTCGGGGGTAAACCTCACTCCGCTTAAGGAAAATTTTGATCTTCAATATCAGCTCTTCCATGCTGAACGGCTTGGTAATATAATCATCCCCGCCAATGGTAAGGCCGGTTATTTTGTCTTCAGTCATCGACCTGGCAGTCAGGAACAGGATTGGTGTTTTATTATCGGTTTTCCGGATTTCTTTAGCGACTGTAAATCCATCTTTTTTAGGGAGCATCACATCAAGAACCACGATGGCATGTTCGGCAGATGAAAACAGGTTTAATGCTTCTTCGCCGTCGTCGGCAACATCGACCCGGAAGTTATTTTGTTCAAGGTTATCTTTAATAATAAACCTGAGAGCCTGGTCGTCTTCAACCAGCAGTATCCTGCAAATATGATTGTCCATGTCTTTTATATGGTATATGTATTGAAAAAATGCTTCCGCCCCCGCTGTTCTCCTCAACTTTAATTTTCCATTTATGAGCTTTTATTATTTTCTGGACATAATCGAGCCCCAGCCCGAATCCTTTCACATCGTGGATGTTGCCTGTGGGGATCCGGTAAAACTTCTGGAATATTTTTTTCCTTTCTTTTTTAGGGATTCCGATCCCGTTATCTGAAATACGAATAGTTATTCCACCTTTTTTAATTGCTGTGTCAATTGCAATTTCCGGATTAACTTTGCAATATTTTGCTGCATTTTCGATGATGTTCAGAAGGACCTGGGTAAAATGGAATCTATCTGCCCTGACTATAAGTTTTTCGGAAATAGCTCCTGATTTTAACAAAGTATTCTTAAAATTCCCGGCTTGCTTAAACTGATTGATTACCGATTCGATGAGATTTTTAAGCTCAATATTTTCCAGCTTAAGCTGAATCCTGTTTTTATCGAGTGAGCCAAGGTTAAGGACTTTTTCAACATTTTTCGAAAGCCTCCGGTTTTGTTCGTGGATAATTTTTGCGTACTCGGACAACCTTTCAGGATTTTGAATAATTTTTTTATCGTTTAATACTTTTGATGCCAGCCCGATCGATGAAATCGGGGTTTTTAATTCATGCGTCAGGTTATTGATGAAGTTCTTCTGAATCTCGGAAAACTGGCGCTGGCGGATAATCACATAAGTGGTGTACCCGAAAAAAAGGACAATCACCAGCAGTAGGCCTGTAAACACATAGGACGTTTTTAGCCGTGCATTAAAGAACTGCGACCTTTTCGGGAAATGGACGCCAAAATAATAGGTGTATTTATCACTTTTTGGCAGGTCGTAGGTTTTTTCGTGTTTACAGGTGTCGGCGTTGGCACATATATAAGCACCATACTTCATTTGCTCTGTGTCACAGTCGTAAATGGCAAATTCAAAATCGGTATTTACCAGGTTTTTTTTAAACTCTTCTATCAGGTGGTATTTAAGGACTTCACTATCGATGACGTCATTGACATTCACTATGTAGTAATCGTTTGATATCCGTTCAACCGGGCCAAGGTTATTAAAATCGGCCGAATGGCCATAAAACTCTTTGTTATATTCAAGGATTTGCCAGGCGACCTCTTCAAGGGCAACCAATACGCCTTCGTTAAACTGCTTTTCGCTTAAATCAAACCTGCTTTTTAAAATAAACGCCTGCACAGTAAAAATCCCGGTTATTACTGCAATAGCGAAAATGATAATATATTTCAGGGCATTTTGTTTCATGCTTCCTAATCTTCTGGCTAAACTAAGATTTTTTTTTATTTAATGGCCTCTTTAACAAATTATTAACAAATTAGTATTTTGATTAACAAAATATTTGGTTTTTCATCTGTATTTTTGTAACCTTGATTTATACCTCTAAAAATTTTAAAATTAATAATTATGAAGCATTTAATTCGAATTTCATTGATGCTGGTATTAATTGCCGGGGCAGCAAACCTGTTTGCCCAGGAAAAGCCAAAGATCGTTTTTGAAGAGCTAAGCCACGATTTCGGGACATTTAAAGAAGAAGCGGGTGTTCAGACAACAGAATTTACTTTTAAAAATACTGGTACTGTGCCTCTCTTGGTTAATAATGTCAGGGCATCATGTGGCTGTACAACCCCAAAATGGACGCGTGAACCGGTGGCACCCGGGAAATCGGGTAGTATTCAGGTTAGTTATAACCCTAAAAACAGGCCCGGGCGTTTTGCCAAATCGGTTACTGTCCGGTCAAATGCCGAAACACCTGTTGTCGCTTTAACCATAAAGGGTGTTGTTGAGCAAAGGGAAAAAACAATTGCTGAGCTTTATCCAAGAAAAATCGGAAACCTCAGAGTAAGAACCCCGGGGCTTTCATTTTCAAAAATTAAAAAGAATGAAACTAAAACGAAAACCCTCGAGTTGGTTAATGATACAGATACTCCGATAGCTGTCGGGTTTAGGACTGTCCCATCTCACATAACCGTGAAAGTATCCCCGGAAGTAGTCCCGGCGAAAAGCAAGTCAATTCTGACCGTGACTTACGATGCCAGTAAAAAGGATGCCTTTGGTTATGCTTCCGACAGGCTATATTTAACCATCGACGGAGATAACAATTACCGGAACTCCATCAGCCTTGGAGCTACCATTGAGGAAGATTTCTCTCATCTGACACCAGAAGAACTGGCTAATGCACCCATAGTTTCTTTCGATTCCAATACGTATGATTTTGGGAACATTAAGCAGAACGATAAAGTGGAGCATAGTTTTTCTCTCAAGAACTCAGGCAAAAGGGATTTGATAATCCGGAATGTCCGTTCCTCCTGTGGATGTACCGCTGTCACTCCGGCAAAAACTGTAATCTCTTCGGGCGATTCAGTGCCGATTAAAGTTGTTTTCGATTCACGGGGAAGGAGGGGACGCCAAAGTAAATCGATTACAATTATTACAAACGATCCGAAAACTCCGACTTCAACACTGCGGATTACATCGAATGTTCAGACTGAAAGTTAATTCTAAGATATTTTGCTGGAAGTGCCTTTGAAAATACCAAAGGCATTTTTTTTGCAATTAAATTATTAATAGTTGTAATTTCGCAGGATGGCTGGTGCAATTTAATTTATTTATAGCCGTGAATTTTTATCTCTGATGGGAAAAAGGAAGCCACACCATATTGAGAACGACCCTGCTTTTAAAGGATTAAAGGTAAATAAGGGTATTGTTCAGCCGCCCTCTGTAAATTCCAGTTCTGTTGATAATTTCCTGAATAAAAGAAGAGGTCTTTTATCTCCTGATGAATATGTAAACGGAATTTTAAAAGGTGATATTACATTGCTTAGCAAGGCGGTAACACTGGTTGAAAGTTCAAAACCTTCGCATCAGGGGATAGCCCAGGAAATTATTATGCGATGCCTGCCTTATTCCGGTGATTCTGTACGGATTGGAATTACGGGCACCCCCGGTGTGGGCAAGAGCACCTTTATTGAAGTATTGGGGAAATTTATTACTTCGAAAGATAGAAAACTGGCAGTCCTGGCAATTGATCCTACCAGTGAACGCAGCAAAGGGAGCATCCTTGGCGATAAAACACGAATGGAAGCTTTATCGGGCGACTTGCTTGCATATATCCGCCCCAGCCCCACGGCTGGCTCATTGGGCGGCGTGGCCCGGAAAACGAGGGAAACAATTATTTTATGCGAGGCAGCAGGCTTTTCCACCATTTTTATCGAAACGGTAGGCGTAGGGCAAAGCGAAACTGCGGTCCATTCCATGGTCGATTTTTTCCTGTTGCTGATGCTGCCAGGGGCAGGCGATGAGCTACAGGGGATCAAGCGGGGAATCATGGAAATGGCCGATGTGATTGCTATAAACAAAGCCGACGGGCAAAACCAAAAAAAAGCAGAAACAGCAAAAGCACAGTATTTAAATGCGCTTCACCTGTTCCCTTTAAAAGAATCAGGATGGGCTCCTCAGGTGTTAACCTGTTCGGCATTAAAAAAGCAGGGCGTAAAAGAGGTTTGGGGAACCGTTGAAAAATACCTTTCGATGGCAAAAGGAAACGGGTATTTTGAAAAAAACAGGAACAGCCAGGCGAAGTACTGGATGTACGAAACAATTAATGAGCAATTAAAAAACCGGTTCTATAACCATCCTGAAATTCAGAAAACAATCAGTGTATTTGAGCAGAAAGTTTTAAATTCAGAGATAAGCCCGTTTGCTGCTGCAAAAATACTTCTCGACCTGTATAAAAAAGAATAGGCCTTCTAACGTTTTTCAACTTCATCTTTCAGCCATTTAGGGCGGTTGGTAGTAATATGGGTTACTCCCAAACCGGTGAGGCGTTTGGCTTCTTCCGGGTCGTCAACCGTCCAGGCTAATACTTTTAGTTTTAATTCCTCGGCCAGAGCCATCACTTTTTCGTCAATTAACGAATGTTTCAGGTTAACGCCTTCCAGCCCGATCTCCGAAGCTTTTCGCATACGTTTTTTTAATCCGGGTTTGATAGCACTCAGCCAATAACATGCGTTGTCAGGGAAATGCTTTTTAGTTTCAACAATTGTGTCCCAGCCAAAACTGATAAATACAATTTGCCCTGATTTATCAGATTTTTCAAGAATCCGTTCCAGGCAAGGGATCACTTCTTTCCCGCATTTTATTTCAACAACCAGTTTTTTCCCCTCAGGGATGATATCGATAATTTCAGAAAGGAACGGGATTTTTTCTCCCTTATACTTCTCACTTTTAAACGAACCGGCATCGAGGTCGCGCAGAATAATCGACGGCGATGATTTGACGGCCATGTTTTTCCCCTGGCAGGTCCGTTTTGTCGATTTATCATGAATAACCATAACCCGGTTATCTTTTGATAAATGGACATCAACTTCTACGGCATCGGCGCCCAGTTCCCAGCCAAGTTTAGCCGAGGCAACGGTATTTTCCGGGGCAAGGTAGGAAGCTCCCCTGTGGGCAATGTATTTTGGCTGGGAATAGCCGGTTATCACTATCAGTGAAAAAAACAAAATCAGTTTTCCTTTCATCTTTAAAAATTTTCAGGCTTTAAAATTAGTTTTTTTTACTCTGCTGAAAAATTCTGAATGTATAAAAAACCATTCCTGCAAGAGCAATAACATAGAGAGGCAGGTTGAAGTTTGCCGGCCTTACCTTTGCCACCGCCTCGGTTCCCTGCGGGAAAACATATACGGCATCTTTCATGAATACAAAAAGCGCAAGCAGGATGCTGAAAGAAAAAATACACCAATCAACAACTGACAGTTTTATGGCAATTCCTTTTGTTGTTTTGAAAACAGCAATTGCCCCACCGGCAATCATTAACACAGCAATCAGCAATGGAGAATAAACCGGTCCCCACCATGGCAACGGGATAAGGAAGAGGATATCCCATTCAAACAAGGATTCCGGCCAGCCGATAAAAACGGCCAGCCACAAATAATAAAAAATATCCCAAATCCCGAAAGCGATTGCCGCAAACCCGATCCTGTCTGCCCATTTTTGCCCGGCAATCCAGCCAACTGTTGCCAGCATCACAAGGGTAAATAGTTCCCTGCCGATTTCTATTAATGTATAGTTGTCGGGTTTGGTAGGAAGGTCCGTCAGAAGGTTTTTAATATCATAAATATCCCTTAAGTAAACCACGATCGCCGATTCGAGGTAGGCCATAGCAATGGCGAAAATACTGACAACTGTAATGGCTTTTATTACCTGCTTCATAGTTAGGATAAAGTATAACAGGATATAAAGTTAAACTTAATTTTCAGTAAGGGAAAGGATTTCAGATAAGATGGAATGTGTTTATTATTCGGGGGAATTGTGAGAGCATAAAAAACCCCGCTACCTCTGTAGCGGGGAAAAAACCAAAAATCAACTAACCTTTAAACCGCCTGGCAACTTCGTCCCAGTTGATAAGCTTCCAAAAGGCTTCTACATAATCCGGCCTCCGGTTCTGGTAGTTCAGGTAGTATGCATGTTCCCATACATCGATGCCTAAAATCGGCACCCCCCGGACTTCCGAAACATCCATCAGCGGATTATCCTGGTTAGGTGTGGACGTAACTGCCAGGCTATCACCTTTTTTGAGTAACCATGCCCAACCAGATCCGAAACGGGTAAGAGCTGCCTTAACGAAAGTTTCCTTAAAGTTTTCTGTATTTCCGAATGATCCGTTAATTGCATCAAGCAATTTGCCTTTGGGTGCGGCAGCGCCACCGGGTGTTAAAACGTCCCAGTAAAGATTATGATTATAAAATCCTCCGCCATTATTCCTCACTGCTACCGGCAACCCTGAAACACCTGATAAAAGTTCTTCAATACTTTTACCTTCCAGGCCTGAATCTTTCAGTGCATTGTTTAAGTTGTTCGTGTATCCTGCGTGATGCTTTGTATGATGTATTTCCATGGTCCTGGCATCAATCATTGGTTCCAAAGCATCGTATCTGTAGTTTAATTTTGGTAATTCGAATGACATAATATGCTAATTTAAGATTAATTTGTCTTTTTTTGACAAATATAAGCTGGTGGGATATTCAAACCAAAAAAATACAGGTAAATCGCAATTGAAAGATTTGATGGGCGATAGGTAATTTCAATGGCCCGGGGTGAATCGTTTTATAAAAGGATTTATCGATTGTTTAATAATGGAAACTGCTTCCTCCCAGAAATTCCCTTAGCAAAGACGTCGGGGGTATTTCCGAATCGTCGATAGGCTTGAAATAGGAAAGGAATTTTAACAACCGGGTGGCTTCCCTGTATTCCGGCTGGTTTTCGGTTACTTCTTTTAGTAATGGCTCGGCAAATTTTTTCATGACAGCCAGTTCATAAATGGTAGCCGAGTTAAACATCACATCTGCATTTTCCTGGTAAGGGAAGATATTTTTTTCTTCGCCTTTTTTCACTGCCGGCCACCGCCTGATGGTTTCAGATGCCGGGTATCCGCGGTATTTACTGTCACGGATGATCCTTCGCAGCAGCCGGTTGTCGGCTGTTGAGATGTGGTTCTGTTCATCGAACGAAATCTGGGTGAGGGCTGAAACAAAGACTTTAAATGTTTTGCTTTCATCAATATGCTTCAACAAACCGGGATTCATCCCGTGAATGCCTTCAATGATCAGGATATCGTCTTTCTCAAGTTGAAGTTTTTTCCCCTTGTAAACCCTTTTTCCGAGTGTAAAATCGAATGCCGGCAGATTCACCTCATTCCCGTTAAAAAGTTCATTTAACTGCTTATTAAAAAATGGGATGTCGATGGCTTTAAGCGACTCAAAATCAAACTCGCCATTTTCATTCCGTGGGGTATGTTCCCTGTCAACAAAGTAATCGTCGAGGGATACCTGGATAGGATGTAAGCCGTTTACCGAAAGCTGCACCGATAACCGTTTGCTGAAAGTGGTCTTGCCCGATGCCGAGGGGCCTGCTACCAAAACAATTTTTACTTGCTCGGCTTTTTCACTGATTTTATTAGCAATTTCAGCAACCTTTTTCTCCTGGAGGGCTTCCGATATTTTCAGGATCTCGCCGCTTTTCCCTTTTAATGTGAATTCATTGAGGCTGCCAATCGTGGCTACATTTAGAATCTCCACCCTGTCTTTGTGTTCCTGATATATTTCGAAAAGTTTATTCTGCTTTACAATTTTATAGAGTTTGTCGGGTTTCCCGAGTTTTGGTACCCGGAGGAGGATGCCATCGAAATAGGGGAGGATATCATACAATGTGATATACCCCGTTGACGGGAGGAGGTGCCCATAGTAATAATTCGCAAAGCCGTTTAAAAAATAGGTATCCGTATAAATCTTCCCTTGCTGCTCTGCAAGTTTGGCCTTGTCATCAAGCCCCTGCATTTTGTAACTTTTTATTACCTCGCCTGTGGGCAGCCCTTTTTTTATAAAAGGCAGGTCGTTTTTTACAAGGGCATTCATTTCCTGCTTTAACTTTGTGATAGCTTCTTTAGTAACCGGTAACTCCAACCCTTCGGGCTCGCAGTAATATCCTTTCGAAATCCCATGCTGGACTTTCATGCATATTTCAGGGAAAACCTTTTTGGCTGCTGCATATAAGACAAACAATAGTGATCGGATGTACATCCTTTGCCCTTCAGGGTGCGACAGGTCGATAAATTCAACCGTTTTGGGTTTTACAATCCCGAACGACATTTCCGCCAGCTTATTATTCACAATGCCGCCGCAAATCCTGTATGGCATATCAATTTTCAGGCTTTCAGCAATTTCCATCAGCGTTGTCCCCAAGGGATAAGTATGTTGCGACGAGGTATTGACACAATAGATGTCTATATCTTTCATTGAACAAATTATTTTATTGATATGATAGAATTAACCTTATAAGGACAAAGTTTTTTCTTTTTCAGTTATTAAAACTTGATACATTGTATGAAGAATATATAATGAAAGTACTTTCATATGAAATTTTTATGACCGCTTGATAGGTATTGTCAGTCAATCAACTTATTATTAAATCAATATCCTTATAAAGTTTAATTAATTCGGGTAATGTCATTACTTTCAGTTCAAGTATCTTACAAATTGCAGGTAGTTTTTTAAAGGATTTATTATCATTACTTATTTCGGTTTCTTCTGTGACGATGAAAAGTTCATCATCGAGCAATCCTCTATTTCTCAAACAAAAAAGCAATATTTTTGCATCTGCAGAATCTAGAAAATTATTTTTACGATTTTCAAACTCAACATTTGTAAGTTTATTTCTTATTGCGCCATTAACAAATTGATTTTCTAATTGATTAAAAAATTTCTTTGTCGGGAGAATGTCATCTGTTTTTACTCTATATTTTTTATTACCTATATACTTAAGAGCTTTTAATATTATCCCTTTTGCAATAAATTTACATTCATCAAAAACTTTATCTAAAATTATTATTTCACCAGACTCGACTCTTGATTTAAAAAAATCATGTAATACATAATCGCTATCGAAAGGTAAGTAGTAACGTACCAATGATAATAATGAACTGGTATCTATAACTACTTTCATGAAATGTACTTTTCCAGTTTATCAGGTTTTATTTTAAGCCTTTTGCATACTTCATATTCATTGAGTATTCCTTCATGAAAAGCCGTTTGAAGTGTTGAAATTAAAAGAGGTGATTTAATGGGTTGTGGAGCAGAGCCTCTCTGTTTTATTCCTTTTTCTTTTTCAATTTCTGTTAACATTTTTTCTTTCTCTATCTTCGCTTGAAATTTTTCATCAAAATCAGTTTTTATTTTAAAATAATCCTGTTGAGAAATTTTTTTCTCGTAAAGCAACCTTGTAAAAAGTGCAATTTGACTTAAATGCGTGCTATGTGAAATTTTCTCGAGCAGATCATATTGATAATCATTTGAAGAATCTGCTTTCTGAATATTGTTTAATTTATTAGAATAGTCGCCAGCTATAAAAAAATATGCAAAATCGTTACACCACCTTTCAATTGAAGATAAGTCTGTTCGGCCAATTTGTTGATAATCCAAGATATCAATTTCTTCTTCATTTAAAAGGAAATGGCCTAATTCGTGAATTAGTGTAAAAATTTCTCTTCTGAAAGCAGTTTGTTGGCGTTTTAAAACAATGACGTTGGGATTTAAAAAGAAACCATCAATATTTGCTTTATCTTTTTTATTCCAAGTTTCAACAAATTCAAAAACTAAAATATTGAACTCAGCAAATTTAACTATTAATGCTTTTAAGAAATCTTTTAAGTCGGAGACAAATGTAGGATATAAATATTCTCTAATTTCTTCCGCCACAATTTTGGGTTCATCAGATAACTTATAAACCTTGAATAATCTATTAATATTTAAGTCAGCTAATTTTGAAATAGCTGAAAGTGAAATTTTAAATTCCTCAAATTCATTAACAATTTTTCGTGAACCAATATTCAATTCAGAATTGAATTTTTTTTTCCTAAAAAACACACTCGCTTCTTTAGACGTCTCAGGAGCTTTAGGATCAATATAATAATAAAGTCCTTTGTTAAAAAATTTATCTATCCTCTTAAGATGACTTAATTTAATATAATTAGAAAATAAATCCTTCTGAGTTAGAGGATTTTTTAATCCGGTACTTACTTTTACTAATAACTCTTCAACTGAAATATCATATAAATCAAGAAGGTACTTAAGTCTTGATATGTTATGCTCTACTTTCAAGAATTAGTTCTATTTTTTTCAAATATACATTATTTTATATCGAATCACAATCGTTTCTATATACGTATCACCTAACACGATGTAGAGGTTAATTCTTCTTTCAAAGACTGAGCAGTGTAGGATTTTTTATTTTTAATGACCTCTTCAGGTGTGCCGGCACAAAGCACCTTGCCGCCGTCTTTCCCTCCCTCCGGCCCCAGGTCGATGATGTGGTCGGCAACTTTTATGACATCCATGTTGTGTTCGATCACAATGACCGTGTTGCCTTTATCGACCAGCTTGTTCAGGACTTCGAGCAGCACCCTGATATCCTCGAAGTGAAGACCGGTGGTCGGTTCATCGAGGATATATAATGTTTTCCCGGTATCGCGTTTGCCGAGTTCAGCCGCCAGCTTAACCCGTTGCGATTCGCCCCCTGAAAGGGTAGTCGACGACTGCCCCAGAGTAATGTACCCCAGCCCGACATCCTGAAGTGTTTTCAGTTTATGGAGGATTGAAGGGATATTTTCAAAAAATTCAACTCCCTGGTTGATGGTCATGTCCAACACATCACTGATCGATTTCCCTTTAAAACGTACTTCCAGAGTTTCGCGGTTATAACGTTTGCCGTTGCATTTGTCGCAATGGATATACACATCGGGGAGGAAGTTCATTTCGATAAGTTTCAGCCCGCCGCCTTGGCATTCTTCACAACGCCCGCCTTTCACGTTAAACGAAAACCGCCCGGGCTTGTAACCTCTGATTTTTGCTTCAGGTAGTTGTGCAAACAGGTTTCTGATGTCGGAAAAAACACCGGTATACGTCACAGGATTTGAACGAGGTGTCCGCCCGATCGGCGACTGGTCGACCTGAACCACTTTGTCGATATTTTGCAGCCCTGAAATTTCAGAATACGGCAAGGGGTCTTTCACTGATTTATAAAAATGCTGGCTCAGGATAGGCTGCAATGTTTCGTTAATGAGGGTCGATTTGCCGCTCCCCGATACGCCGGTCACACAGATCATTTTCCCTAGCGGAATTTCGACATTGATCTTCTTAAGGTTGTTCCCCAAACAGCCTTTCAGTTTCAGGAATTTTCCGTTTCCTTTTCTTCTGATTTCTGGGATCGGAATTTGTTTGCATCCGGTCAGGAAATCCGAAGTGAGGGTATTTGCTTTTAGAATCTGTTCCGGCGTCCCGGCTGCCACAACCTCGCCGCCGTGCCTGCCTGCATGAGGTCCCAGGTCGATGATCCGGTCGGCGTGGAGCATCATTTCCTTGTCGTGCTCAACAACAATAACGGTGTTCCCGGAATCGCGCAACTGTTCGAGGGCATGGATAAGCCTGAGGTTATCGCGGTGGTGAAGCCCGATGCTCGGTTCATCGAGGATATACAACACATTGACCAGTTGCGAGCCGATCTGCGTAGCCAGCCTGATCCGTTGTGACTCACCCCCCGAGAGCGACCTGGCTGGCCGGTCGAGCGAAAGGTAGTTTAATCCGACGTTGAGCATAAAGCCCAGCCTTGTGCGGATTTCCTTAATTACCTCGGCACCGATCTTTTGTTGTTTTTCTGTGATACGGTTTTCAAGCCCGTTGAACCAATCTTTCAGTTCATCGAGGTCGAGCTGTGCCAGTTCCGAAATGTTTTTATTATCGATTTTGAACCAGAGCGATTCTTTTTTTAGCCTCATCCCTTGGCATTCGGGGCAGGTCGTTGTTTTAACAAACTGGTTGGCCCACTTTTGCGCAGTCTTCGACGGATTGTCTTCGCGCTGGCTCTCAACGTATTTGATTACTCCCTCGTACGACATCATGTAGTTCAGGCTGTTGCCAAGAGGTGTGTTTTTTAACTGAATACGTTCCTGCGATCCGTATAAAACCGCGTTCAATCCTTCTTCATCAATTTCATTTATAGGTGTTTTTAAGTTGAAGCCGAATTTTTCACCAAGCGCCTCAATCTGCCAGAAGATAAGTGAATTTTTATAGCTGCCTAACGGGGCGATCCCCCCTTTGCCGATACTTCTCGAAGCGTCGGGGATTATTTTTGCCATGTCAATTTCAGAGATAATGCCCAATCCGTTGCACCGTGGGCAAGCCCCCTGAGGCGAGTTAAAAGAGAAATTGTGCGGTGCCGGCTCGTTGTAGGAAATTCCCGTAACAGGGCACATCAACAGGCGGCTGAAATATTTTACTTCCCCCGAATCGTGGCCCATCACCATGATGACCCCGTGCCCGTGCTGCATAGCTGTTTGAATTGATTCCTTCAGCCTCTTTGGTTCGCCTTCGCCTATTTTCAGCTTGTCGATTAAAATTTCTATAAAATGATTTTTATAGCGGTCGACCCTGAAGCCATGTTTAATTTCTGTAATTTCCCCATCGACCCTGGCATACAGGAATCCCTTTCTTCGGATTTGCTCAAATAATTCGCGGTAGTGGCCTTTCCTCCCTTTCACAACCGGCGACAGGATATTGACCCTCTTTTCAGAAAAATTTTTATTGATTAAACCGATAATCTGGTCGTCGGTGTATTTCACCATTTTTTCACCGGTATTGTACGAAAAGGCTTCCGCCGCCCGTGCATAAAGCAGGCGCAGGAAGTCGTAAATCTCGGTGACTGTCCCCACGGTCGAGCGCGGGTTCCGGCTTGTCACTTTCTGTTCAATCGAGATAACAGGGCTGAGCCCGGTGATTTTATCCACGTCGGGGCGTTCCATGTTCCCGAGGTACGAACGGGCATAAGCTGAAAAAGTCTCGATATAGCGACGCTGGCCTTCGGCATAGATCGTATCGAACGCCAGCGACGATTTCCCCGAACCACTCAGGCCGGTGACCACAGTAATGCTGTTGTGCGGGATTTCAACATCGATGTTGCGAAGGTTATGAACCCTGGCGCCGTGCACAACAACGGCATCCCCGGATTCAATTTCATCAGTAACCCGGCTATACTCCGATATATTGGCAACCTGCATTTATTATTTTTTTGAATCTGATTTTATACTCCTTGCACCAACCTCCGGTATCTTTATGACATAAGTTTTACCGGCATTGTTTGTCAGATAATTTTCGCGCAGCCATGGGTTGAACATCTTCAGTATTTTATAATTCGTCCCACGGCTGACAGCAAAATCAGCAAAATCTGGCACCGGGCCGGTTATTTCAATTTCCCGTGTTGGTATGACCGGATATTTTTTTTCTTCAGGAATTTCAAAGCCGTATTTTTCAGGATTTTCCAAAACCAACTTCAGAGCCAGTATCCTGAAGACATACCGTTCGGTTTCTTCGCCCAGTAACAGGTCGAAGTAGTTGTTTGTTTTCTGCCTTTCAACCTGGCTGACAGTAAACGACCTTCCGGCATTGTAAGCCGCGGCAACCAAAGCCCAGCTCCCGAATTTTTCGTAGGCGCTTTTCAGGTAGTCGCAGGCGGCATAGGTCGATTTTTCCACATGGTAGCGTTCATCAACCTCGTTGTTTACTTCCAGCCTGTATTCGCGCGCGGTCGTTTTAAGGAACTGCCATAAGCCCACGGCCTGCGCCGGCGAGACAGCCCTGGGGTCAAGGCTGCTTTCTGCTACTGCG
>Ga0272442_10004648_pt1 | contig 18674 bp, 14 predicted proteins | sample SSMForm2O_FD_200262 | JGI IMG/M metagenome (GOLD analysis project Ga0272442, IMG submission 200262) | Marine sediment archaeal communities from Little Sippewissett salt marsh, Falmouth, MA, United States - SSM-Form-2O | ecosystem: Environmental > Aquatic > Marine > Wetlands > Sediment ... | reverse complement strand
CGATGCCGAGCTCTGCCGCGCTGAGTTTCCCGATTGTCATACCCTCTCCCCGCACAGGCTCCCTGCAACAGTCACAATCCAGACTACTCAATCATTGGCACCACGGCAAGGCCATCCCCCCCGCGCCCCGCGCATCCCTTACCGCCTTCAGCCTACCGCCTACGGCCTGCCCCCGCACCCGCCGGCGCGCTTCACTTTCGTCGCAACAAACGTGCAGCGCCCCAATTCCAAAAGCCCAGCAACGGCCCAGGCCCACAGTCCAAAATCCCCCACCCACACCCAAACCTCCGTCCCCAACACCCAATGCCGAATCCCGCCTCCCCCACCGAGCTCTTCCCGCGATGCATGTCGCGACATATATTTAGGCATACGCCTTGTGGGTACACACCACCCCACAACCAGAAACCACGCCCCCACGTTAACAAATAAGCCTCGCCCGTCCCCTACCGCCTTCGGCCTACCGCCTACGGCCTGCCCCCGCACCCGCCGGCGCGCTTCACTTTCGTCGCAACAAACGTGCAGCGCCCCAGTTCCAAAAGCGCGTGACATCCAAAATTTTTTTTATCCCCTGCCACCCAACGACTTACAGCTCTCACCACGCCGCCAAAACCCGGAATTTTCGTAACAAACACGCAGCTTCGCCCCAATAGTAGAGGGCCACTGTTTTTTCGCCCCCACCCTCTTTGACAACTCAATCAGAGCAAACCCAAGCCGCCCCCCCACGTCATCCCCGCGCAGGCGGGGACCCAGGAAACCTACGCAGCGCCATTCCCTTCGGCCTTCGCCCTACCGCCACCCCTGTCAATCCGCAATCGCCAGACACGAGCCACGAGACCCGACGTCCATTCACTCATCTACCCATCTACTCATTCACCCCTATACTGGCCGTTTTGGCGACAGAATGAGCGCAAGATGACACCAAAACGACAGGAAATGATCCCCCTCTGGAGGCGTCTCTCCGCCACATCTGGCGAACACCGATCGCCACCAATGGCGAGCCGACTTCGCCACACGTGTCCAACTACTATAACAGATACTACCGGCCGGACCTCCGGCCGCAGTTTCGCGACCAGAGGCCACACCACCACAAACGTCCCCGGACTACTCGAAGGCGTGGAACGCAATGCCCTCGAACGAGAACGCGTTAGCGGAATTCTTGATCAGCCAGTCTTTCTCTTCCTCACGGATCGTGTAGAAGAACGCGTTACTGACAGTCTTCCTCGCGAAGAGATAGACCGGCTTCGAGCCCGCCGGTTGCTCACCCTCGGGATACGCGTAGAACGCCACACCCTCGAACGTCCAGACGGCCGGCTGGTCCTTGATGAGCCCGTCCTTCTCCTTCTCGCTGATCGTGAAGAAGTGCGTACGCGTCACCGGCGACCAGAACCGATACACCGGCGCCAGCCCCACCGCGAACGGCGACGAAGCCGCCCGGAAGACAGCACCCTCGAACAACCACGCGCCGGGAAAGTCCTTGATGAGCTTGTCGCGCTCCCGCTCGCTGATCGTATAGAAATGCCCCCCCGGCACGAACGACCGGAACCGATACACGTCGCTGAACTTCGTCACGAGCGGCTCGCCCCGCTCCAGAACGAAATCGTCAAGATGAGCCTGCCCCGACACGACAGCCACGCCATTGGCCCGCCCCGCCAGTGCCAGCCGCACCGGACCGCCGGCCCACGAACCGCCCAGCAGCCCGCGAACCGTCGTCCACGCATTCTCAGCGCCGTAGCCTCGATCGCCGACGTGAAGCTCGTCAAGCGACGCATCGTAAGAAACGTACAGCGTCCCGTCGCTTTGGAGGCGGTTCTTCTGCTGGCTGCGCCGCACCGAATCGTCAATCGCCTCCAGGAAGAGGGTCGGCGACGCGTTGCGCGATCCCACGCCGAACTCGACGAACCGGCGGTCACGATCCTCGACGTCGGGCGTCAGGAGAACCGACAGCGACGCACTGCCGGCCAGCCGCAGGTCCTGATGGAAATCGACCCGCAGCGCGAAATCGCCGGTCGGATCGAGGGCCCACTCGTTCGAAAAGTAGAACGCCGCGCACGAATTGGCCTTGCTCGTCGCCCGCAGCTCCAGCCGGCGGTTGACCTCATCCAGCCGGCAGGCAGACACATCGTCAGCCACCAGCGACCACATCTGCCCCTGGCGATTGTCGTCGAAATCGTCAAAGGTCCCCGAAACCTCGGGTGTCCCGGTCAGCGCCACGCTAAAGAGAAGACCGCCGGCGATGGCGGTGTAGTCGTTGCGAACGGGTGGATTGGCCTGCCCCAAATGCGGGTCGCCATCGATCTTCATCCCGGCGCCCCAACCGACGGCCGAGCCATCCTTGCGAATCGCCAGGCCGTGGAGACAACCGGCCGCGACGGCAACGAAATCCCGCCCAGCCGGCACGTCGTCCAGGTCGAACGCCTCCGGCGCATCGCCCCACCAGACGATGGTCCCATCGTCGCGCAGCGCCACGTTCTGATTGGCCCCGGCGCTGATCTCAACGAAGACTCCCGCCGTTGGCATACCCTCGATGGCGGCGCGGTTGCCCCAACTCGCCAGCGAGCCATCGGAATGCAGCGCTACGGCGTGCGTATCACCGGCGGCCACCGCAACGAAATCATTGTCGCGTGGCCGGCCGGAGACCTGCCCGTGGCGATCATCGCCCCAGGCCGCAATCGTGCCATCGCTTCGCAGCGCCACGGCGAAATGCAGCCCTCCGTCAACGGCGACGTGGTTGATACCGGGCGGAACGGCTGAGACCTGCCCCGCGTCGTTTTCACCCCAGGCGGCGAGGGAGCCATTGGTCCGCACGCCCACACTGAAACGCGCCCCGGCTCCAATGGCCTTATACATACCGTGCGGGACATCACGCTGACCGTCGCTGTTGGCGCCCCACGCGACGACGGTCCCGTCGAGTTTCAGTGCCAAGCCGTGGGCGTCTCCGGCGGCAATCGCCACGTAATCGTCGCCCGCGGGAAGCGTGCTGACCTGCCCGGACGCGTCGCTGCCCCAAGCCAGTAGTTCATCGGCCCAACCAACCGAACCAATACAGACGCTCGCCACCACGGCCAGCATCACAACCTTGTGCATCCGTACACATCGCATTGCTCGTTCTCCTTACTCCGCTGCCAAAACGATTCCTTGTTTCTCAACCTTGCGCGTTCCTTCGGCGCATGCAGCAGAACGCGCCAGCCTTCCATAGCTGCCGGCTGCAAGTAGTCCGGCCCGGCCAGAGGCCCGGTTGAACGAAGCACTACTGTGAAATCAGAAGATGTCCCTCAACATGCTGGTGCAAAACAACCACCTCACTCAAAAACCATGTCATCGGCGTTGCGAACCTCCGGCCCCAATCGCCTCCCACGACGATGCGGCTTTGCCTTGGCCTCGCAAACGCTGGACGGAAAAACGACCGGTCCTCCCACGAACCCGTCTGGTCCAAGACACGACTTAACAAACACCCCCCAATCCAATTGCGAAATAATTATACCTCAAGTACGACGCGCGTGCAAGAATGTTTTGCGTTCTAATGTCCACCATTTCGACTACAGCCGGTCAATTTTGCCTTTGCCGGGCCCCATCGGCGCAGACCGCCGACGGACGTTTGACGGCCGGGTCGATTCCTGCTACCATACCGGCCAGAGAGCTGCACGGTCCTGAGACAGGGCGCTATGCCACATCGTAGGAGGACGAAGAGAGATGAAACTGAGATGCCTGCAAGTGAAGAATTTCCGTTGCGTTGAAGACTCAGGCGAGTTCTCCGTATGCCCGGTGACCTGTCTGGTCGGCAAGAACGGTGCGGGCAAGACCTCCGTTCTGGAAGCACTTTACAAACTCAATCCGGACGTTCAGGAGCTGTCCCAGTTCGACGTTCTGATGGAGTATCCTCGCGCGCGACGGCGTCAATACCAGAAGCGCCCCGAGGGCAAGCCGGACGACGCCCTGATCACGACGTGGGAGCTGGAAGACAAGGACGTCGAGGAACTTGAAAACGCTCTGGGTCGCGGCGCCGTCAAGTCCCGAGCGGTCGTCATTCGCAAAGGGTACTACCCCGAGCGTCGTTGGTCCGGGGCGATCTCCGATCATGACACGGCGCCGATTGAACGCGAGATGACACCGATCAAGGAGGTGAAAGCGCGGACGAACGTGCTGGTCGAGGAACAGGTGGAAGCGACCACCGGCGCGAGCGCCGGCGGGGCTGTCAACGACCGTGTACCTGTTACGGCGCCGCGGCCGCTGGAAGCGCCGCTGACCAAGGGTGACGACGCGTTCTACGAAGAGCATGTCGCGAAGCTGCTTCCCAAGCTGCTTTACTTTTCCGAGTGGCACATGATGCAGGGCCGGATCTCGATCGACGCGCTGCTACAGCGCAAGCAGAAAGGCGAGTTGACGGGGCCGGACCGCGTCTTCATGGCCCTGCTGGAACTGGGCGGGACGTCGGTGGAGGCGATCAGCCGTATCGAGCGCTCGGAAGAGTTGATCGCGGACCTGGAGGACGCGGCGTTGCCCGTGACAGAAGAGATCGCACGGTTCTGGAGCCAGGAGCGCGACCTGCGGGTCAGCTTCCATCTCTACCCCGGGCGGCCGCAAGATCCGGCGCCACTGGACCGCGGCTTGGTCTTCGAGACGCGCATCGTCAACACGCGGACCAATCTATCGCTGAACTTCGAGGAGCGCAGCACGGGCTTCGTGTGGTTCTTCTCGTTCCTTGTCTGGTACTCCGACGTGCGCCGGCGCTACGGGGACAATCTGCTGATCATTCTGGACGATCCGGGCCTGGGGCTGCACGCCAAGGCGCAGTGGGACCTGCTGGAATACATCGGCGAGAAGCTGGCGCCACTGTATCAGATCGTGTATGCGACGCACTCGCCGTTCATGGTGAACCCGGACCGGATGCAATGGGTTCGGACGGTCGAAGAGATCACACGGGAGACGGCGGAAGGTACGCTGGACCACGTGGGGACCAAGGTGGGCGACGAGGTGCTCAGCACGGATCACGACACGCTGCTGCCTTTGCAGGCGTCGCTGGGCTACCGGCTGATGCAGGACATGGCGGGCCAAAAGCGATTGCTGCTCGTGGAGAAACCGGCCGACGTGATCTATCTGAACTGGTTCTCGGCGCGTCTGAAGGCGCAGGGTCGGCGCGGTCTGGACCCGCGTTGGACGCTGATTCCGGGCGGTAGCCTGACGCGTCTGGCTACCATGGTGGGCCTGCTGGCCAAGGACACGGCGTCTTTCGCCGTCCTGCTGACGATGTCCGAACACCAACCTGACGTGGTGGGCCGGCGTGAGCTTTCGCGTATGCTGGAGGCCTGCCACAGCTTCCCGCTGCGGCGTTATGCCAAACCGCTTGAGAGCACGGTGGAGGACCTGATCGGGCCGGTGGCTTATCCGGCGCTGGTCGATCTATGCTACAAGGTGCCGCGCAAGCGCCGGCTGGCGCAGACGCTGAACGCGGTGGTGGACAAGCCCATCCTGAAACAGATCAGCGAGGCGGCGGGCGTTCGCGAGGCGATCGGCGGGGGTCTCGACCCGATGATGCCGGCCGAATACCTCTTGCGGGGCGGCAGCAGGAAGCTGCGCAAGCTGGCGGGGATCGAGAAGGCTTTGAATCGATTCGAGGTGCTTTTCGACGATATCAACGCGAGTCTCTAATATCTTCCAGAGATCGCCTTAGGCAACGGCCACACGCGCGGAGCGTTCCATGGCAACAGTCCGTTCGATTGGGAATCCCATTTGTCAACTGGCCGAGTGTCCCATCTGGAACGATGAGGAGCAGGCGCTCTACTGGACGGATATTCCGGGCCGGCGTCTGTGGCGCTATGACCGGGGCCGGGGCACGACGGAGGTGGCGTGGGAAGGCGATATGATGGTGGGTGGGTTCGCCTTCGACGCGGCGAACGACATCGTGATGTGCACGGACAAGGGTGTCTTCAAGCTGCATCGGCAGAGGGATGGCGCGCTGCGAATGCTGCTGGAGATTCCGATGGCGGCCGATGAGCGGTTCAACGACATCACGACGGACCCGCGCGGGCGGATCTTTGCCGGGACGTTGACCGAGCGGCGCGTAGAGGGTGTGCTGTACCTGCTGGAGCAAGGGAAGGCGCTGGTGGCGGTATTGGGTGATCTGCGAACGTCCAACGGCATGACGTTTTCTCTCGACCTGCAACACTTCTACCACACTGACTCGCGCATGCGGACGATTCGGCGCTACGATTACGATATCGATTCCGGGGCCATCGATCATCCGCAGGTTTTCTACGAGGGGAGAGAAGCGGACGGCGTCCCGGACGGGATTACCCTGGATGCGGAGGGCTGCCTTTGGGTGGCCTGTTACCGGGGCGGCAAGGTGCTGCGCGTCGACAGCAAGGGGCAGGTCATCGATGAGATCGCGGTGCCGGCGGCGCACGTTTCGAGCGTGGCGTTCGGCGGTGCAGGGATGAACGAGCTTTACATCACCACCGGGTCCCAGGGTACCGCGGACTTGAGTAGCGGTGACGACCGTGAAGGACGCGATCTCGGCGGCGCGGTCTTTCGGGCGACATTGGACGTGGCCGGCCGCAAGGAGTGGCGTGCCAATCTGTAGGACGGCGTTTTTCCCGATTCAGCACATCAGCGAGCACAGCTTTAGGTTTGCGTTAGCATCTCTGGTGGTGTGACTTGCGCTATTGTGGTTCGGGGGCAATTGGATTATAGTTGCGGGACAGTCGGCACTGTTGCGAAAGAGAGAGGCTTATTGTGCGAAGGAGAATGATGTGGCGTGGTACAAGCTAGTCTGTGTCATCCTGGTGTGCCTTGTGTCTGGCAGCGCGGGCGCGGGACCTGCCGATCCGAACGTGCCCGACGAATCGGAGGGCTATACCTTACCTGAACTGACGGCGAGCTCGCCGGGCGAATCGGATTACACGACATTGCCCGAGCGGGATTTATTGACCCGGCCGTATACGGAGTCTCCGGGATTGGAGACGGCGACGAGCGTGATCGGTCGCAAGGAGATCGACGAACTGCACGCCTATTCGGTGGTCGATGCGATGAAGTACCTGCCCGGGGCGTGGACGGAGACGCGGGGGCGGAAGGTCAAGAGCTTCTATTCGGTGCGCGGGCAGCGGTATCCTTATCCGGGCTACCTGATCGATGGGGCTTGGTTCCGGGAGTTTCACGAGATCAACTACTACCTCAGTGCGGCGAACTTCGACCGTATCGAGGTGCTGCGTTCGAGCAGCGCGCTGCTGTCGGGGCCCGGGAGCATGACGGGGATGATCAACCTGGTGCCGCGGACGTACGAGGAGCGGGAGACGCAATTCGAAGGCTCGTATGGCTCTCGGAACACGTATCGCACGGACGTGACGCATGGCGATGCGGGTGTCGGGTACAACTACGGGGTTAGCGCCGGGTATCTCCACACCGACGGTCCGACCGGCAAGAATGCTGTAGAGAACATGACGAATCTGTACGGGCGGTTCGAGGGTCAACTGGCGGACGATGTGACGTTCTCGTGGAGCCACTTCGGTTTGCTGGGCGACCGAGAGCTAATGGTGGCCGATCCTCCGGCGAGCACCACGCTCCAGAACCGGATCGAGGATTTCGATCCGATGCGTACGTATGTGACGGTTGCCAAGCTGCGTTACGAACCGACCAGTGAGAGTGCTACGGAAGCGCTGGTCAACTACGGGGAACGACGCTTCTACGGCGAACGTCACACGGCGCCGCTGGCCGAATGGCTGGAGGAGGACTACGAGTACGGGACGCAGGTGATGCACAGCCAGAAGTTGACGGAGGACAACACGCTGCGGTTCGGGGGCTTGTTTCATCGCTGGATGTCGCCGACGGGGAAACGGTTTTACGTGGGTCGTCCGGCGGACATCCGCACGTACTCGGGGGTCATCGCGGACGACCATGACTTTGGGCGGCTCGATACGAGCATCGGGTATCGTTACACGCGCGAGCATATCGAGGAGTTCGGGGGCTTCAATGTGGAAGGCAGCGCCGGGCCGCTGAGCGCGGTGACGGTCGATGATGACTGGGGCGACCCACTGCACACGGTGAATCTGGGGGCGTCTTACGAACTGACGACGGATATGTCTCTGTTCGGGAATGTCTCCTGGGGTCAACTGGCTGCACAGCCCGGACTGCTGGATACCAACCTGTCTCAGCCCGGCAATGAGGATCGTACGAAACTCGATTTGGGGGTAAAGAAGCAGTGCGAGGGTCTGGGCGAGGTCAGCGTGACGGGGTTCTTCGTTCGTCAGGACAACGCGGCCCTGGTGAGCAGTCAGACGGTGACGGTCAATGGCGTGCCCTACGCACTGTACGAGGAGGGCGATCGGAAGAATTACGGGGTGGAACTGGACGTGCGGTCGCGGCGTTTTGAGAATGGCGTTCAGTTCTTCTTCAACGCGACGGGCATGGCGACGGAGCGGACGGAGAATGGGGACTGGGAGGATGACGAGGAGGTTCCGAACGTGGTGTTGGGCGGCGGCATTTCGTATCTGGCCGACCGGCTGGAAGTGGCGCTGTTCGCCAATCACCTGGACGAATACGAGAACCAGCGTTTCCTTCCGGGTGGGTCGCCGGCTGTGCCTCTGGGGAATTTCACGGAGATCAACGGGGTTGTGACGTATCACTGCGATCCGACGACGGAAGTCTACGTTCGGGTGGATAACATTACGGACGACGAGTACTCGACGGTGGCGGGTTATCCTCACGACGGAACGCAGGTGTTTGGCGGCGTGGTGAAGCGTTTTTGATTAGAGTTCGAGGCCAGCGCGAATCGATGCGACGACGAATTGTCCAGATCATCTTGATCCTGGTGACGTGTGTTGGGGTGGTTGCTTTGCCACACGGGGCGGCCGGGGCGGAGAGCGCTAGCGGGGCAACGCCGTTGATGGGGACGTTGCAGGAGTTGGTGCGGCAACTGCGCGAGCTGCGGCGGGCGTACTATACGCAGAAGGCGCGGGATGAGGCCGAGATGGATGAGGCGCGGCGGGACCGCGATCTCTTACAGAGCCAGGTGGAGGCGCTGCGGGAGCAGGAGGCGTCGCTGGATGCGGAGCTGGCGGCGTATGGCGCACAGATCGAGGATCTCGAATCGCAGCTTGCGAGAAAGGCTGCGGTGCGCGCGGTAGTGGAGCGGGAGCTGGCGGCGTTCGGGTCGGCGCAGGTGCGGCAGATCGAGGCGGGGATTCCCTATAAGCAAGAGGAGCGGATCGCCAGATTGCGGGCGGGGACGTCCGATGCCAACGAGGCGGCGGGTCTTTCGGCAGGCGGGCGATTGGAGCATCTCTGGAGCTATGCCCAGGAGGAGCTTCGCCTGGCGGGGTCGTCGGAGACGTATAGCGAACGGGCCGGCCTGGAAAGCGGCGCGGCGCCGTATGCACGGTACTTCCGCGTGGGGCAGTTGGTGCTGGGGTATGTGACGGAGGATGGCGAGGAGGGGGCGGTGTGGCTGGATGGGCCGCAGGGAGGACGGTGGCAGGCGATTTCCGATCCGAAGCAGTTTGGTCCGTTGCGTGATGCGGCTGAGATTCTGGATCGGCGGCAGGCGCCGCGGTTTGTGTCTTTGCCGATCGTTCTGGACACTTCGGACGCGAGCGAGAAGAGTCCCTGATGGCTGAAGCAGGTGTCAAGTTACATGTCGTGTCGTGGACGGCCGTCGGCCTGGTGCTGTTGGGCGTGGTCGGGCAGCCGCGGCGCGCTCACGCTACGCTGGGGGACTTCGAGCAGCGACTGCGGCGTGCGGTCGATGATGCGCGAGACGAACTGCGGGAGGAAGGCGAACGGATCGAGCGAGAGGCAGAGGCGCGACGCGAGCAACTCGATACCGTGCGGGCTGCGTGTGGGGAGCTGGCTGGTGAGCTGGTGGCGCGGAGGCTGGCGATTGCGGGCAAGCAGCGGGCTCTGGCGGCGCTGCGCCGGCGGCGCGAGCAGCTTTGGGCAGAGCGGACGGCGTGGCAAGAGGAGGCTGGGGAGATCGCGCTGATCTGCGGGGAGGTGCAGAGGGAATTGGGTCAGCTTGGCGAGACGTTGCCTGTGTCGGAGTCTCGGCGGGAGCAGGATGGGGCGTTGTCGCGGCTTGCCGGTGCGCTGGAGGAAGGCGCGGCAGAGGAGATGGCGGCGGTGGCGGTTGGCTTGATCGAGTCGTTTCTGGATGAGGCGCGGACGAACGCGGTGTATGCGAGCGACGTGATCGACCCGGCGGGCAGGCGGCGTGAGGCGAGGTTGCTGCGGGTGGGGCAGAGCTTCTTTGCGTATCATATTCCGGGGACATCGGAGGCGGCGATTGCGATTTCGGCACCTTATGAGGAGAGCGGGTTTCGGTGGCTGGATGAATTGCCTGAGAAGACGAACCGATTGCTCGTTGGGGCGATTGCGGAGGGGGCGGGGTCGGGCGATCCGGTTTGGCTGCCGGTTGATGTGACGGGGCAGATTACGGCGACGACGAGCCTTTCGGCGCGGGGGCTTTGGGACCGGCTGCGGTCGGGCGGGGTGGTGATGATTCCGCTGGCGTTTGTGGCGTTGTGCTTGGCGGTGCTGATCGCGGAGAAGTTCGTGGTGCTGGTGCGGGAGGGGCGGCACTCGTTGCGGTTTTGCGATCGGGTGCTGGGGCTTTGCAGCGAGGGGGAGTTTGCGGAGGCGGCGGTATTGGCGGAGCGGACGCGGGGTGTGCTTTCGCGGGCGTTGACGGCGTGTTTGGCTCATCGGGAGCGTCCGCCGGCGATACTGGATGATGCGATTCAGGAGACGCTGCTGCACGAGTTTCCGAAGCTGGAGCGGTTTTTGCCATCGATTCGGATGCTGTCGGCGGTGGCGCCGATGCTGGGGTTGTTGGGGACGGTGACGGGGATTATTGCGACGTTCGACGTGATTACGGTGGTGGGCAGCGGGCGGCCGCGGCTGATGGCGGGTGGTATCTCGGAGGCGTTGATTACGACGGCGACGGGGCTGGCGATTGCGATCCCGGGGCTGCTGGCACACAGCGTGCTTTCGGGTAAGGTGGATGGGATCATTGCGGATACGGAGCGGTTTGCGGCGACGGTGTCGAATCTGGTCAAGCAGCATCAGCATAAGGTTGCGAACGGACGGGACAGGAAGAGCGAGATCGATGGAACTGTTGGCTGAGCTTTTTCGACATGGTGGGCTGGTGATGTTCTGCATTGCGGGGGCGTCGCTGGTGGCGTGGACGCTGGCGTTGGGGGCGTGGTGGCAGAGCCGGCGTCACCTGGTGGCGATCGAGCGGATGCGGCACGATGCGGGGGCGGATGCGCGGGCGCGGTTTGCGGCCGAGGCCGAGGCTGGGCGGCTGGAACATGCGGTGTGGGTCGTGGGGGCGCTGGCGATGATTCTTCCTTTGCTGGGATTGCTGGGAACGGTGCTGGGTATGCTGGCGAGTTTCGAGGTGATTCAGATTCATGGTACGGGGCAGCCGCGGTCGTTGGCCGGCGGGATTGGGCAGGCTTTGCTGACGACGCAGGCGGGGTTGCTGACGGCGGTACCGGTTCTGTTCTTTCATCATATTATTCGCAATCGCGTGCGGCTGATTCGGCTTGAGACGGAGATGCTGGCGCGCGGCGAGCGAGGGGGAGTGTGATCGTGTTCCAATCGACGAGGTCCAGGCGAGGTCGGGGGGGGCAGGCGGAGATCCAGATGACGCCTTTGATCGATATGGTGTTTATTCTGCTGATCTTCTTCGTGGTGACGACGAGCTTCGTGGCTGAGACGGGGCTGAGTATCGACCGGCCTCGTTCGGGTTCGGCCGAGACGCTGCCGCGGGAGAGTGTGTCGATTGCGGTCGGTGCGGATGGACGGATTACGCTGGGCGGTCAGGAGGCGGGGTTGTTTTCGGTGCGGCCTTATGTGGAGCGGCAGTTGCGGAGTCAGCCGGGATTGGCGGCGGTGATTATTGCGGACCGGACGGTGCCGGTGGATCGGATTGTGCGGGTGATGGATGAGATACGGGCGGCGGGCGTGACGGATGTGGCGCTGGCGGCCGAGGCCGAGGAGTAGGCGGACGTGGCGGCACGAGTGGAACACAACCAGACGATTCACATACGGCGGCGCAGGCCGTGGCTGGCGTTGCCGGCGGCGATCCTGGCGAATGTGCTGCTGTTCTACCTTCTGGCGGCGGCGCGAACGACACCGACGGCGCCGCGGGTTGGGGAGGAGCGGGCGGTGCCGATGGCGATCGTGCATTTGCCGGTTCCGGAAGCGGCGGAGCCAGAGATTGCGCCGCCGATTCCTGATGTGTTACCCGTGGTGAGCGTGGTGAGGCCGGAGGTGGAGGCGACCGCCCTTCCGGAAGAGACGGCCGTGCTGACGCCCCGGCTGTTGGGTGGGATCGACGCGGTGTGGGCGGACTTGCCCGGGTTGGCGGTGGCGCTGCCGGGGGTTGGGGATTTGCGGTCGGTGCCGAGTCCGACGGTGGTGGGGCTCGAGAAGCCTTTGTCTGTGTCGGGAGTGGACCGGGCGCCGCGGCGGATCAGTGGGGCGCTGCCGCAGATGCCACAGTGGGCGCGGCGCGCGGGGTTGGAAGGGACGGTGACGTTGCGGTTCATCGTGACGGCTGAGGGGGGTATTGCGGAGATTAACGTCAACCATATTGACGGGGACGAGCGTTTCGGCCGGGAGGCGGTGCGGACCGCGGCGACGTGGGGTTTCGAGCCGGGGACGAAGCGGGGGCGGCCGGTGGCGTGCTGGTGCTTTCAGAAGGTAAGTTACAGGCTTGAGGATTAGGGGACGGCGGTGTTCGGGCGCAAGATAGCGGCGAGTGTCTTGATTGGGTTGTGTTTGGCGGCTGGGGCGCGGGCTCAGAATGCGGCGCAGCTTGGGAACACGGCGTTCGAAGAAGGCAAGTTTTCCGAGGCGGTGGTTCACTATCGACGGGCGCTGAGCGAGACGCCTGTGTTCGGGGTGTACATCAACCTGGGGCACAGCTATGCGAAGCTGGAGCGATGGTCGGAGGCGGCGGCGAGCTACCAGGCGGGGATTGAGCTCGATGCGGGGGCGGTGACGGCGGACATCTGGCAGTTTCTCGGGCAGGCGCGGTATCAGGCCCGGCAGAAGGAGGCGGCGCTGGAGGCGTTTCTGGCGGCGGCTTCGTCGGGGGGTGAGAAGCAGGCGGGCGTTTGGATTGCGCGGTGCCTGATTGAATTGGAGCAATGGCTGCGGGCGAAGGCGGCGCTGTCGGGATATCTGGGACGGCATCCGGAGGACCGCGAGGCGCTGGAGTTGCTGGCGTATGTGTTGGGGCAGATGGACGACCGACAGGGTGCGATCGCGGTCTATCGGGAGCTGGTGGGCGAGGCGCCGGGGGAGACGACGTATCGGGTGGCGCTGGCCAATGCGCTGGCGATTGGCGGGCAGAATGGGGAGGCGATCGACGTGCTGGAGATGGCGTGGCGGTTGGACCGAGGTGCGAGGCGCGAGGTCAACCGGCTGCTGGCGGATTTGTACCTAGCGGAGGGGATGCCGCATGAGGCGGCGTTGTGCTATGGGCGAGCGATTCGGGAGACGGAGGCACCCGGTGCGGACGACCATTTTCGGCTGGGGACGGCTTACTATCAGAGTGGGGAGTTTGTCTCGGCGAAAGAGGCGCTGGCGGTCATGCGGGAGACTGATCCGAACGACTTTCGAGCCGATCTTTATCTTGGGCATATCGCGATGGAGCAGCGCGATCCGAACGGCGCCGAGGAGTACTACAGGGCGGCGCTGGGGAAGCGGGCGGCGGCGACGGAGGTGCTGTTGGCACTGGGTCAGTTGCAGATGAAGGAGAAACGGTACGAAGCAGCGGCGGGTTACTTCGCGCGCGTGCTGGAGTTGGGTGACCGACGGGCATTGGTTTACACCAATCACGTTTTGGCGTTGCTGCGGACGCCCGGGAGGGAGCCAGAGGCGGAGGCGGCGCTGAGGGCGGCGATAGCGAGGCATCCGGGGGACGCTCAAATTCAGCAATTGCTGGACCGTTACGTGAGTCAGGCGAGTGTGCGTCGATGAAGGTGCGGGTGGTCTACGATTCGGTGTTCGGCAATACGGAGCAGGTGGCCCGGGCGATGGGCGAGACGCTTGGTCCGCAGGGGGACGTCGAGACTGTGCGGATCGGTGACGTGGAGCCGGAGGAATTGACGGGGCTGGATGTGCTGATCGTGGGGTCTCCGACGCGGGCGTTTCGACCGACGGGTGCGACGACCAAGCTGATACAGGCCATTCCCAGAGACGGGCTGGCGGGTGTCAAGGTGGCGGCGTTTGATACGCGGATTTCGCCGGCGGATGTCGACTCTCGGGTGTTGCGTGTCATGGTGAAGCTGTTTGGCTACGCGGCGGACCCCATCGCGAAGCGACTTGAGAAGAAAGGCGGAGAACTGGCGGTCGCTCCCGAAGGGTTCTTCGTGAAAGATACGGAGGGTCCCCTGAAGGAAGGCGAAGTGGGCCGCGCCGCCGAGTGGGCCAGGCGAATCATACCCGCTCTGTGAGCAGCAACCCAACAGCCACGATAGCTGCGGCGATCGGTCGTTGAGGCTTTCAGTCTGTCGCCACAACGCCCATTCCGAAAAAAATGTGCCAGGACAATTGACGCGCCTATTGACAGAGTCATAATACGATTGAGGCATCCTGGCTGGGATTGGGGATGTCATGCGAGCACCACACAAGGTTTCTGACTGCGTACAAGATAAGGAGCAATCCTTACCCGGGGAGATTCTGCACGCCCCGGAGAGCAGGACCCACTGCAGGCGTACTGACGAGATCCGCGTGCTGTGCGGATATGCCACAGATGGGTGATGGGGGCATACCGGCCCGGGACCAGGAAGTGATTTGTGCCCCGTCGATTGCAGGGAGTACGAGATGAATGATGCCCCACATCTGGAATTCCTTTCGATCCTCAATAACGAAGACAAGGCATTGGGCAAGGACCGAGGCATTCTCATGCTCGTTGGTCCGACCCGGGACGTCAGACCACTCGAAGAGGCGTGCTTCAGCGATGAGCAGCACTACAACTCGGTGGTTACGGCCCTGTGCACGCTGGGTGCGTCAGCACCGGAAAACGTCTTCGGCACGCTGACACGCCTGTTGGTCAACAAAGTGAGCCTCTGGCCAACTTCGAGCAAAGAGATCCCGGTCAGGCTGCGCCAGTTTGAGCCAGACCGGTTGGAGGGATTCCGTCCGTTTCACGTCCCTGTTGTCTGGGAACAGTTCACGTCTCTTGCGCAGGAACTCAACGATGCCTTGCCGTCGGAAGACGGTACGGAGTTCGAGCCAGATCTGATCGGCAAAGTGATCGGCCAGCTAGCGGGCACGCGGCAAGATGAGAAGCAGATGGCGGAGAACGTGGAGATGCCCGCAGCAGATGAGGGCGAGCTGCTGAGTGCCGGCCAACGTCTGGTGGTGTTCCTGCAACTGGACGGCGATATCGAGGACGCCGAGGCCTGGAGTGACTTCCTCGGCAGACTGTCGCGGCTCCTGCCCTACCGTGCCATGCTGGTGATTGCGGGACTTCCCGACGAGGTGAAGCTGGACCCCGATACCGATACTCAGAGGCGCCTGACTCTGGAGCCGGAAGAAACCTCAGGGCAGGAGCCTCCCAAGAAGACGGAGCACGTCGTCACCTTTGGGGATACTCCCGCCATCAGCGACGAGCCCAATACCGGCGACGAACTGGGACGACGGCGCTACTCGGAGGCGCTGGCGCGCATGGTCCTCCACAAACAGACGAAGCCGCCCCTGTCCATCGGGATTCATGGACCATGGGGCAAGGGGAAGTCGTCTTTCATGAAGCAGATCCAGGAGAAGCTGGACGACGACGACGAAGAAGAAGAAGAAGGACATTCGAAAACGCGGATCGTGACCGTGTGGTTCAACGCCTGGAGCTATGACGATGCGACCCAAGTGTGGGCGGGACTGCTAAACAGAGTCTCGGCCGCGATCGAGAAGAAACTGGGCCACCTGCGTGCGCTGGGCGTCAACGCGTGGCATGCAGCAACCCATCGAACCGCGGAACTCCTCTGGGCAGTGGCACTGCCCGCGCTTGTCCTGGTGGCGGCAGTGAGCTTGGGATGGTTGTATGGGATCAGTTGGCTCACGTTTCTGCAGAAGACGTTTACGGGCGAGGTGAGCCTGACGGATCTCGAGGAGGCCCTTGTGCCTCTGCTAGGCGGGGCCGGTTCACTGCTGTTCCTGCTCAAGCGTTTGGCTACTGTGACCCAGCCCATCAGTACGCGCATCGCGCATTTCGCCAAACTCCCGTCCTACAGCGAGGAGTTGGGCTTCCAGCACGCTGTGATCAAGGACCTGCAATTCCTCAGGAAGTCGCTGGAGCATGGCAAGCGGGACGCGCGGGTGGTTGTGTTCATCGACGATCTGGATCGCTGTTCCGAGGAGCGCATCATGGAGATCCTGCAGGCGATCATCCTGGTCCTGGCGCAGGCCGAGTTCTTCGTATTCCTTGGGATCGATACCGATATGATCTACCGCGCCATCAACGAGCACTACACCGCCGACGGTAAGCCACCGGCCCGGTCCTTCGCGCCCCAGTACCTCCGGAAGATCCTTCAGCTGTCCTTCCACCTGCCGCCCATAGGGCCAGCGGAGCGTGAGAAACTCCTGAAGACCTTTTTCAGTGAGGAGAGCATCAAGGCACTCGCGGAGATTCGGCGTAGGCGGCGCAAAGGGCCGAGTCGACAGGAGCCTGGGCCATCCGGCCTGCCGCGGTTTCGTGTCAAGTCCTCCCTGGAGCGAGAAACGGACGCGCCCCTGCACGAAGCGCCGTTGCCCGGTCCGGAAGAGATGGTCTTGGACACCGGGGACGAACTCGCTGCCTTTGGGGACTACGAGAGTTGTCTCGACGACAATCCGCGGGAAATCAAGCGGGCTATCAACATTCACCGGTTGATGAAGTTCATGATGCAGCAACACGGATTACCAGAGGGCGGATGGACGAAACAACGGCAGCGGCAGCTCGTGCGCTGGGTGGTTTTCTGCACGTGCTGGCCTGAGTTGGTGGGCTTTGCACTGGAGCTGGCTGAACGACGAGACTCGCGCGAAGACGTACTCACACGTTGCGCGAAGCAATACGCCTCGGAAGTCAATGACGTACTACGCCGGGAGCGCCTAGCGTCTATTGCGGCGAAAGAAGAGAATGATGAGCTTCCGGCCGAAGCCGTCGACGACAGCTTCAGGTTCGTGGCGAGGAGTTCCATGTTGGTTAAGGAGTGGGAGGGATCCGGGACAGACGCCGATAAGGCAGACGGAGAGGATGAAGGTCAACCCGAGGAAAGGGCTGCAAGGCGTCACGTTAACGGCGTTTCATACGCGGATTTCGCCGGGGGATGTTAACTCACGCGTGTTGCACTTCATGGTGAAGCTGTTCGGCTACGCGGCCGAGCCCATCGCGAAGCGACTCGGGAGGAAAGGCGGAGAACTGGCCGTCACCCCTGAAGGTTTTCTCGTGGAAGGCACGGAGGGTCCGTTGAAGGAAGGCGAGCTCGAACGCGCGGCGGCATGGGCCGAGCGGATTGCGGTGACACCCTAGCCAGAGTAACGAGCGCCCCGGTCTCGGCATCCGGTAACCCTACCGCCAAGGTCCAAAATACGTACTTCTACGTAGTGACATGACCGTGACATTTTTGGTAAAATAATTGTCTGTTTATGTGTCTGATCCTGTGGTCGCGTGATACGATTTTCGTGGTCCGTGTCAAGCAACTTTGAGTGACACCTAACGCCTCTGTCCACGTTGCCGTGCTCACGGCGGGGTGACGAGCGGGACAGAAAGGAGGAGGAGAATGAGACGGGCATCCCTTGGTGTACTTAGTCTATTGGTCGTAGCGTCGATGGCTGGCTCGGTAGAGGCCGACATGCTGTTCTCGCAGATGGAGTTGGCGTCTCCTCTTGGTGGCCAGTACAGTAATGTAGAGGCCGGGGTGGCTGCGGACGATTTTACGCTGTCGGTGGACGCCAGGGTCACGGGGGCCAAATGGTACGGGTTCTTCTTTGACGATCTCTCTAGCCCGCTGCCCTCGGTCGATTTCGAGATTGCCTTCTACTCGGATGCGGCCGGGTTGCCCGGGACTGAGATTGCCCGATCCGCGGTATCCGCCAGCGTCACCGACACGGGATTGGACACACCCGTGGAGGCTTCGGAGTATTGGGGAGGTTCTTCCGTCTATGCGTTCGAGGTTGACTCTCTGCCCGACATCCCGGTGACGGCGGGCGAAACCATGTGGGTATCGATCATGGAGGATCGTCCAGGCAGTTGGCTATGGAGCCTTCATGACCGGGAAAATCCAGGGATGGCCTATCGCACCGAGATGACGACACCGGCGGGACCATGGTCCGGCGGCAGGAACAACCTAGCGTTTGAGCTGACGGGCGATATCGCGGCCGTTCCGGTCCCGGGGGCGTTTCTGCTCGGCAGTCTCGGCATGGGCGTTGCGAGTTGGCGTTTGAGGCGACGGCGCTAGAATCCCGGGCGTCGGACAGCCATCGCGGCGAAGGGCTCTGAGGCCGTACATCGGCACCATTGCGGCGCCCCAGAAGGCGTCTCTGCGAGATTCGTTCACGCTCGGGCCGTAACTGTCCCACGAAGTGTGGTTAGGTAATCAGGAGAGAGCCTCTTTGCCGACAACAGATAGGTGGTCAAAACCTATTGGCAAGGAGGCTCGAAATGGTTCGCTATCTATTTCCTTCGGTCGGCACGG
>Ga0272442_10004646_pt1 | contig 18684 bp, 16 predicted proteins | sample SSMForm2O_FD_200262 | JGI IMG/M metagenome (GOLD analysis project Ga0272442, IMG submission 200262) | Marine sediment archaeal communities from Little Sippewissett salt marsh, Falmouth, MA, United States - SSM-Form-2O | ecosystem: Environmental > Aquatic > Marine > Wetlands > Sediment ... | reverse complement strand
GCGCCACGCGTCGTCGGCCAGGTCCAGCAGCGGTCCGACGAGGTTGCCCAGCAGCACGGAGAACGTCGCGGCCGCCACGAACACGCCGCGCCACCGCAGTGTGACGATCAGGAAGCCGATCAGCAGCCCGTACGCCACCTGGGCGCCGGCGCGCTTCGGGGCGCTGACCGGGTCGGTGATCATGAAGACCAACACGTACATCGTCGTGCCGCCCAGCAGGTTCACCCAGACGGGGGGCACCTCGCCCGTGCCGGCGAAGCCCAGCCCGTGGCGCCAGAGCGTGTTGGCCAGCACGAGCCCGAGGAGCCCGGAAAGCATCAGCCGCCAGTTCGCCGTGCGGGTGACCAGCAGGTAGACCGCCGCCAGGGCGATGACGACGGCGCAGCCCTCGCCCGCGCTGCCGGCCGAGATGATCCGCGCCGACGCGCCCGGGGGCTGGAACGTCCCGGCGATCGACCCGAGGGCGAGGTCCACCCACGAGACGCCCCGGGCTGCGACGTCCAGGCCGTACTCCCGAATCACCCACATCGGGGAGGCCTGGGTGACGGCGTCGGCGACGGTCCGCCCGCCGGCGGCCAGGGCGTCCGGCAGGCGGTCGAGACTCTGGAACGACCAGTGGGCGAAGCCGCCGGGAAAGCCCCCGAACGCCGGGACGAATCGGCCGGTCAGGTCCACGGGGAAACACACGTACACGAACGCCCGCCCGAGGATCGCCGGGTTGACGAAATTGTGCCCGAACCCGCCGAAGACCTCCTTGCCGAAGAGGATCGCCACGACCGCCCCGACGCCCGCGACGAAGTACGGCACCGTCGGCGGCAGCGACAGGCCGTACAGAAGGCACGTGACCAGGCAGGCCGTCGAGATGCCCTTGCCCCGGCGCCGCGTCATGAGGAACTCGATCGTCAGCCCGAGGCCCAGCACGAGCGCCAGGACGCTCACGACGCGCCAGCCGAAGTAGTAGACGGCCGTGACCGCCAAGGCACCCAGGCAGTAGACCATCCGCAGCATGATGGGTTGCTTGACGAACAGCCGGCGCCGGGGCCGGATCGACTTGCCGTCCGATGACGATGCCATCCCTGTTCCCGCAGGCAACGGTCGTAGACATTACCCGGGCCCGTCACCCCATTCGCCCGGTCGGGGAACGATCCTACGCGACGGCTCGACGGTTGTGCAAGGTCGTTTGATGCCGCCCGTCGGTCGGGCTCAGCCGCCGGCGTCGTGCCGGCGCGTCGCGACGGCGGCGCGTTCGATGCGTTGGAGGTCGGGGAGGATTCGCGGCTCGTCGAAGGCGCCGGTTTCGAGGATGAGGTCGCGGACGGCGTCGGCCTGGCCGGTGCCGAACTCGACGGCGAGGATTCCCCCGCTCGGCAGGTGGTCCGGCGCGGCGCGGATCAGCGGGCGCAGGACGTCCAGGCCGTCGGGGCCGGCAAACAGGGCCTGGGCTGGCTCGCGGCGGACCTCCTCGGCCACGTCGTCGCCGTCGGCCACGTACGGCGGATTGGCCGCCAGGACGTCCACCTGGCGGAACGCCTGGCAGTCGTCGGGCACATCGAGCAGATCGGCGAGGCGGCATCGGACGCGGTCGTCGAGGCCGTGGGCGGCGGCGTTGCCCTTGGCCACCTCGATGGCTGCCGGCGAGACGTCCGTTGCCAGAACCTCCGCGTCCGCCACCTGCTTAGCGACGGCGACGGCGACGCACCCGCTGCCCGTGCAGGCGTCGCGCATTTGCCCGGGCCGGCCGAGCGATCGCAGGTGCGCGACGGCCTGCGAGACGAGGACCTCCGTCTCCGGGCGGGGCACGAGCACGTCGGGCGTCACGCGAAACCGCAGCGAGTAGAACTCCTTCTCGCCGATGAGGTAGGCCACCGGCTCGCGCTTGTGGGCGCGGGCGACGAGTTGGCGGAAGGTCGCGAGATGCTCGGCGTCAGGGCGGTGCTCGAACCGGGCGTACAGGTCGATTCGCCCGCAGCCCAGCACGTGGGCCAGCAGCACCTCCGCCGCCAGGCGCGGCTCGTCGAGCTGCGCGTCGGCGAAGTACGCCTTCGTCCAGTTCAGCAGGCGAAGGACCGTCCAGGGCTCGTTGGGGCTGGCCATGGCCAACGGGCGTACCACAAACCCGCGCGTCCCGCAAGCACGGCGCCGTTACCGCGGGCGGAAGGCCTGTCTTCCGGCGGGTTGGCAGTCGCGGAAGGCCCGGCGGCGGGTGGGTTTGGCGGGGGCGACGATCCGCTCGACCGGCGTGAAGACGACGCTCTTGGCGTGCATTCGGTTGCGGGCCATCTCGGCGTCGGCCTCGCCGATACCGAGCGTGGCGTCGGAGGCAAGCATCACGCTGAACCCGCGGGCCCGCAGGCCGATGGCGGCCTGGAGAATGCCGTGCGCCGCCCCGGCCCCGCAGAGGACGAACGTCACCGGCGGCAGCTCCGAGATCAGCCGCTCCAGCCGCGGATGGGCGAAGATGTCCGTCCGGCGTTTTTCGACGATGACCTGCTGGTACCGGTCGAAGATGTGATCCGGCAGGTCGGTGGTCCCGCGGAGCCCGAGGTCGATCCGACTGCGGAGGACGGTGGCGGCAAGCTTCCGCTCGCCGGGGGTGTCCTCGATACAGTGGGGCACGTCGCCGAGGGGTCCGAGCTGGCCGCTTCGGAGGCGCAAGGCCGTGCTCAGGACGGGGACGTGATTCTTTCTTGCCCAGGCAAACAGGCGGTAGACCTTCCGGGCCGTGCCCGTCGCCCCGCGTCGAAACAGGGCTCCGCCCGGGATGAACAGGTCCCGCTGGCACTCGATGTCCAGGAGGATACGATTGGGAGGCATCGCTGCTTGTCTTCCTAGTGACCCGGCACCTCAATTCCTACGTCATTCTAGGCGCGCCGGAGAGGCGGAATCCAAATCGGTGGGGGGAGAAAATCAGGGCCAGTATTCGTGGATGCCCCACAGGGCCGTCGCCAGGACGGACAGGCCGACGACCATGTAGATCAGGAGAACCAGGATCTCTCGCGGCAGGCGGCGGAGATCGTGGATCCGGATGGTCTTGTAGACGAGCCCGACGGCTGCACACAGCGGAAAGACCAACCACAACTCGCTGTAGAAGCCCAGCGTCATCGGGTTGTAGAACAGGGCCCAGGCGATCATGGGGAGGGGGCCTTCGGCTTCTTGTTGGGCGTGTCGGTCTTGGCGGCGGGCTCTCCGCAAACGCCCATGACCGAGAGCATCAACGCGTCGAAGATACACATCAGGTTCAGCAGGCCGGCCACGCCGGCATAGGCCCTGGCCGCCGTGTCGGCGGGGGTGACCAGCGCCACGCCCTCGCGGACCATCTTCTCGTCCAGACTGTCGCCCTGGACGGTCCGGAGACGCTCGTAGACCGCGCGCTGGCCGTGCCAACCGATCAGCCCGTGCACGCCGGTGAGCATCTCGGCGACGAACCACCATCGTTCGTGGACGCTGTCCACCGTCAGGACGCCCCCCATGGCCATGCCCGACCAGAACATCGCGCCGATCGTCACGAAGATGATGATCCCCCGCACTGGCCGGCGGAGATAGACGTGCCCCGCGCCCGGCACGGCGCAGGCCAGCAGCAGTGCCAGGAACGGCATCGGCGTCGCTTGTTCCGATTGCTTGGTCATTCCACGGTCCGACGAAGGTACAAGGCCGCGCACTCTCGCTGAAACGCCCCCCGCTGTCAAGTCCTATTCCATCGAGGCCAGGTTCTGAACCGACCCAGGCGTTTCGCTGACGATGCGTTCCCGCACGTCGTCCAGAATCTGGCGCAACCGCCCATTCAACTTCTCTCGGTCCATGCCGGCATTGCTTCGCCGGGAAGAGGAACACTCGGACACGTGGCCCCGAGAATTGTCACGTAGGATGCCATCGCGTCTTCCTATGGCGCCCGCACCCGCCGATTTGTCTCTGCGGGACTCGTCCATGGGCTTTCTTCTCGCGCGGGGAGCGAAATCCAGCGCGCCGGGGTTGACCGCCGGGTGCGGAGTCGCTACAATGCGTTGCTCTCGTTTCGGAGGGATTCGCTCCGCACCCCCGCAGACGTTGACCGGCAGGATTGGCCTGCCCCGGCGAGGTGTGGCGTCCCGACCAGGCGAGAGGCTCACGAGCACGGACGAATGAAAACGCGAAGCAGAATCCGGAACATCGGGATCTCGGCGCACATCGACTCGGGCAAGACGACGCTCAGCGAGCGGATGCTCTACTACGCCGGGCGGATCCACCGCATGCAGGAGGTCCACGACGCCGACGCCGACCGCGGGGCCACCATGGACTTCATGGACCTCGAGCGCGAGCGCGGCATCACGATTACCTCGGCGGCCACCCAGGTCGAGTGGGCCGGGCACGTCATCGACCTGATCGACACGCCGGGACACGTGGACTTCACCGTCGAGGTCGAGCGGTCGCTCCGCGTGCTGGACGGGGCCGTCATGGTGCTCTGCGCCGTCGGCGGCGTTCAGAGCCAGTCCGTGACGGTGGATCGGCAGATGAAGCGCTACCGCGTGCCGCGTATCGCGTTCGTCAACAAGATGGACCGCGTGGGGGCCAACTGCGACCGCGTCGTCCGGGAGCTGGAAGAGAAGCTCGGCCTGGCCGTCGTGCCCCTGCAGGTTCCCCTGGGGACCGGCGAGGACTTCACCGGCGTGGTGGACCTCGTGACGATGGAGGCGGTCACCTTCGATGGCCCCGGCGGCGAGCGCGTCGTTCGTTCGGAGATCCCCGAGGCCGTCTTGCCTGGGGCCATGGTCGCTCGCATCGAAATGCTCGAAGCCATCAGCATGTTCAACGACGAGCTGATGGAGCGGCTGCTCGATGACGAGATGATCGACGAGGACCTCGTCCGCCGGACGATCCGCGAGGCGACGATCAACCGGGAGATCGTCCCGCTGACGATGGGGTCGGCCTTCCGGAACAAGGGCGTTCAGCCGCTGATGGACGCAGTGTGCGAGTACCTTCCGAGCCCGTTAGACCGGACGGCCTTCGCACGCGACCACGACAACGCCGGGGCGGAGACGCCGCTGGTCAGCGACGGCGAGGCGCCGCTGGTCGCGATGGTCTTCAAGATCGTCCAGGAGTCGTTCGGGCAACTCAGCTTCGCCCGCGTCTACCAGGGCTCGCTCGCCAAGGGGGGGCGGTACCGCAACGTCCGGACGAACAAGGTCATTCGCGTCGGGCGGATCGTGCGGATGCACGCCAACGACCGCGAGGAAATCGCCCTGGCCGAGCCCGGGCACATCGTCGCCATGATCGGCGTCGACTGCGCCTCCGGCGACACGCTTTGCGGCGAGGGCGTCAACTACTCCCTCGAGAGCATCTTTGTCGCCGAGCCGGTCATCAGCCTGTCCATCCACCCGGAGACCAACGCCGACCAGGACCGGATGGCCAAGGCCCTCAACCGCTTCATGAAGGAGGACCCGACCTTCCGCGTCTGGACCGACCCGGAGACGGGCGACACGATTATTGCCGGCATGGGCGAGCTGCACCTCGACGTGTACATCGAGCGGATGCGGCGCGAGTACAAGGCCGCCGTCACCGTCGGCGCGCCGGCCGTCAGCTATCGCGAGACCCCGAGCGTCGAGGCTAGCTTCAACTACCGGCACAAGAAGCAGACCGGCGGGTCGGGTCAGTTCGCGCATGTCGTCGGGCGGCTGATCCCGCTCGGCGACGACGCCGAGGACCCCTACGAGTTTGAGGACAACATCACCGGCGGGCGGATTCCTCGGGAGTACATCCCGGCCGTCAGCAAGGGCTTCGACGCCGCGATGGCTTCCGGACCGCTGGCGGGGTACCGCATTGTCGGGTGCAGAATGTGCCTCGACGATGGGTCCTACCACGAGGTGGACTCGAGCGAGATGGCGTTTCGCACGGCCGCCGTTGCGGCGTTCCACCAGGCGTTCGTTCGAAGCCGCCCGTGCCTCCGGGAGCCGCTGATGGCCGTCGAGGTCGAGACGCCGGGCGAGTTCCAGGGCGCGATCGTCGGCGACCTGAACGCCCGGCGGGGGATGGTGCACGGCACGGAGGCGCGGGAAAACTACACGGTCATCCGCGCGGAAGTGCCCCTGGCGAACCTGTTCGGCTACGCGACGGTCCTGCGGAGCGCCTCGAAGGGGATGGCCAGCTTCACGATGGAAATGTCACGCTACACCCGCGTCCCCCAGCGGATCGCCGACGAGATCATCGAACACCGCCGCCGACTTCGGGAAGCCGCCCGCAAGTAACCCCCGCCGGATGCCCAACGCCTCGAAACCCCCATGCTCACGAGGACTATGCGCGATTCGCATAACTACTTGCGCAACAATAAATTCGCCCCCATTCTGGCTCCAGGCCCTTTTAAGGAGCCCGTCAGGGAAGGCGAACGATGGAAGCGGTTGGCTGTGATTGTCATGAGCGCAGCGTTGCCGCGAGGCAAAGGGAAACAGTTTTCCGATGCCCGCATCGTGCTCGTGTGGCTCTGGGCGGTGCTGCATGATCGACCCGTCCTTTGGGCCTGTGACCGAAGGAACTGGTCGGTGTTGGAGTAGTCCTATACATCGATGCGATGTCTCGGCCCATCGGAAACAGTAGGGGCGATCGGCAGGCCGGCTATGGGCGTTCGGCATCCGGAACGGCCAAAGGCTACAAGTTTTACGCGATTTGTGACGGCCAGAACCGAGCGAAGAGCTGGCGAGTGGGACGTATGCACGATAGTGAGAGGACCATGGCCTCCCGGCTGATTCGCGACTGCCCGATCCCCGGCTATCTGGTAGGCGATGGCGAGTACCACACCAGCAGACTGTTCGCCGAGGTCGCCGGTCAGGGCGGTCAGTTGGTGGCCCCTCGCCGCAAAGGCAAGGCGCTTGGCCATCGTCGTCAGCGTCCTGAACGGCTCAGGGGCCTGGCGCTGGAAGACAGTGCCTTCGGCCAGGCGCTGCTTCGCCAACGCAGTTGCATCGAGCGTTTCTTCGGAACGTGGCATTGCTGGGGCGGCGGAAGCTGCTGAGGCTACCCCTTGTTGTTCAGTGGACCCAGGAGGCTCCCTGCGGCCTCTGGGCCGGCAGAACTCGCCGTATACGGCGAAGGCGATTGTGAAGGCGATCAAAACCTTCTTCGGACGCCACAGGCCGTACTTCAGCACCTTCCGCAGACACCAGCAATCATACCATGCCTGTCAAGCAGGCGAATTGGGCAACAGCTCCATGAGGCGGGGCTTCATGGGCACCGACCACGAGAACGAGGACCGACCGCTCGGTGTCGGTCCCCGTTCTCGATTGTCGGTTGCGGAAAGGCCTACTTCTTGGCCTTGGTGCAGTTGAACGTCATGCCCGGCTTGCTGAATTCCACGTGGTTGTGGTAGGTCGCGTACTCCGAGACGATCGCGCCGTTGGGTCCCGCCCGCTGGAAGTGCCACGACTCCGGGTCCACCAGCTTGTACCTCTGGCCGGGCCCGCGCTTGGCGACGAACTTGCTCTTGAACCAGTCCTGCCCGAAGCCCCAGGGCTGCTCGGCGGCGGGCATCTCGCTGATCAGCGTCTCGTCGCCGGCGCCCTTGTACTCGCCGAAGAACTCGACCGACCCGTGCCGCACGTGCCAAGCCTCCATCTTCGGGCCGTACCCGTCGGTGCCGCCGATGTGGCGGTGCTCCGGAAGCACCTGCCCCGGCAGCAGGTAGATTTCGTGCCCGAGGTAGCCGAACTTCTCGTCCTTGAACTTGCCCTTGTACGCCTTCGCGCCGCTGGCGGTGTAGGTGTTGTGCTCGTTCACCCAGAAAATCCCGCCCATGCCGAGGTTCGCCATGTCGGCCTGGAGGAAGTCGCAGACCCAGAACTCGTCTGTGTTCAGCACGGCCGGCACCGGGTAGCCGAACGATCGCATCATCTCGCGGTAGGCCTCCTTGCAGGCCTCCGCGTCGAGCGAGCCGTCGGTCTTGTACAGGCCCGAATTGCCCGGGAGCGTCGCCGCTCGAAGCGGCATCAGGCCGCTGTTCGTGTTCATGGTCGCCTCCTCGCATCCGGGCAGAACCCACGTCACCGCGCCCACGAGGCACAGGGCCGCCGCTGCGGCCAGGATGCGTCGATTCCCGATCATCGTCATGGATCGTACTCCTGTGTTGTGTTCTTCGGCGGCTCGGCCAAGACGCCCTCGAGGGCAGCCGCCGGCCCAAGAGAGTGATTCATAGCATTCGCAGCCCGATGCTATCGCCCCGGCCGAGCCCATGCAACCGTCTTTCCCGGCCCGGGGCGATCCGCATTGCGTCCGGCGAGCGAATATGCTATGCAATGCGCAGGAGCGTCCGGGGCGTCCGGCTCCGCGGAATTGCCTTCGCCGTCCAGACCGAAAGGATCTAGTCGTGACCATCGAACTTCGCCAGGACTGCAAGTACTCGCTGCTCGTGGGCACCAGCATGGGGGTGAGGCTTACCGCCGAGAACAGCCAGCCGATGCACTGCGGGCGGAGCTTCACCATGCAGGCGACGAGCGCCGAATCGAACGTCGCCAGCGTCTCGTCGTACCTCGGACTGCCCGTGAAGGTCCTCACGACGTTTGTCAAGGGCAGCCCGATCGCGCGGTTTATCCGGGACGACCTGGCCAGCCGGCACATGGACGTCGAGGGCAAGGAAGTGGACCAGGGCGACCCGTGGGGCTACCGCCACCAGTTCAACCTGGCCGACAGCGGCTCGGGCTCCCGCGGGCCTCGCGTCCACAACGACCGCGCCGGCGAGGTCGGGCGGACACTCAACGCCCGGGACTTCGACCTGGAGCGGATCTTCGGCACCGAGGGCGTTCAGGTGGTGCACCTGTCGGGGCTGATCGCGGCCCTGTCGCCGGAGACGGGGACCTTCTGCCTGGAGATCGCCCGGGCGGCCAAGAAACACGGCACGCGCATCTCGTTCGACCTGAACCATCGTGCCTCCTTCTGGAAGGGGCGCGAGCAGGAGTTGCGGGGCATCTTCGCGGAGATCGCTTCGGCGTCGGACATCCTCGTCGGCAACGAGGAGGACTTCCAACTCTGCCTGGGGATCGAGGGCCCCGAGGCGGGCGGGCAGGATCTCGCCGTCAAGATCGATGGCTTCAAGACCATGATCGCCCGGGCCAAAGAGGCGTTCCCGCAGGCCACCGTGTTCGCCACGACCTTGCGAGAGGTCGTCCATGCCAATTGCCATCGCTGGGGCGCGATCCTCGCCGAGGGGGACAACTGGCACGTCGTCGAGCCCCGCGAGATCGCCGTCCTCGACCGCATTGGTGGGGGGGACGGATTCGTCGGCGGCATGCTCTACGCCATCCTCAAGGGCTGGGAGCCGAGCACGTGGGTGCAGTTCGGCTGGGCCAACGGGGCGCTGGTCACCACGCTGATGGTCGACTACTCCCAGGCCGCCGACGAGGAGCAAGTCTGGAGCATCTGGAAGGGCAACGCCCGCGTGCGCCGCTAGCGAGGAAGGTGCACGCGTAGATCGCGGAGAACGCAGAGGGCACTGTTGCGGAAGGGAAAGGGCTACGCGTTGCCTCTCTGTGTCTCTGTCCCTCTGTGTCGCATCGACTTACCCGACGAGGCCAGGGGCGGGGACTGCTAGCGGCTGACCTTCAGCTTCAGGCGGTTGGGCGAGATCTCCAGCACCTTCAGCGAGACGGTCTTGAGCTCCGTCAGGCGGTCGGCGAGCGTCTCGTTGGTGTAGCGGTACTCGGCGTCGATGTTGGCGACGGCCTGGGTGATCTCGCGCAGCCGCAGGGCCTGTACGCCCCGAAGGGCCGACGCCTCCTTCCGGAACGCCTTCCACAGGGCGAAGTCCATGCCGGAGACACTGAGCTGGACCGTACGCGAGACGTTGGCCCGCTTGCGCCACGCCTGCACGATCGCCGCGAGCAGCTTCGGGGCCGAGTCGTCGATCAGCTTGGCCAGGGCCTTGTCCTCGCCGCCGGCCTTCTGAAGCGTGTTCGTCGTGATCGGGCCGAAGCTCTTGCTCGTCAGGACGCGGGCCGAGTCCGTCTGGACCACCCGCACGTTCATGCTCGCGACGTACTGGTGGAGCGTCTGCCCGGCGATCTGGATCGCCTTGCCGTACTTGGCGGTGGCTTGCCCCGCGACGACCACGTCGGCGCTGTACCGCGCGCCGAGCGACGCGACGGCATCGGTGTCGTCCTTGACGGCCGCCAGCATGATGTCCCGCTTGAGCGTCTTGGACGCCATGTTGCGGTCCATCAGAACGATGCCCTTGGCCAGCAGGAAGTCCTCCAGCCGCGACTGGACCGTGCCGCCCTCTTTGACCTTGAACGACTTTCCCCCCGTGCCGTGGTGGATCGTCTCGGTGACGGCCACCACCACGCGAGGGTTGTTCTCCTGGTGGACCGTGTGGCGGATGCTGGCCCAGTCTTCCTCGAACTTGCGCGTCGAGACACGGGCGCGGACCTTGACGACTGTCACGCCCTGCTCGACCGTCACGCGATCGACCTTGTGCTCGCGGACGTAGCCGACGGCGTTGGCGAAGACCTTGTCGTAGACGGTCTTGTAGTCGTTCGTCTTGGACTGCGTGGTCAGGAAGACGCCGCAGGCCTCCTCGACGGCGGTCCGCAGCGCCTGGGCAAGTGCCTCGTCGCGCGCCTTATCGTCCGCCCCGGCCGCCCGGCCCGTCGCGGTGACCCACGTGTCCACCGGTCGTCGCGCCGCGGCCAGGGCTCCGGCTGTCGCCAGGGCCGTGGCCAGGGCCGTCGCGATCACAAGCCGCCTCGGTCGTACGCTCATGGAAATACCTCCCGCCACGCAGGCCCCAAGCGGACCGGCGTGGATGGGTCTACTTGCCGAATGTCGCCTTGATCACGTTCTGCGAGACGTCCGTGATCTCCAACTGTTCGAGGACCTCGACGAGCTTCTCCGCCAGCGTCTCGGCGTTCACGTCGGACTGGATCGAGCACCGCGCCGTCTTGTTGGCGTACTTCGTTGTTACGTCCTTGACCTGCTTGACCTGCTTGAGCTTCTTCTTGATGAGCAGGTAGTCCTTGAAGGCGATGCCGGCGACCTCGAGCTGAACCTCGCCGCGACCGGCCAACGCGTCCTGCCAGAACCGAAGGATGTCCCGAAGCACGACGGGTGAAACCTGGCGGGCCTGGGCATCGAGGGCCTTGGCGGCCGCCGACCGCCAGACGCGGTCCACCCCGCGTGTCGGGCGCCCCGGAATGCTCGACAACAACTGGGCCGTGTCCGACCGGAACGTGCGGATGTTCGCCTCGGCCTGGTAGGGAAAAAGACGGACTCCGCCGATCGCCGTCGGCGGGCCCGGCGTGGCGTTGGCCAGGCCCGTGATGAAGATCTGCGCCCCGAATCGCTTGGCGATGGCCTGGACCTTGGCCGGCGAATCGTCGGCGACCGCGGCGGTCAGGTCCCGCTTGTCGATCTCCTTGAGCTGGGCCTTGTCGACCAACTGGAAGCCGCTGGCCAACAGGACGCTCTCGACACGCGTCTGGACGGTCGAGTCGTCCTGCATTCGGCCGTTGATCTTCTCGCGCAGGAAGACCATGATTTTCGGCCGTCCGACCTGTTGGAGCATCGTGGTGACCGCTCCCCAGGTGTCCTCGACGCCGCGGACGCTGACGACGGCCAAGATCCGGACCTGCCACGTGCCGTCGGGCAGGGCCTTCTTGCTCAGGACGCGCCGGCTCTGGATGAACCCGGCCGCCCGGGACAGGATGGTGTCGCGGACGAGGGCGAAGTCCTTTGTCTGGGAACGGGAACTGATGAAGGTCCCCGCCCCGCGCTCGATGGCTTTGCGCATCGCGTCGCGGACGGCGTCGTCTTCGCCGGCCCCCTCGCCGGTGACGGTGATCTCGACGAGGTTTCTTCCGGCGGGGCGGGCGTTCTGGGCGAGCGCGGCGCCCGCGGCCAGCGTCACCCAGGCGGCTATCGCCGCCCTACGGTACATACCGGTCATGCGATCCTCCCGGGCTGGGGTCCGGCTAGTTCAGCTTCATCCGCCGCTTGACGGGGACCTCGATCGTGCCGCCGTCCTCGGTTTCCACGTGGACGTCGTGCTTACCGTACGGCCCGGCGAGTCGGCCGGTGTTCGTCACGTGGAACCACCACGCCGACGGGCTGTCCTCCGTGACCCGGAACGACTGCTGGGCACCCGCGCCGGCCGAGAGGTTGCACGAGGCCGGCAGGTCGCTCGTCTTGATTGCCAGCGTCGAGCTCAGCCGCCCGTGGGCACCCACCGCGCCGAGCGTCTCCGTCTCGTACGGCCCGGTGAGTTGGATCGTCCGCGAGGCGTCGGTGTGGTTCAGGATGGTGATGTCGATCTTCTTGGTGCAGCCGCCGACGGCGGTGCCGACGGCCAACGCGATCAACGAAAGCACTGCGCGGTTTTTCATGGCAAGGTTCTCCGGAATCGTCCTAGCGGACTCGCAGCGAGAGTTTCTTCTCGTAGTACAGGACCATGTTGGTCAAGGCGCCGAGGTCGACCTCGACGGTGACCTCGACCGTGCCGTCATCCAGGACGCGCTCGGAGCCATTGACCCGCCGGGCGCCCTGCTGGAAAGTAAGCATGGACGTCTCGATGTCGTCGTTCATGGCGACGAAGTCTTTGACCGACGTGTTGGAGGTGATCATGAGCCCGTCGAGCTTCTCGGCGAGTTTGCGCCGGGCGTCGAGCTCGGCGCCGCGCAGGGCCATCAGCTTGGCCTGGGCGACGTTGGCGCCGGCGGCATCGATGGCGGCCTGGCCGGTCGCGCGGGCAACGGCGGGCCAGTTGATCGCCTGTCGTCCGACGGCCACCGCGACCGCCTCGACGCCCTGGATGTCCTTCAGGTAGGCCTCGGGGGGCACGCCCATGCCCGTCTCGCGGACGATCTTCTCCTCGATGCGGACGCGGAGCTTCTCGATATCGGTGACGGCCACCCGGTTGCCGCGGTAGAACTCGCGGTGGAGCTTCTTGAGCGTGGCGATCAGCTCCTGGACGGTGACCTCCATCTCGACCTCGACGATGAGCTCGACCTCGTGGTATCGCGTGCCGACTTCCCTGGCCCCGCGCAGGAACGTGCGCATCTGCGTTTGGATGCGGTCATCGCTGGCGACGAAGTCCTTCACGGACGTCTCGGAGGTGATGAGCAGTCCGTTGATCCGCTCGCCGAGCTTCCGGAACGAGTCCAGCCGGGCCGCGCGGGCGGCCATGAGGCGCCCTCGCCCGGTGCAGTGGGCCATCCAGTAGGCCCAGGCGGCGTTGGACATGATTGCCCGCCCGCTGGCGGCGGGGGGGGCCAGCGCCCCGCGGGGCTCGAACTCCGGCCGAGGGGCGCCCGAGCCGGTCTCGCGGAACACCTTCTGCGTCGTGTTCACGCGGATTTTCTCGATGTCCTGGAATCGGATCTTGTTGCCCTTGTAGTACTGGCGGTGGAGCTTCTGGAGCTGGACAACGACTTGCTCGACGGTCACCTCCAGCGTGATCTCGCAGATGCCGTCGGGCGTGAAGGCGGCCTGGCCGACCTGCTTCATGCCGCGCAGCCAGCTCATCATGGCGGTCTCGATCGTGTCGCTGGACGCGACGAAGTCCTCGACCTTCGTCTCGGAGGTGATCGCGAGTCCGTTGATCCGCTCGGCCAGCTTTCGCATGGCATCGACGCGGGCGGCTCGCATGGCCAGCAACTTGTTCTGGGCCCGGCGTTTCTCGCCCACGGCGTCGGCGAAAACCGGCGCCGCGCCGGCCAGGATCGCCCCGGCCAGAACCATGGACCATACCTTGCTCGTCATTCTGTCCATCGACGGGTCTCCACAAAAAAGGGGATGGAAGTCACAGTCCTCGACAGTCACCACACGGACGGTGAGTGTATCTTATTGAGCGGGCCTGGTCGGCACTGCATCTGCCAGACCAGTCTTGCCGAGCATGTCCCTCGCGATTCGGTAGGATCACGCACAGCGGCGGACACACGTGCACGTGCACCCGGCGAGGTCATTATCGGCCATCCGGCCATAGGAATTCAAGTGAATCTCTTGCGCCAACTGGAGGCGACTACCTCCCTCGGCCGAAAGATGATATAATGTCGTCTCGCCGCCGGTCGGCGGGAGATATTCGTGCTTCCGGTTCCGACTGGCAGCCGACTGCTTGATGAAGAGGAAAACGACTATGCGTGTTGATTCCCCGCGAAAGATGGCAAGGGGGATGCCCTTGCTTGTTGCGGCCCTGGTCTGGGTAGCCGGGTGCAGCGAGGAGATGTGGATCACCCAGGTGCCGGAGTTTTACACGCCGGCCCTGAAGGCGATTGCGGTGGCCCCGTTCCGGAACCAGACGAAGTGGCCCGGGGCCGGCGAGAGCCTCTCCGACAAGGTAGCCGGTGGCCTGATGGCCAACGGAGCCTACCAGGTGTTCAACCGCGCCGACCTCAAGACGGTCATGGACGAGAACGATCTGCGGTTGGCATTGGGCGACGGCAGCGGAGCCGGCACCGGGCAGCTCAAGAAACTCACGCAGGTCCAAGCGGTTTTGGTGGGCACGGTGACGACGTATGCGGCCACCACCAACCGCCAGCAGCGCCGCGACCCCATCTATGCGGTCAACCGCCAGGGGCGCACGTATATCTCCGGGTACCGCACGTACGTGCTCACGCGGAACGAGGCGAACGTATCGGTGACGGCCCGGCTGATCCGGGTGGCCGACGGGACGACCATCTACGCGACGCCGAAGCCGGCCTTGTCACGCGTCTGGGCCCAGGGCTCCCCGCCGTCGAAGGACCCGCACGCCTGTGCCGACGAGGCCGCCACCAGCGTCGCCGCTCGGATCGTCTCGACCTTCGCCCCCGTTCGCCGGAAGGTCAAGATGAACCCCCGCAAGGCCCTGCGAACGGCCACCGAACTGTACGACAACGAGTGGACCTACGAGGACGACTTCAAAGTCACCGACGAGAAGATGTTCGTCGTGCTGGCCCTGCCGGCCGCGTGCGATCGCAACCGCTTTCGCCTGGCCATTATCCGCAAGGACGAGCGGAAGACGCTCGCCAGCAAGGACCTCACCTGGACGAAAAAGTACAAGGGCTTCGGGTACGAGTTCAACCCGAAGGAGATCGCCGCCGCCGGCGGGGGCCCCGGCGAGTACGAGGTGAAGTTCTACTCCGGCCCCGAGCCGATCATGCGGCGGAAATTCCGCATCCGCTGACCCGACGGGCGTGTCCGAACCGGCCATCGAGGCCGCAACCTCCTCTCCCGAGCTCACACCGACACGTGGGGCTGTTCGCCTCCGGTCCGCGCGCCGCAGAGCACCTCGCACCCGGCTTGGGTGGCCAGGGCGAGGCCCGGATCGAATCCCTTCGGCTCGAGAAGATCTCCCCGCCTGATTAACTCCCGGCTTGTATCTGCCGATGACGGCGAAGAGTAGTTTTCGCCATGCTTGCCGGGCGGGCCGAGTCGCACTGATCGGCCTGACCGTTATGCGGGTGGCTGGGCGTCGGGGCCTGGGCTCGTTAGGGCAGGAGCGTAATCGATGGGGTTACACCGCTGCATGAAGGCGTCTGGCCTCTATCTGCTATCACAGCGCAGCCGGGCCGTCTCCACTGGCAGCCGGCCGATGGACCCCTCCTTCCTGTTCCGCAGAAGGCTTGGCAAGCAAACGATCTATGTTTGAATTTGTGCCCTTCATCTTAGGTAACGACGGTCGGGCGGCGCCCGGGGGAGTCTTCCGCACCGGCGCCTTGCTGCCCACCCCCGCCCCCATCGACCCCCACGGACCCGTCCGCGAGGGAGGAGTAACCCGATGAGCAGGTCGCGCCGAAAACGCCCCGTCACGACGTCTCGCAAGCCCCGACGTCGCCGCCCGACGCCGGGAAGGCCCGTCATCGAGAGCCTCGAACAGCGGCTCTTGCTGTCCCACGCGATCGACGGGGCCTTGCTGGGCGATGGCATCGCCCAGCTCGACACGGCCCTGGGGAACCTCAACGCCGCCGGGGCCCTCGGCGACAGCATGGCCCTGATCTCCGGGACGATGGGCGCCAAGGCCGACCTGGCCTCGCTGCTCGACGCCGCCATCGTCACGCCCACGGAGGCCTACCTCGATTCCACCGGCGAGCCCACGCTCGAAGGCTGGGGCGCCTACCTGGAGGCCCAGAACCCCCTGACCGTCGACGTGACCGTTCCGGAGTTCGACCCCGGCGACACGGACGTCTACCTCAGCGTTCGCTTGCAGACGACCACCGACCTGGCGACGACGACGTTGGACCTGGGGACGGCCTTTGCCGACGTGGGGTTCGAGGACCACGACCTCGACGTGGACGGCGACAGCCTGGGCCTGTCGGTCCAAGGGGACGTCGACGCGACGATCACGCTCGGGCTTGATTCGGCCGGCGGGGGGTTGGGCTTCTACGTTCAGCCCGGGGCGTTCACCGTGGCAACGGACGTCGCGAACACCAGCACCGACGTGCTGAACCTGGGCCTGTTCTCCGTCGAGACCGGCGAATTGGCGGGCACGGGCCCGACGTTCACCGTGACGTGGTCGGACCCGGGCACCGTGGCCGACAGCGTCGGGGTCATCACCGGCGATGAGATGGACGACGCCGGCGCGGACCTGTTCGACGCGACGGCCGACGCGACGGCGGCCTCGGCGACCGTCGCCGCGAGCTTCCAGACCACCGGCTCGATCCCCATGACCGGCGCGCTGGGGTTCGCCGTCTCCGCCGAGAACGTCTTCACGTCGGGCGCGTTCGTCGTCACGCCGTCGTCGGTGGACGAGATGGTCGGCCTGGCCGGCGTGACCGCCGACGCCCTGGCGATTGGCCTGTCGGATCTGGCCGACGCCTTCAAGGGGCTCGACACGCTGGGCGTGATGGACACGGAGTTTCCGCTGGCCGGCGGGACCGACCTCGGCGACCTGCTGGACTTCCAGGCCGCCATCGCCGACGGGCTAAACTCCTCCCTGGTCGCCTACGACGGCAACGGCCAGCCGACCGCTGAGTTCGCCACCTTCCAGGCCATGCTCGACGGGCTCGACGGCTATTGCTCGAGCGTCGGCTTCGACTCGGCCGACGACGAGCTGCAATTCGCCATCGACTACACTCACACCGCCGATCCGCTGGACCTGTCGATGACCTTCCACGACGTGGACCTCTCGCCGTTCTCGCTGACGACCGGCTCGCACGTCACCGCGTCGGGCTCGACGGACCTGGCGTTCGTCTTCGGCGTCGAGGTCGCCCCGGACCGCGTCCTGGAGTCGATCGCCTCGGCGGAGACCTGCCCGACGGCCGAGGAGGGCAACGGCATCCTCGACGGACAACTCGCCAGCAGCGTGGAGTTCACGATCTACCTGAACGGGACGGACGAGTACACCGTCACCGTCGCGTGGGCGTCGACGATTACGAACGAGAACCTGCTGGACCTGGTGGACGACCTGGATACGGCCCTGGCGGCCGCCGGACTCGGCGACGAGGTCGAGGCGTTCCTCATGGACGTCGCCACGCTCGGGCGCGCGGTCGTCGCCGACGACTTCGACAACGCCGAGTATGACGGTACCGGGCGGCTGGGCTTCCGCACGAAGACCGCCGGCGAGTATTGGGGCCTGCGCGTCCTCGCCGACGCCGCCGCCCAGTCGCAGCTTGGCTTCGCCGCCGACCAGGCCAGCCGCATCAACGCCGCCGACTTCTTCCTCAACGACGCCTCGCTCGGCCTGAACGTGGCACTGGCCGGCAGCGACCTGGCCGCCTCCGGGTCGGTCGGGATCGTCGACCTCTCGATCGACGAGGGCTCCGCCGCGTTCGCCGGGGCCGCCAGCGGCACGGTCGCCCACCCGGACACGAGCGCGACGCGAATCTCCGTGGCGGACCTCAACGAGCTCGGCGACCGCTGGGACGAGATTATCTCCCTGGCGCTCGTCGGCGACGGGCAGGTCGAGTTCACCGGCTTTTCCGTCAGCGGTCTGGCGGGCCTGGCCGTCGGCGACGACCCGAAGCTCCAGATCGTCGTCGACGACCTGGCCGACCCGACGGACGTCACCGTGCTGTACCCGGACCTCGGCTCGCTGGCGGACCTCCGCGGCGTGACCCGGGCTCTCGTCGTCGACCTGCTGGAGAGCGGCCTGCAATTCATCTCGGCCGCCGAGGACCTGACCTACCTGGCCGGGTCGCTTCCCCTGGCGAACGCCTCGGTCGCAACGCTGCTGGACCTGTCCGACATGTACACCGACGTGCTGTCGGCGGTGGACTCGGCCGCCGACGCCGGCGGGTCTCTCCAGGTGCTGGCCGGCAGCCTCGCCGGCCTGCTCGGCAGCGGCGCGGGCTTCACGCTCGAGATGGACGGCCAGTGCCTCAAGACCACCTTGGACTACACCGTCGAGGTCAGCGGCTCCGAACCGTTCTATCTGGACGTGTCCTCGCTGATCGGCCTGGTGGCGGGGGACACGTCGGATTTCGAAGGACTGACCGGCCTGGCCGACACAAGCCTGGCCGCCAAGGTGGACCTCGCCGCGGCGGGCGACCTGCACCTGGTGCTCGGCCTGGACCTGTCCGACCCGAACTCGCCCCGGTCGTTTGTGTACGACGACACCACACTGGACGCCGAGGTGTCGGTTGCGGGCGAGGGCCTGGAGTTTCGCTCGGCCGTCGGGCCCGTCGCCCTGTTCGTGCGGGACGGCTGGGTCGTGCTCGATGCCGACGGCGACCCGGACACGTCGGGTTCGGCCAGCATAGCGGCCACCATCGACAACGGGGACGGCAACGGGCGTCACTACTTCGACGACGGCTCCGAGCCGCT
>Ga0272442_10004645_pt1 | contig 18685 bp, 9 predicted proteins | sample SSMForm2O_FD_200262 | JGI IMG/M metagenome (GOLD analysis project Ga0272442, IMG submission 200262) | Marine sediment archaeal communities from Little Sippewissett salt marsh, Falmouth, MA, United States - SSM-Form-2O | ecosystem: Environmental > Aquatic > Marine > Wetlands > Sediment ... | reverse complement strand
AGGCCGATCGAAGACCACCACCCGATCCACCACCTGCGCCGACGCCCACGCCAACTGCAACCACGACCCCACACCCCCACCGGACGTGGCCCACTCCCGCGAGTAGTCCCCCGGCCACCCGTCAGCCACCCCATCGACCGCCTTGGCCGCCGACTGCCCCGTCCCCACACTCTCCGACGACGCCGACACCACCGCCGACCCCGCCACATTCCCCGCAGACGGAGGCGGAGGCGGAGGCGTGGACCGGTACACCTCGATCTCGGCCAGCCCCACGTTCCCGGTCCCGGCCCGGACCCCGGTCACCTCGAAACGCAGCGACCCGGTCGAGCGAGCAGAGAAGCTGACCTCCAACCCCGCCCCATCATTGGGCAACGCCGGCACCTCCACCGTCGAACCATCGGAGAACCGCAGCACCCCCGAGGTGACCCCATCAGCACTGTTAGGCCGATCGAAGACCACCACCCGATCCACCACCTGCGCCGACGCCCACGCCAACTGCAACCACGACCCCACACCCCCACCGGACGTGGCCCACTCCCGCGAGTAGTCCCCCGGCCACCCGTCAGCCGCCCCATCGACCGCCTTGGCCGCCGACTGCCCCGTCCCCACACTCTCCGACGACGCCGACACCACCGCCGACCCCGCCACATTCACCTCGTCCGTCACCGCCTGCATGCGCGGGGCGATGGGCGTGGCCGCGGAAGCTTGGACTGCGTTCCCTCCAAGAACGACCGGCCAGACTGTGGCAACGAGAACTGCGGACAGAGCCCGCTGGAGTGGCTTCATCGGGCACGTCCAATGGCGTCGGGGGAAGTTGTCGACCTTGCCTCAAGTCTGAAGTGAGGCTTGACAGTATACGGAGCTGGCGGGTTCGTGAAGCCCGAGGCGGGGCAGCCCAAGGCGGGGAGGACGACCGCCAGGTGTCTCTATCGGCGAGCGGGTTGGGCGGCTACGACGGTCCTACCGATTCCCGGCTGGGGCCTACCCGCCACCGCTTCTAGATATAGAGTTAGATCTATGAAGGGTTGCGCGAGGAAGAGGGTTCGAGCAGCGGTTCTCTCCACCGCGATACACCCAAGGCACATCGAAAGGGAACCGATCATGAGCAGCAGCAAGCACCGCCGACCCCCCGGCAGGGGCAACATCACCACCTACGTGACCAGCACCGGCCAGAAGCTGTGGCGGGTCCGGCTCACCGTCAACGGCAGGTCCGTGGTCCGGCAGGGCTACACGTCACGACGGCAGGCCGACGACGCCATCACCGCGCTCCGCCTAGCATGCAGGACGGCACCCTGGACCGGCCACGCCGCACCGTCGAAACCGTCGAGGACCTGCTCGCTGACTACATCGACGTGGGCGCCCCGCTGCGCGGCTGGAAACAGTCCACGGTTCGCGCCCACCGTGCCTCGGCGAAGGTCGTCACCCGCCACACTCGCCTCGGACGGATGAGGGCCGGCCGGCTGGAGCGCCGCGACGTGCAGCAGGCGTACGCCGACCTCGCCGCGTCGGGCTACTCGTCCGCCACGATGGGCGGGGTTCACACCCTGCTCCGCATGGCGTTCGCCGCAGCCGTCCACGACGGCACCGTGACCCACGACCCGACGGTCGTCCCCGCAGTGACGTAGGGCGAAACGTGCCCGTCAAGAGATCGGTGGGATAGTCCCCCGACGAGGCGTAGATGTATTTCGGGTGTATCCCGGGTGGCTGTCCGCGCTGGTCATGCACCGGTTAGCACTTATGGGGTCTTGTCTGCTAGCCCGCCGCGGTCCCATGATGCGCAGCACGACGGCCGAGCGCAGCGGCAGCGAGGAGATACCCGTGACCGACCTGGTGGGGCTGAGCCCGTTCGCGCGCAAGGACATGACGCTGGCCGGCTTCGTGATGTCGGGGCGTTGGCCCGAGTCGACCCGGGAGTGGGCGCAGGTGCTTCTGCTGGCCGTCCGGCTGGCCGCCGTGCCTGGCTTCGTCCCCACGACCTCGCTGTTCCTCGCCAAGGAGGATGTGCCCGACGACCCGGCGCCCGACAGCGTCGGGATCGTCACGAACTCCGGCCCCCTCATCGGTGAGCGGGCCCCGGCTCCCGGCAGCATCGCCACGCCGCCGGCGCTGTTCGTGCTGCACCCACCGGACGAGACGCGACCGTCCACGCCCGAGGCCGAGGGTGCGGCCAGCGGATGCCTGCTGCTGCCCGGCCTGCCCTACCTGGGTATCGAGCACCGTGCCGCATGGGTCGAGGCCGAGTCCGACGGCACCGTCACCAAGCTGGTGAGCAGTGTCGGCGTGCAGACCTCCGACGACCCGGATCTGGCTGTGATGGCGGCGCTGCTCGCCGCCTAGCGTCTTCGTGGGGCCAAGCACGGCAACGCCTGTTCAGGCAGGCTTGGCGTTCGTGCAGGGCATCACCGATCACGGACGCCACGTCGTCGCGCCCATGGTGCTGCAGGCCTGGGAGGACTTTCTGGCCCTCGTCGAGCCGCTCGACTTCGACGCGCCCAGCCGGCTGCCCGGGTGGCGCGTGCACGAGGTGTGCGTCCACCTGGGCGCATGGCCTGAGCACGACGCGCTCGCCGGCGTGCTCGCCTCGGCCCGAGAGGGACGACTGGACCGGCTGCCCGACAGCGACCAGATCAACGAGGGGCTCGTCGAGCGGTACCGGGACGCCTCCCGAGACGAGGTGATCGAGAGCCTCGTGCGTGCCCGGGACAACGCGGCGGCGTACTTCGCCGACCCCGACACCACGCTCGACACCGCGCTAGCCGGCTCGGTCGTCGGCCCCTTGCCCGTGCTGTCGGTGATGCTCGGCGGCAACTACGAGCTGGCCGTGCACGCCCTCGACCTGGAGCCGGCGGGCGCTCATCCACCATCCGACCACCTGCTGCTCACGGGCCTGGGCGCACTCGCCGAGGTCACCGGCGCGCTGGCTGCTGGCGTGGGCCTGGACGAGAGTGCCTCACTGCACTCACCCATCGGCGGGTGGGAGTTCGCCGCCCACGACGGGACGTGGACGACCCGAGAGCTGGGCCCCGAGCAGCCGTCCGGCACAGCCGTCGAGGGGGACGCCGCCGGGCTGCTGGACCTGTCGGCCGGACGGATCAACCCGGTCATGGCCATCACCAAAGGCCACCTGCGCGTCCACGACCTGCCTGGGCTGCTGCGCCTGGCCCCGATCGTGGAGTCTGCCCCGGGGATTCCCGGCGGCCCTGTGCTGCGGGTCGCGGCACGCACGCTGTCCGCAACGTTGCGACTCAGGCGATTCGGGCGAAGGGGTTGATGCGGACCTTCGTGCTCGGTACTTTCGCGCCGCATGTCCCTCACCGGGACTCGGCCCGCCGAGCACACGCTCCGGCGGCGCGGCGGTCGCCGCCCCGCCGTCCTCATGCTCGCCGCCCTGCTCGCAGTTCCGCTCGTACCAATCGACCTGGTCGGGCTGGCGGTCACCGGTCCCGATGGCGCTCAGCAGCGTGCCGAGGCAGCGGCTGCCTCTATCACCGTCACGTTGGGGTCGGATGACTGGACGTCCTCCGAGCCGCTCATCCTCGACCCGGGCGGCGACGTCACGTGGCGCAACCGCTCCGGTCGCACCCTGGCCATCACGTCGCCGGACGGCCTGCTCGACTCCGGCCCCATCCCGGACGGCGGCTCCTTTGTCGCGTCCCTCCCAGAGAACGGCAGCTACCCATGGGACAGCGACGTCGGGGGCGCCGCGATCGTGGTGGGCGGCGTCCTCGAGGGAGACCCGGCGAGCCCCGCGCTTGACGCGATTCCCAACCAGATCGATCTCGATCTCGACCCTGCGGACATCGCCCTCCACCCCGAGCTCGTCCTCGACCTGCCTCGGTCGGTGGCGATCATCGGCTTCACGCCCGCCGCCACGGTCGCCGACGCGAACGCGCTGCTCGGATCGGAATGGGTGGTGGCGGCCGGGATACCCGAGTTCGGCCAGCTCTACGTGCGGGCCGTCGAGCCGCAGAGCGACTTCACGCTCCTGGACGACTCGCTGAAGCGATGGCGCGGCAGTTCCGCCGTCGAGTTCGCCACGGCCCTCATCGGCACCGTTGACGAGGCAGTGCCACTACCCACACCGGGTGTGGCTGCCGACCCAGGACCGAGCGAATGGACGTGGGAGCCGCCGGCTGTGGCGCCGCTGGGTGACGGCGGCAACTGGGGGCAGGAGCTCGTCCGCGCACCTGCGGCATGGAATCTTCTGGAAGCCGCCGGCCTGAGCGGGGCTGCGCGCCGGTCGACGACCGTGATCATCGACGGGGGTTTCCAGGACCACGTCGACCTCGACCGCCTCCGGTACGTGGAACTCTGCGACACGCTGGAGCCGTTCTCTTGCACCACGATGCCGGAGTCCTTCCATGGCAACGCTGTCTCCGGAGTGCTGGGCGCCGATCGCGAGGACGGTGCAGGCGTCAACGGTATCGACCCGCTGAGCCGGCTGGTGGGGGTCTCGTATCGCGACATCGGCTTTGTCGAGGGGACCGTGGACTACGACGGGGTCGACAAAGCCCTTGTGCTGCTGCTTCGTAATATCCGTGCCGGCACCTTGACCGACGTCAACGTCGTCAACCTGTCGGTAGGTGTTCCCTTTCCGAACCCCGCGCTCTGGTGGGCGAGGTGGGCGTCTCGCTCGTGCGGGCCTGGTGCGTCCGACGACGAGGGATCGTCGGGGACGTGCTTCCCCAACACCGCCGACGCGGTCATCGAGGAGTACGTCGAGCTGGCGAAGAAGGACCGCGAGGTCATGGAGGCGTTCGTCCAGCAGCTCGACGACCCGCCGCTGTTCGTCGACTCCGCCGGCAACAACGGGCGCGAGTACTGCCGCGACAAGACTGTGTCGTGCATCGCCGACGAGTTCCCGGACACCGAGCCGCAGGGCAACCTGGCATCTGGCTACAGCTGGGCCAGTGACAACTGGCAGCTCAGCGAGCCTGATCCCATCATCGCGGTCGAGTCGATCGGGTACTCGTCCGCAACACCCGTCCGGGATCTCTACCCCTATCGGCCCAGCCTCGCCCGTTCGTCCTACTCCGACACCTCGGGACACGTGTCGGCTCCTGGATGGGCGACGACGACGGGCGGTCTGAGCAGGCCCGCGCCGGACGGGTACGCCACCGTGGCGGGTACCTCCTTCTCCACCCCCCTCGTGTCTGGCATCGCTGGGCTGATGGCCTCGTGGGATCCCAGCCTGTCGGCGGCACAGATCAAGCAGCGGATCCTCGAGTGGTCCATCCCTGATACGACTGACGGGGCGGCTCCTCGCGTCGACGCGTTCGCCCCGCTCCTCAGCCTCGACGGGGCGGCACGCGCGCTCGTCGACGTCAACGACCCGTCGAACGACGGGAACCGGCGCATCGCCTACAACCGCGACGGCACGATCGCGCTGGTCGACACCAACGAGTCCAGCGAGATCGGGTTCTCCACCGACCCCGACGGCGTGGTCGACATGCGCGACTTCCGCCGATTCCGCGACGCCTGGCTGCTGCGGTGCCTCATCGACACCGAGCCCGGATGCCCGGACAGCATCGCGCTGGACGGCCAGCCGGACCACCCCAAGCGCGACCTCAACCTCGACGGCCCGGTGTCGCTCATCGCTCCGGCAGAGGGTCAACCCAACCCGTCAGAGGCGACGTTCCCCAGGTTCGACTTCAACGGCGACGGCGAGGTGTCGGCAACCGCGCCCGCCTCGGTTCCCGTGGACGGTGGCGCCGTCCTCACCGACGTCGAGGTACTCGCCAGCCAGTGGGACGACGCCGACCCGGCCGGGTTCGGAGTCGATGCCGATGATCTCGGCGACCTGATGGTCTCCGGCGACCTGACCCTGGTGGCGGACGACCTCGCGTTGACTGGCGACGACGCGGCCGGGGTCACCGTCGTCGATGTCACGACGAACGAGACGGATCGAGCGCTCAGCATCCCTATCCCTGATATCGACGAGCTGCCGCTGGCCGACCACCCGGTGCTGACCCTGCCGGCGAACCAGCCCTATCGCCTCGATGTCTCGGTGGACGGGCCGAACGGCTCCTGTGACATCGGCATCGGGCCGATCGCCGTCCGTCCAGGCGAGGACCGCCGCATCGACCTCGACGCGGCGCTGGCCCTGTCCGTCGACCCCGACACAATGCGTCCCGGCGGGTCGGCCGAGGTGACCGCGACAGCGGTGACCTGCGCCGGGTCGGCCGAGGGAAGCCTGGTCGACCTGGCCATCGAGCCCGCGGGCGCGACCGGCGCGAGCCTGTCCGACAGCCAGGTCGTGCTCGACCAGGACGGGACGGCCACGACGACCCTGGCGGCGGGAGACGACACCGCCGTCTACACGCTCACCGCCGACACGACGCTCGTGAACGGACCGCAGCTCGTACCGGCGTCCGCCACGACGAGAGTGACGGTTGCGGAGACGTACGACCTAGAGGTGGCCGCGGTCGACGGTGACGCCTCGGCCTACGACGCTCTGGACGACTTCTTCGCTCCGGGGACGCCGCTCGGGCCTTCCATCAACGGCAACGGCGACGTGGCCTTCGGCGCCCTTCCGTTCAACCTCGACCGCTACGGCGTGTTCGTGTCCGAGCCGGGCGACAGCCCCGTCGACGTCGCCGACGTAGACCAGGTCGACGGCCTGCCCGTGGACGCGTCCGACATCTTCGTCAGGGGAGAACCGCAGCTGACCGACTCCGGGGAGGTTGTCTTCACCACCCAGGAGGACCTGGATGCGCTGAGCATCGCGACGCTCGTCACCAAGAGCACCGGACCCGGCGCGGACGACACCGACGACCTTGCGTTGGGCCTGGCAACGCTCGACTCGACAACCGAGAGGTTCGAGCAGGTCGGACGACCGACGATTAATGCGGATGGCCGGGTGATCTTCGTCGCCACCCGGCAAGGCGGCGCGGACGTCCTGGCCGAGAAGCAGGGCGAACTGGTCGTCGAGGGGCCGTCCAGCCTGCTGGGGATCCGGCCCCGCCTTGCCGACGACAACACGACCGTCATCAAGGCGACCCTCACGCGGGCCTGTGCCGACTTCCCAGGGGTCTGCGACGACGACGACCTGGCGATCTTCGACCCGGTCGTCGTCGTCGGCGAGGGGCTGCAGTCGGCACCCACGATCGTCGCCGAGGGACGAATGGACGGCTGGGAGGCTATCGGGGACGCAGACATCAGCAACACCGGTGACATCGTGGCCTTCGTCGCCGATCGCAACGGCCAGCGAGGGCTCTGGATTGCCGTCCGCCGTCCGGATGGCTCCTACCAGACCCCCATCGCCGTCGCGGGTCCAGCGACGGACGTCGACAGCGACCTGATCGAGCTCGACCTCGACCGGCCAAGCCTCATTCAGCATGCGGTCGCCCCCGCTGGCCCCGGCGGTGACCGGGTCCTGCTGGCTGTCCGTGGGGTGGTGTCGACTCCGGACGGTCCGTCCGCAAACGGCATTCACACGGTTCCGCTCGACCTGATTCCGACGGGGGATCCGACGATCCCGTACTTCCCCCGGGTCAGCCCTGCTCAGCTGGTCGCCCAGGTCGGTGACACCGTGGACGGACGCACGATCACGTCTCTGCGGCTCGGGGACTCCCTCGCGGCTGCCGCCCAACCGGAGTTCTCCGACGACCACTGGGTCGCCTTCTTCGCCCGCACCGACGACGAGCGGAGCATGTACGTCCGCGCGCGCGCCCTGCCACCGCCCGCAGTGCCAGCGGCGTTCGCCGGTGCCTCCCCGGCGACGCTGCCCCCGCTCCAGCTCACCGGTGGCATCGTCGGGGGCCTGGTCGCCGGTGTCGCCAGCGTCGCGGACCTACTCGCCGGGGTGGTCACCCACGTCGTGCCCGCCGTCACGCATGCCGTTGCCTCGATGGTGCCGCCCCTGCTGACCCAGGACGACCCTCCAGGGCCGTCCCCGACCGAACCGGCCGACAGCCCGCACGTAGCGGCGCTCACGATCGACGACGACACCCCCGTCGCGGGCCAACCGGTGCGCGTCGTCAACCGCAGCCGCGCCCTGGACGGCACCCCGTCGTTCGCCGTGGTCGACGAGACCCGAAACGACCCTCGCGTGCTGGCTGAGCCGCTGTTCCTCGCCCCGGACACCGCGGGCGAGATCACCTACCCATCGGCTGCCACCTGGACCCTGGAGGTCGGTGCACCGCTGATCACCGGGCCTGGCGCGACCACCGCGGCCTTCACGGTCGAGGCCGAGCGAGGGCCGAACCGTGACCCGGTCGCCAGCGTGGACGGCCCCTACCTGCTGGGGCCCGGCCAGACGCTACGCATGCAGGTCACCTCCTCGGACCCCGACGGCGACAGGCTCTCCGTCGGCTGGGACTTCGACGACGACGGGGTCACGGACTCCACTCGCACCTCGGTCGCGCTGTCCGGCGCCCAGGTACAGACCGACGTGTGTGGCGGCGCCTGCGTGCTGGACCAGCCCTACCCGGTCACCGTGACCGTTTCCGACGGCCAGGGCGGCTCGCTGACGGTGAACACCACGGTCACCGTGTCGGCGCTCGACGACCTCACGCTGCGCCTGGGACCTGCCATCACCACCATCGGCCAGGGCAGTGAAGGCTTCACCTACGCGTTCGTCGACGCCCCAGACGGCAGCCCCGAGGTCCCGGTCGAGCTCACGGCCGAGAACGTCCCCGACGGCTGGAGCGTCATCACGCCGACCGGCACGGTGCTCACGGGAAGCGGCTACGAGGTCGAGGTTCGTGTGCCCGCCGGGACGCCGGACGGCTCCTACTCCCTCGACGTCGTCGCGACGTCCGGCACCGTCACGAAGCGGGCAACCCTCACGGTGGCGACGACGTTCGCACTGGTACCGGTCTGCGAGGCCACCATTGCTGGCGTCGTCACCGACGAGTCCGGCACGCCGGTCGAGGATGCGCGGTTGGACATCTCCGGCCTGCGCACCGGCACGTTCGATCGCACGCAACCTGACGGCACCTACACGGCAACGGCAACGCTGGACCGGGGCTACACGACGCAGAGCATCCGCTGGGACGCCCGAGCCGACGGGTTCTTCCCGGCCCGCGGCGGAGCGCCCGTCGGCGCGGCCCCGGTGTACCTCACGTGCGACGAGACGACCCCGCTGGACATCCCTCTGGAGGCGATCCCCGTCGCGGACGGCATCCGCGCTCGTGCCGTGGTGGGCACGGCCAACCCGGTGAACCCGCAGCGCCCGGTCTCGACGGGTATCCCGCTGGCCGATGCGGAGGTCATCATCAGCCCCGGTGGCTCCGGAGTCAGTCCCGCGGACGGCGTGGTGCAGCTGGACGCGCCCGTCGAGCTCAGGGACTCGTTCGGCAACCCCGCGAGAGTGTCCGTGACTGCCCGCAAGAGCGGGTTCTGGCAGGCCAACCGCTTCCTCGCTCTGGATCCGGCGGCAGAGGGCTCGATCGCCGATCTCGGTGACCTGCCCCTGCTGGAGCAGTGCTTCGGCGTCGCCGGCGGCGGCCGCGTCGTGGACCAGAACGGCGACCCCATCGAAGGTGCCCGCGTCGTCTTGCAGACCGCGTCCGCCGACGACGTGCTCACCGACGCGGACGGCGCCTTCACCTTCGACGTCCCGCAGCTGCTGGGCGAGTTCAACCGGGCAACCACCGTGCAGTTCCGCGCCTTCACACCACCCTCGTTCTCACCGGCCGACAACGACGCCGAGTCCACGCTCATCAGCGGGTGCGGCGAGCGCAGCGAGCCCGTGACGATCGCTCTCAACCGTCCGGAGCCACAGCCGGAGGACATCACACTGACCGTCTCGGGCACGGTCACCGACGCCGAGACGGGTGAGCCGGTGCCGTCCGCCTCGGTGAACGTCACCGGGCTCATCCCCGGCGAGACCGTCACCTCGACACGCCCGAGGACAGACGCCTCGGGCTTCTACCAGGGTGTGCTCACATTCCGCGGGCTACTCCCGCCCCTGGCCGCCGATGTCGAGGTGCGGGTGGCCAAGCAGGGCTACTTCGTGCAGGAGACCACCGTGGGTGTGGTCGGAGACGACCCGGTCGTCGTGGACGTCGCCCTCCCTCCGCGCCAACCCGTCTCGCTGACCGGACGAGTGACCGACGTCGACACCGGCGAGCCGATCGAGGGCATCAGGCTGCGCACGTCGAACGGGTTCACGAATGTCGCGACGGAGTCCGGGCTGGACGGCGCCTACGCGTTCGACGAGCTCTTCCTCCTCGACCAGGACGGCGTCGACGTGGCGCGCTCGGCGTCCGTCGAGGTGACCGATCCGCCGGAGCCCGGGCAGGACCCGGAGTACTACGCCACCGACCTGCGCACGACGCTGTTCCCCGACCAGCCGAACGTGCTCGACGTCGAGCTGCTTCGCATCTGCGAGGGCTTCTCCGTCAACGGCGTTGTGCTGGACGCATCAACGGGCGAACCGATCGAGGGTGCGAGGGTCTCGGCCCGCGGCTCGTCCGCGACCACCGACGCGAACGGTCGCTACGAGCTCACCGACATCAAAGTGAGCCCGCTCAACAAGCCGCTGACCACGACCGTCCGCGCGAGCGCCGAGGGCTTCTTCGACGGCTCGGTCGAGATCACCGGCTTCTGTGGCGCCGCCATCACCGCCGACTTCGGGGTGCCGCCCGGCGGTGTGGGCGTCGTGACCGGAACGGTCACGGACGCAGCAACCGGCGACCCGCTCCCGGACGTGTTCGTCGGGTCGTCGTGGGGACGGGTCACGACCACGGACGATGCGGGCCAGTACGCGTTCGACGACGCACCGCTCCAGCCGGACGGCTCCGCGCGCGATTGGGTCATCTCGGCCGAGTCGAACGGCGACCGGCAGGACAAGCCCGTCACCGTGAGTGCCGACACCCCGGCCGTCGTGGACTTCGCATTCACCGACGAGGACACCCCACCGGTCGCCGACAACCAGTCCGTGAGCACCGACGCCGGCGTCCCGGTCGACGTCACGCTGACGGGCCGCGACGCCGACGGCGACGACGTGACGTTCGAGGTGACGACGGAGCCGACGAATGGGGCCGTGACCGGCACGCCCCCCAACCTGACGTACACGCCGCGGGACGGTTTCACCGGAACTGACACGTTCGAGTTCACGGCCAGGGCGAACGGCCTGGTCAGTGAGCCGGCGACAGTGACCGTCGAGGTGTCGGCCCCGGCGACCAACCCGCCCACGATCGACCTGCCGTCGACGATCGAGGTGCTGGCCGGGCAGTCGGTCGACATCCCCGTCGCGGGCAACGACTCCGACGGTGACGCACTGGCGTTCGACCTCATCGAAGATGCGGGCGGGCGTGCATCGCTCGCGAACGGCGACCCGGGTCGAGCGACGGTGACGTTCGTGGCCGACGAGTCCGACGCCGGGTCGTCCTTCGACGTCACCGTCGAGGTGACCGCGCAAGACGGCAGCGCCCGCGGGACTGTGACTATGGAGGTCACCGAGCCGGTCACGAACGAGCCCCCGGAGCCTGACATCTCCTTCCCGACGCCGATCACCGAAGGCGACACGGTCACCTTCGACGGGTCGGGCTCGACCGACCCGGAGGGCGGTGACCTGTCGTACGCGTGGAGGCTGGTCGACTTCGACGGGAACACGGTCGCCACCGCCTCCGGGCCGACCTGGGAGTACACGTTCCCCGACGACGTCGTGGGCGGCATCCAGCTCACCGTGACCGACCCTGCCGACAACGACGCGATGCTCGAGGAGGACGTCGTCGTCGCCAACGCGGCACCGCAGCCATCGGCGCAGACCGTCCCGGCGTCATCCGACGGCATCCAGGCCGGGCAGCAGGTGACCCTGCAGGGCACGATCGCCGATGCCGGCGTGGACGACACCCACACGGTCAGCGTCGACTGGGGTGACGGCACGAGCGAGCAGCTCGCGGTCACCGACCGGGCCTTCGTCGGCCAGCGCACCTACCGACAGGCCGACGAGTACGACGTCACCGTCACGGCGACCGACGACGACGGCGACTCCGGCGCGGTGACGCTGCCGCTGGTCATCACGCCGCCGTCTGACGAGCCGGCGGAGAACACCGCTCCGAGCGCGGCAGACATCGCCGTCGAGACCGACGCAGGCCGGCCGGTCGACCTGCTGCTCGAGGGCGACGACCCCGACGGGGACCTGGTGGCGTTCCGCGTGGTCACCGGCCCGGCGAACGGGACCGTGAGCGGGACGGCGCCGAACCTGCGATACACGCCCGACGAGGGATTCGACGGGGTCGACACGTTCACCTACGTGGCCTTCGACGGCGTCCTCGACAGCGAACCTGCCACGGTGGGGGTGACCGTGCGGGCGGCTCCCAACCGTCCACCGCAGATCACCCTGCCGGCGAGCGTCGAGATCGACGCCGGACAGACCCGCGACGTCGAGGTGGTCGTGACCGATCCGGACGGTGACGACGTCGTGGTGACGGTGGCCGACGACGGCGGCGGACGCGCAACGCTGCTGCAGGGCATCGATCTCGCGGATGCGGGCGACGAGCTGTCGGACCTTGTGCAGGCCGTGCTGGCCGACACGCTCGTGCTTCGGCTCGTGACGACGGTCGAGGACGCCGACTCGGTCTTCGACGTGAGCATCCGGGCGTCGGACGATGACGCGAGCTCCCTGGCCACCGTGGAGGTCACCGTGCTCGCCGCAGCCGGCGGTGATGGCCAGCCGGCCTCACCCGACACCGACGGCGAGCCTGCGGACGGACCCTTCGACCGCGTGGTCGACCCGACGCAGGAGCCGGGCGTCGCCAAGGCGCCGACGCCGGCACTGTCCAGCCCGCCGGCGCTTCCAGCTACGGGCGCAGCAGCAGCGCCCCTGCTCGCATCAGCGCTGATGATGGTCGCAGTGGGCGCTGCTCTGCTCCGTCGGTCGAGGCGCTAGCCGAGCATCCCGCCCAGGCCGCCGCCGGGGCCGCCGGGGCCGCCGCCGGGGCCGCCTGCGCCAGGGCCGCCGCGGTGTCCGCCGGGGCCGAAGCCTTCGCCGAACGGGCCACCCTCACCGCTCATGAGGGCGTCGACTCGCTCGTCGATGGACCCCTCTGCCTCGGCCAGCCTGTCCTGCGCCTCGTCGAGCCGCTCCTGTGCCCGCGTGGTGAGCACCGCCCGGACGGCGTCGGCGTTGTCACCAGCGATCTCGGCAAGCGTCTCGCCGTCCTGGAGCCGCTGCTCCAGCTCGTCGACCGACACACCGGCGGCGTCGGCGAGCTCCTGACGGTGCTGCTCGCGCTGCTCCTGGCGCTCTGCCTGTCGCGCCTGACGTTCCTCCTGGAACTGCTCCTGCACGCGGCCGAACGCCTCGGCGTCCTCCTCGCTGAGAGTGCCGTCCTCGACCCAGGTCTGGATCTGCTCCTGGGCGCGCTCACGAACCTGTTCGCCGTTGCCTTGGGCCACGGCGACGCCGGTTGCCCCGGCGACGGCGAGACCTCCGATGGTCACCGCGGCGATCGTCCTCTTGGTCCACATGGTGTGGCTCCTTTCGTTGTCTGCACCCACGTTCTTGCTCGCAGGCAAGAGGACGTGCCGAGGCGGGTGAGACGTCGGTAAGAACTCGGCTGCGCGGGCGCCTAGCCCACCCCGGAGCCTTCAGCGGGCACCACAATGGGGTCATGGGAGTCGCGCGGGTGCTGGTCGTCGATGACGACCGGGCGTTGCGTGACGCTGTCAGCCGGGCGTTGCGGCTGGAGGGCTACGAGACGGTCGACGCCGCTGACGGGGCGCAGGCTCTGGCCGCGGTCGACGAGCACCGTCCCGACGCAGTGGTGCTCGATCTCGGACTTCCCGTCGTGGACGGTCTGACCGTCTGCCAGGTGCTGCGGACGCGGGGCGACCAGACTCCGATCCTCGTGCTCACCGCACGCCACGAGGTGAGCGACCGGGTGCGCGGCCTGGACGCCGGCGCCGACGACTTCATGAGCAAGCCGTTCGCCCTGGAGGAGCTGCTGGCCAGGTTGCGTGCCCTGCTGCGACGGACGACTCCGCCCGTCGAGGAGGTGGGTGTCGACGACACGCTGCACCTCGCCGACCTGCGTGTGAGCCCGGGCCAGCGCCGCGTGTGGCGGGGCGAGCGGGAGATCGACCTGACCAAGACCGAGTTCGACCTGCTCGAGCTGCTCGTGTTCAACGCCGGGATCGTGCTCGACCGTTCGACGATCCACGACCGCATCTGGGGCTACGACTTCGGCCCGGAGTCGAAGAACCTCACCGTCTACATGGGCTACCTGCGGGCCAAGACGGAGGCCGGCGGCGAGCCGCGCCTGCTGCACACCGTGCGTGGCGTCGGCTACGTGGCGCGCGAGCCGTAGCGAGTCGCACATGACGTTTCGCAGCCGACTCACCCTCGTGCTCGCCGCGGTCGCGGCGGGGGTGGCGCTGCTCACCGGGCTGGCCGCGCTACAGGTCGCCCGGGTGCAGATCTACGCCGAGATCGACCGGTCGCTGCTCCAAGTGGCCCGGGTGTCCGCAGAGATCCCGGGCGTCACCGACGCGCCGGCGCCGGGACGGCCCGGCCAGGGACCCGGCGGACCCGGCGGCCTGCCTGGTCAGGGTCTGCGGCTGCCGGGCTTGCTGCGTGTGGAGGATGAGGTCGGCGTGCAGGTGCACCAGCCTGACGGCGACGTCCGACTTCTGATCGGCCAGGCGCAGGTGCCGGTGGCAGACGACGTGCTGCAGGCCGCCGCTGCCGGCGACACCACGCTGTTCACCACCCGAAGCGACGGCACACCGTTCCGCGGGGTGGCGCGTCCGGTGGGCGCCGAGCAGGTGCTCGTGCTCTTCGCCGACGCCAGCCGCCAGTCCCGCGTGCTGACTGCGCTGGCTGTGCGTTTCGTCGGCATCGGCCTGCTCGTGTCGGCGGGTGCGGCCCTTGTCGGCTGGTTCGTCGCCGGTCGTCTCGTCGGGCCGCTCACCCGACTGACCTCCGCGGCCGAGCACGTCAGCCGTACGGGCGACCTCTCGGTCGACGTCCGCACCGACGACCCGGACGAGGCGGGACGGCTCTCCCGCGCCTTCGACGAGATGCTCGCCGCGCTCGGCGCGTCACAGGCGGCCCAGCAGCGCCTCGTCGACGACGCCGGTCACGAGCTGCGCACGCCGATCACGTCGATCCTGTCCAACGCCGAGGTGCTCAAGCGCTACCCCGACATGGACGCCGCCACCCGTGCCCAGATCGCCGATGACGTCATCGCGGAGTCCCAGGAGCTCACCCGCCTGGTCAACGCACTGGTCGACCTGGCCGGCGTGGCCGGGACGACGGAGGATCCGGCTCGGGTCGACCTGGCCGACCTGGTCTCCGGGGCCGTCCGGCGCCTGCCTGCGTCCGACCGGGACCGTGTTCGCATCACCGGCGGCGGGGAGGCGCTGGTGCGTCCCGTCCAGGTGCAGCGGGCGGTGGCGAACCTGCTGACCAATGCGGCCAAGTTCGACACCTCCGCCGGCCCCATCGAGGTGACGGTCGGGACGGGACCGGAGGGGGCCAGCATCGAGGTGCGCGACCACGGTCCGGGGTTCGGCACGAACGACCTGCCGCACGTGTTCGCTCGCTTCTACCGGTCGGACGCGGCCCGCTCGACGCCGGGCTCAGGGCTGGGGCTCGCCATCGTCAAGGACGTCGCCCAGCAGGGAGGAGGCGGGGTGACGGCAGCGAACCATCCCGAGGGCGGAGCCGTGGTCCGCATGACCCTTCCCCCCGCGTCCCCACCGCCCGCACCGTCCGCACCGTCCGCGCCGTCCGCGCCGTCCGCACCTCCTGCCTGACCCGCTCTCGCCTCCGTCCGACCGGCGCTCTCCTTGCGTCCGACGACCTCGCACCTATGCGCTTCACCGCCTCGGACGCACCAACGGTGTCTGGCGTTGCGTCCGAGGGGTTCGCACCTACTGCCCCGGCGGAGTCGGACGCAGCGGTGAGAACGGACGCTGCTCGGACGCCCCGGTGCGCCGACTACCCTCGCCCACCGTGCGTAACGCGCTTGCAGGAGCCGGCTCCCTGCTCTTCTGGGGCTTCATCGCCATCTCGTCGATCCTGCTCTTCCCGGTAGCGCTGCTGATCTGGGTGATCACCCGGCCCTTCGACCGGCGCACCCGGCTGCTTCACCAGTTCACCTGCTTCTGGGCGTCGCTCTACACCTGGCTCAACCCGCTGTGGAGGGTGCGCATCACCGGCAAGCAGCACATCCGCCCGGAAGTCACGTACGTGATGGTGTCGAACCACCTGTCGCTCGTGGACATCCTCGTGCTCTTCCGCCTCTTCGTCCCGTACAGCTGGGTGAGCAAAGAAGAGAACTTCTCGGTGCCCTTCATCGGCTGGAACATGCGCCTCAACGGCTACATCCCGCTCAAGCGCGGCGACAAGGCCAGCGCGGTGGAGATGATGGACGCCTGCCGCACCACCCTTCGGGGCGGCACCTCGATCATGATGTTCCCCGAGGGCACCCGCTCGCGCACCGGCGATCTGCAGGAGTTCAAGCCGGGGGCCTTCTCCCTCGCTCGCGAGACCGGGTCACCGCTGCTGCCGATCGTGCTGGACGGCTCCGCCCGCGCCCTGCCCAAGCGCGGGTTCGTCCTGCGTGGACGCAGCGACATCGCCGTCCACGTGCTGCCCGAGGTGCCGGTGGAGGCCGACGACCCGCGCAGCGCGACCGACCTCGCCGACGTCGTCCGCGAGAGGATCGCCGACGAGCTGGCGCAGATGCATCCCCAGGGCGCGGACTCGCCGTCCGGTCCGGCAGACTCGACTGGGTGACCCCTTCGCTGCCTCAGCGCCGCATCGGCGACCGCACCGTCTCGGCCATGGGGCTCGGCTGCATGCCCCTGTCGAACGGCCGTATGGTCGACCGGCGTGACGAGGCCATCGGCGTCGTCCACGCCGCCCTCGACGCCGGCGTGACGCTGCTCGACACGGCCAACATCTACGCCCCGTCCTGGGACGCCGTCGGCCACAACGAGGCCCTCACCGCGCAGGCGCTGCGCTCGTGGGCCGCCTCCAGCGAAGACCGCGACCGGGTGCTGCTCACCACCAAGGGCGGCATCACACGCTCGGCGGGGGAGCGCTGGGGACGGGACGGCACGCCCGAGGGGCTGCGCCGCGCATGCGAGGCTTCGCTGCGCACCCTCGAGACGGACGTCATCGACCTCTACCAGCTGCACCGGTTCGACCCTTCCGTGCCGGTCGCGGAGCAGATCGGGGCGATGGCGCAGCTGCAGCAGGACGGGCTCGTGCGCATGATCGGCGTGTCCAACGTGATCGGCCCCGAGCTGGACGTCGCCTTCGAGGTGGCCGGCCGTCCGGGGCAGCCCGGGACCCCGGACGCCGGGCGCGGCATCGTCTCCGTGCAGAACGAGTTCTCGCCGCGCTTCCGAGCCGACGCCGACGTGATGGCCACCTGCGCGCAGGCCGGTGTGGCCTTCTTGCCGTGGTCACCCCTCGGCGGGGCGGCTGCGGCGTCGGAGGTGGGCTCTCATTTCGGCGTGCTCGGCGAGATCGCGGCGGTCCACGACGCCTCGCCCCAGCAGGTCGTACTCGCCTGGCTGCTGGCCCGTTCGCCCAGCGTCATCCCCATACCGGGCAGCACCCGCGTCGAGACCGTCCGCAGCTCGGTGGCGGCGGCGCACCTCGCGCTGTCGGAGGACGAGGTGGCAGCCATCGAGGCGACGGATTCCGAGCCGTCCTCGATGTACCCGGACGACCAGCCGCGCCCAGCTTTGCGCTAGCCCCTAGCCGCTAGCCCCCGCTCGAACCAGCCCCCCGCCCGAACCAGCCCCCCGCCACCCACCTTTCGCGAGGATCTTGGAGAAGTGGAGCGAATGGGCACCCGAAAGGAGCCACTTCTCCAAGATCATCACCGAGGGGGGACGAGCGTGAAGCTCGCCTCCGTGTTGCCCTCCACGGCGGAGCGCTCCAGCAGCATGGGGTGGTAGTCCCCGCGCAGCCAGGGACCGATGCCGTCCGCATAGTGGGCGCTGCCCACCTGGCCGGACTGCCCCGGCACGAGCTGCCCCCGGCTCTGGCCGAGGTCGGCGAGATCGGCGATGAACCTGAACGGCGGCCCGATCATCACCGCCTCCGGTGCCGCGGGGTCGTGCCGGGCGGTCTGGCTGTTCCAGATCGTGTCGCCGTCCCCGCCCATCGGGTACGGGCCCCGGTTGAGCAGACGGTCGAGCGGCGCCTGCGAACCGAGCAGATGCTGGAAGGTCAGCGTGTGTAGCCGGCCCCACCGCCAGCGCACCGGCTCGGCCCCGAACCGTCGGGTCAGCTCGGCAACCGTGTCGGCGAGCGCGCCGAGAATCTGCTGCTCCCGCGTCTCGCCCTCGCCGGTGTCCCACCAGTGAGAGGACGGGTCGGCCAGGGTGCGGTCGAGCCACTCGCGGCAGCGCTCGCCGAGCATGGACGACTCCGCCAGCACGGGCGTGATTCCCTGGCCGGTGTACAGGTCGGCCACGTCGCCGAGCCGCGGACGGAGCAGTCGCTGAGCCAGCGTGACACTGAACACGGCGTAGATCGCGGCCTGGGGTGAGTCGGGGGCCAACGTCCCGTCCCACTCGGCCATGAGGCGCAGCGCCTCGTCCACCGCCGGGTCATCCGACGCCAGCCCGGCCAGCGCCGCCACGGTCCGCCGCGCGGACGGCGAGACCTGGTCGAGGTGCATCGCGCGGATCGTCCCAGTGTCGACCGTCCCGGTCGCGCTGGCCTCGTCCAGCATCTCCAGGATGCGCTGGGCGCGGTGGCCGGTGA